>Ga0214478_100890_pt1 | contig 16574 bp, 12 predicted proteins | sample M1_20Mar14CPVII9_2_FD_178001 | JGI IMG/M metagenome (GOLD analysis project Ga0214478, IMG submission 178001) | Marine eukaryotic communities from Monterey Bay, California, United States - M1_20Mar14CPVII9sort6BwellD7 | ecosystem: Environmental > Aquatic > Marine > Unclassified | place: USA...
AAACGTAAATAATCACCTGTAGTGGCTAATAAGTCACGTCCGCCATAATTGGTTACCATACCTGCAGTTGAATTCTTATTACCTTCCGGACTCCATAATATCTTTGTACATGGATATGGATGATCAATTTCACATGCTGAATAAATTTGCATTGCTGGATCACCCATGGATGTATCCCCTTCTGTGTTGGTACGTGTTTTTAATATTTGAACAGTGTTGCTATATTGTTCAATGTAGGATCCTATTGCTAATCTGAATTGTGAGTTTTTATCAATTCTATAATATTGTATTGTTGATGTGTATAGTATAGAAGACGAAGAAGAACAGTGATGTGAGCAAAGATAGGATACCGTAGACATATCATATATTATACCATACAACAAAACGTACCGATTACTCCAAGCTAATGAAAACACCGTCCATGGTGCCTTATATGTATATATCTCCTTACGTTGAGGCTGTGGCTCTTCCATTATTGATAAGTACCTGTATTCTTTTTTTTTCTGACAATAAATTGTCTCTGCTCGACTCAATTTGTGCAACTCTTAATCTCTTGAGTTGTTGTCCGCCGCCTCGCACCCACTCCTAACTAGATGGAAATCTCTTCCTGTCTCGATATAACCACAACTGATATCTACCTATATAGGACGCCACAGATGAGCTCTATATTAGTGTATCGTAATCACTTGCTGCATTTTACTCACTCAACGCTACCCAAGGGAGAATTAAGTATCGAGATAAATTATTTACTGCGCTCCACAACTTTTGGCAAAGCGGCTTTTCAAATAGGTCAATTATGGTAAGTTCTATCGGTGGAATTGTTATAAAAGGGTGGTGGATATATTTATGAGTAGTTGAAGTAGCGGAGTGTTGTGGTTGGGTATGAGGAGCGTAGTTTAGTCCATCAATTAGGTCTTCAGTAGTTGAAAAGAAAACCCTTATTGCAAATAAGAGAAAAGTAATGGGTGCTGCCTGCTGTGTTTATACACTGTATGTACAAAAGTGCGACATATGTTGTCGAGTAGTTAAAGATATCTGGAGTTCTACAGTGTCGGCTTCTTTAAAGTGGTTTTGTTGGCGTTAAATTTTGGTACATATGATATGCACAACAAATGTTCAGACCATTAATTTATTTGCAATTGATTTATTTTGCAACTCATTATTCTAACAATATATCTTATTTCTCTTCTTTGTTATTGGGGTATTATTCATACAATAATACGTTTGTGGGGTTGGCTGTATTGGTGGTGTTATTAATTCGGATATGTTGGTTGGGGTATCAACAAACAAAAAATAAAAACAATCACATCCACACAAACAAACAAATAAATATAGGCGGAAGAAGAAGTAGTAGATCATCTACCAGCCTTAAAGGCAGAGTGCGCAAAGCACTGTCCAGCCCAAAAGAAACAATATGATGCCTGTGTTGGTCGTATTACAAAGTTAGGTGAAGGTGATTGTGAGGCGTGGTACTTTGATTTATTACATTGTGTTGATCATTGTGTTGCACCTCAGGCATTTAAGAAATTGAAGTAAATAAAAAGATAATCGGATGTATGATTATTTAGTTATCAAAGGTTTAGAAGGGTAGAGACTGATTTCATAGCCTTGCCAGTTCGAATCTAATGTAAAGCTAAGAATTATACATCTAACAATATTACATCACATTGGCTGGAGTTCTTACTGCTATAACTATACCTTGTTTTTGATACCTCTAGTTTCTCACAGCTTGAAAGTGGTCATTCAGTCTATCGATCAACTCTTGTTTACGCCCACTAACAGGTAAGCCCAAGCCTCGTAACCTATCCTTTAGCTGAACCACTGTCAAAAGAGACAAGTCTTCTGGAACTGAGGCATCAGGATCATCATCTTTTATTTCCCTATCTTCTATTTTGATCTCGTTATCATCATCACATTCATCATTATCTACTGCTGCCGAATCAATCTCATCCTCCTCTATCTCTTGGTTTTGTATACCTTCTTCTGACGTCCAGTGGTAAAGGTTATTCAGTTTCCGACTACTAAACTCTTCTTTTCTACCAGCAGCAGCACCTATCAATTTGTCATTAAGATCTTGACGGATTGCACCAGCTTTGTGGTATGCCCATGCCAAGTTCGATATTTCTTGTTCATTATAATCATCCAAGTTGTCCAGTAAAACGATGTGGTCTGCCACTTTGTTAAACAGATCAAGGTGAGATACTTGAGCCTTGGCATATGAGTATTGTGTATTGGAAAGATCCTGCGGCTGAAAGTCATTTAGATGTTCTAATGAAACAATATGATCTGCCACTTTGTTAAATAGACCATGATGTGGTACTTCAGCCTTGGCATAAGCAATTAGTACATTGGAAAGGTTCTGCGGCTGAAACTTATTCAGATGGTCTAATGAAAAGACATGGTCTCCCACTCTCTTATAAAGATCTTGATGAGACATGTTTGCCTTCTCAAATGCCCAAACTATGTTTGCCAATTCTTGTGGCTTAAAGTCATTTAGGTGCTGCCGTGTAATGATATGATCAGCCACTTTGTTGAACAGATTAGGGTGAGATACTTTAGCCTTGGCATATGACCAAACTATATTGGATAGTTCTTGTGGCTTAAAGTCATTGAGATGTTCGAGTGAAATGATATGATCTGCCACTTTCTTGAACAGATCAGGATGAGATACTCCAGCTTTTGCAAATGCCCATATAATGTTGGACAAAGCCTGCGATGCGAAGTCATCCAGATGATCCAACATAACAATATGATCTCCCACTTTCTCATACAGCTTTGGATGAGATGCTTTTACCTTTTCAAATGCCCATAATATGTTAGAAATATGCTGCGGTTTGAACTTTCCTAGCAATGGGATACTCTTCTCGGCAATATGATCAAACAAGTTACTTTCGTCCTCAAGTTTGGGAACAAATTCCAATAAAGCATATGCATATGCCAAATCCTTCAAATACCGTGGCGGAAACTGATTGAGATTGTTTACCGCTGTTCTCGCAATGAAGCTAAATACTGCATCTCTTTGTTCAATGAGGATACCTTGAAGATATCCTTCATAACTACCACTGCCATATCCTCTCTTACTTTCTTGAAGAGCCTGAATAGTTTTAGCAAAGCCAAGGGTTGTCGTGGTCAAGTCTTGCGGCCCATAACTATGTATTTGGTCTGCTGTTTTGTAGAAGATTGCTTGTAATTGTGGTAACTGTGCTCCTTGATCTTGATATTTCAATAACCGCGGTAATACAGTCCAAAATGCGGATATATCACGGGGTGATACCCTATCCAAATTATCATATATTGCCTTGATTGCATCATCCAGTGTACGACAATCCATCATCCTTGGTATTTTGTTTGTAGATTTGATGTTTGAAAGTGACATTTGATCCAGTGGAAAGTGCCTCTCACCATCAGCTCTCCACAGTTTTGCGTCATCTCTTAAGGCTACACCACATCCTTCTAGTGCTCCTTTAATCTTATCAGCTTTTTGATAATCACGTTTCAGTCTACACTCCATCCGAGTACGTATCATGTTGTTAATGTCAGTTTCGGTGAGCGTACATATAGACTTATCAATTGCTCCGCCAACTTTAGTAAGATCATGGCCATATTCGTTTAATTGATTAGAGAAATATTTCCCACCATCTGCCCTCCACATTTTTGTGTCATCACTTATTGCTACACCACATTGTCTTAATTTCTCTTGTATCTCATCAGCTTGTCGATAATCATGTTTCAGTCTAAACTGCATTCGTCTACGTATCATGTTATTGATTTCAGTTTCGGTCAGCGTACATATTGACTTATCAATTGCTCCGCCAACTTTAGTATAATCATGACCATATTCGTTTAATTGCTTCCGACCTCCTCTCTTCTCATGTCCTCTCCCTCTTCCTTGTATATCATATGGTCCAGAAGATGTACTAAACTTACGAATCTGCCCAACACCAACACCAATACTAGTTCCTCCTCCTTTGATATTATTATTGCTACTCTTTACCGATCTACCCGTACTTCTACCCAATTGTGTTTGTGGAAAAGAGTTACTACCATCAGCTCTCCACATTCTATTTCGATCAAGTATAACACCACATTGTTTTAATTCCTCTTGTATCCTATCAGCCTCTTTGTATTCACGTTTTAGTTTGTGATGCATTCTGGTACGGATACGTTCATGTATTTCAGTTTCGGTTAGGGTGCATAGATATGTATCGATTGGTCCGCCAATTTGTGTGTAGTCATGTCCAAATTCATTCAACTCGGTGCTGATATTGTCATCTGTCTTTTGCAACATTGATGTTGTTGATGAATACTGTTGTATAGAAGTTGATATGAAATCATAACCTGTACCGATTGATGACCTAATGATACATCTATGTTGCAATGCTTGATAGTGAGAGTAGTTGATAGTGGATGATGGTGCTTTATCAATTGCAGTAGCTGAAGTATTGCCATTACATGAAGAGATACATGATATTATGGAACAATTATATACTCGAGAGCATCGGTACGATGATGTAGATAATGGAAGTCTTTGCAGCATCATAATTTTGTGAAGAGTTGGAGATACCTTACTGGATATCTAAACAAATCGATATCAAGCTACCGCCAAATTGAAAGGCCAAACGAACTCACTATCAAGAGTGATTGCCGCGATATGGAAGCAGTGCTAACACATTAACAACAATTGTCAATCCATTCAACACACTTAGCGTCTCCACTCTCCACACCACCAATTGAATTCACCGTATCTTATTCTCTCATGATCGTACTGAGATTATAATACGGACAATGGTACGATATTTGACGGTGCACCTATTAGATGCTGACCGAGAAGGCAAGCAGTAGTTGCAATAGAGAGAACAGCAATAAGTATGAGAGTACTCTGTTTACATTCCGAAACATCATCGGCATATCAATTTAGTCAAGAATTGCAAAAGTTAGAAGAACGACTATGGACAAAACATGGTATTGAATTAGTCTTTGTGGATGGTCCATTATTAGATGTTCAAGTAGGTACTGCTGTTGGTGAGGAGGGTGGTGGTATTAATGCTATAGAAAGTAGCGGTATTAATAATGATAGTGGAGAGGAGCGTATATCGAGAAGATGGTATGTCGAAGAAGAGTCTCGGCGGGCACTAACAAATCAATCTATAACAAACAGTACACCTCCACCACAAATTCAATACTCAGGCCTTGATGCATCAATACTACATCTATCACAAATATGGACAAGAGGTGGAGCGAATATATCCAATAATTTAGGTGAATGTTTACCATTCCAGGGTGTGTTGGGTGTTGGACAGGGTGCCAGTGTCGCTAGTTTGTTGCCATTGTTGAATTATCAAAATGAGGATGAAGAAGTATTAGTTGATTGTGAAAAGGAAAATAATAATATTGGAGGATTGACACAGCATACAAAACCTAGCATGTTTCAAGGATTGCAATTTGTAGTATCAATTGATGGAAAGGATATACTATCCCGACGTGATATTAATGATGTTGGTAGTGAAGAAGAAGAAGAAGAGAACGAGGAGGTCTATGTCGGACCAGATGGTGTACAAAGTTTACATGTAATCAATACCGAGAGTAATACTTCTCAGAGTAGTGAACAATTGGCAAAACAATACGGAATAAATGCAACTATACATCACTACAAACAACAACAACCATCAAAAGCAACCACATCAACAACACATATCACACCAACATTATCAAACATCATCGGTAAATATCTCGTTAGTCAAAAGAATAAACTACATTCAAATCCCAAAACACGTGAATTAATATCATTACAAAATCAATTAGCCAATGTAGAACAATTGGCAACGTTGGCAATATCACAGGAGATACAGAAGAATCCACCCAAGGCATTAATGGCCGTGATTGGTCCGACTGCTATGATAAATGATACTAATGATGATGGTGATAATAATAAGGATAGTACACATGATAAAGAGGTAGGAGAAGAAGAGACTCAGCATAACAAACAAAAGAAGGATAGTGTAAAGGTGGTAGATAAAGCAGTGGGAGCATGGCATGGGGCTAGAAGACGTGGATTTGGAGAGGAAGGTGGAGGTGCACCTTGTCCTGGAGAATTCTTGCTTAGAGAAGAGGAACGGCAAGGAGCTGTAACATCTGCTGCTAAATCATCTTCACTTGTTAACCCCAAGGATCCAAATGCAAGCCTTATCTAGAGTTATGATTGAGGGAGCAAGGCTAAAGTAGCACAAATGATGTTTATACTTATCCGTAAATGAAACCTACATGCCCCTTGATGATTTCACTCGGCACAAGGCAGTAGATATGGCAGCACATGTTCAATTACGATATCCCCACTGCAACTAACACGGCATTGTTCACGAAAGTCCGAATCTGATTCCTCTGTCCTCTTTCTCTTCTTGTTGTCTGATTCGCCCATTTTATACTTCCACATTGCCAGCTCAAGTATTGTGGTGGCTGCCTTTAGTCTCTTATATTCCTCCTCATAATTGACGAGTTTTGATCTAATCCTATTTAGCCAAACCACTTTGCTACTACTAGGCACATATTTCTTCATTTCCTCCATCATGAACTCCATCATCTCGTCTCTACACAGCTTCAAGCCAATTGTTTTTACACGTTCTGCAAACCCGTATTGAATCAAGATGTGAAAAGTTTCCTTTGAAATACATTCATTTTCAGCAAGCTCCTCGATCCATTGTTCCATTTGATTTGGGACGAACTCACTACGCAAGTCAAGTAACATCTGAATCGCATTATTTGACACCTTGGCTTTACTGAATGTTACCAGCATCTCCTCCCAGGCCAGTTCATAATTTGGGTGTATTGATTTGTAGCTAGCTACCAAGAACTGTATTATCTCACTAGGCGCATCCCCCCATAATGCATAAAGTAATGGTACTGCTCCCCATGTATCCTCTACAATGAGAGTCTCGGGATACTTTTCAATCAGTACTCTGTATAATTCGATGTTCTGCACAGTAGAACAAGTCAAGATATGAAGGGGAGTCATGCCTAAACAATCTTGTTGCTTGCCAGTTGGATCCAACTTACTTCGATTACGACTTATCCTAATGCTTGTTGCATTATTGAATTGTTCCGATGTGACATTATTATATGATTGGTAATATATCATTTTGTGAATTGGGAGATTATTGAATCGATTCTTTAATGCTGGCAATGTTCTCGTGTGTATCAAATACTTGCTTCAAATCATCACATATTTCAAATGCACTGATGTGCTCCTCAATAGATAAATCAGCTGTATGTGGTATTGCCACATTACGTAGTGACTTACACGACAAAGAATGATCTTCAATCCGAGTAACACTTTCTGATAGCTCAATAGACATCAAGCCTTTACAAGATCCCACCAATCCCGATCGAATTGTTGTAACAAGGGGTGGAATTCGAAGAATTGAAAATTTGCAACTGGCAACAGCATATTCATCAAGACTCTCTAAGCAGTCCGGGAGGCGAATATTAACCAATGGTACATATGCAAAAGCCCATTCACCAATTCTGATCACAGTGGAAGGGATTTCAATCTTTTTCAATGTAAAGCAACAAAAGAATGCTTCATCCCCAATTTCTTCTAGTCCATCGAAAAGCTTTAGCTCTTCCAACTTCCCGCAATCAGAGAATGCACTGATGCCAATCCGTGTAACAGTAGAAGGTACTGATACTCTTTTCAAGGCATTGCATTCTTCAAATACACTATTTCCAATCTCTAGCAACCCATCACAAAGTTCAACCTCCTTTAATTTATATCTTCTTTTAAATGCCTCCCCAGGAATTGCAGTAACAGATGGATGTACTCGTACACGAACTACATCGTCTGGTACAACTGCTCCTTCTGTATAAACAAACACTTCATTATTAGTATCGTCCGCCATGATATATAAAAGGGTAATGTCCTTGTACTGCAAGGTTATAAAAAGTGCACAAGATGTGTACTTTTTTGTATATGTTGTTAAATTATATGATCACGGTACCGATAGAATTAAACAAATATTCTTATTTAAGATGAATGTAGGAAGAATAGTACAATCAGCAGAGGATGGAGAGTAGACAGCAAACACTGCAATGCAAACACAAAAGAGGTTGCAAATTTAATTCCCGGAATCGCAGGTCAACACCATTTGAAGTATGATACAATAAACTCCTCGACATATACAATAGAGAGCATAAGAAGAGCTGTAGTGTCTAGTGAATGGTTCTATGTCCACTGAGGTCAATATATCATCTTGCTATCTCTTCATTCACATTGGTGTAAGTTGTATCGTCATTTTTTTTGTGAGTTGCTCTCAGTCCTCGTTGCAGCTACTAAGTATTGGACCGCTTGTTAAGTGTTATACCCTGACGTGTGTTTATACAGTAACCATAATTCCAAAGACAATCATTTCAAGTGATGTTTGCTCTGTTATGATTGGGTGATGGTTTGGATTTGGCGGTGACAAAAAATATGAGGCAATAGATGTCGATCAAGAGGCAAGAGGGCAATTTAGAATGTGGCAGAGATACGGCGTGCATATATGATACTTGCTTTGTATTGGAGGATAATATTATATTGCAATACTTCATAGACCATCATGATTGCCGCCGCTGCTACTGTTTCAGGTAAGATATATCTCCACTTTGACATTGATATGTTTCTTCTACATTGCAATTGACATCCACTAATCTTCTCTCTCTCTCTTTGTCTACAGCCGTATCTACCATGTCCCTAGTAAGAGCTGTAAGTAACATGGGGGATGATACTGCTCCGGAGCTTCTTCGTGGAGGTGACGTTAATGCAAACAACACAAATGATTTCAACAGTAAGAAGAAAGATAATGATGACAAGGCGGACTTGGTCTTATTCATCGATATTACCGATACTCAATTAACAGAATTTGGCAGTAGTAAGAAGAATTTAGAGAATGTATTCCTCGGTGCCATTAGAACATTGAAACAAAGTAGTAACTTCTCGTTTGAATGGAAGTTTGACAAGGTGCAAATTAAAGAGCAGATCGATAGCCTGGGTTGTGGCACTGGTATCTTGTTTGAGATCTATATATCAGATGAAGATGGAAATCGTTTCAAGTCAAACAAGAAGATTGCTGAGATTGTTGATAAGCTCAATGCCAGTATTGGACAGTTGACACCAATCTTCTATCCAAGTGTTTCGGGTGGTAGTTATCAAGGCTTTGGATTGGCTACGACTACTCGGTTTCTTGTCAATGTCTAGTTAGTGAACATAATCACCTAGAATGTATATAATTGTGGACATCATTTGGTTTGTTTATACTTATCCGTAGATGAAACCTACATAGCTCTCACATCTTCGCAACCATTCACTCACACCAGTCAGTCAGTCAGTCAGTCAGTCAGTCATCCTTAGTTTATAAAAACTTTTTAGGAGGCACGAGGAAAGGAAGCACATGTTCAATTACGATATCAGCTCTACAGCCGATACGGCATTGTTCACGAAAGTTTGAATCTGATTCTTCGGCCCTCTTCCTCTTTTTGCTGCTCTCTGATTTGTCCATCTCATTCTTCCACAGTAAAAGCTCAAGCAGAGTAGTAGCCTCTTTGAGTGTACGATACTCTTCCTCATATTGAACGAGTTTTGATCTGATAATATTGAGCCAACCCAATTTGCTGTTTATGGGTTTGATCTCCATTTCCACCATTATGGCATCACGATACTGCTTCAATCCAATAGTATTCACACGTTCTATATACCCACGTTGAACTATGAACCTAAACGTATCAAGCGAAATGCCTTCGTGTTCAGCGAGCTCCTCGAACAATTCTTCTATTTGATCTGGGACAAAATCAATGTATAAATCAAGTAGAGCCTGGAGCACACTTCTAGACACCTTATCTCTACGGAGAGATGCCATCATACCAGTCCAGTTCAACTCGTGATCAGGATAGAGAGACTTGTAACTATCTACCAAGAACTGCAGAATCTCATCAGGTGCATCTCCCCACACTGCATAAAGTAATGGTAACGCTCCCCACCGATCTTCTGTAATTAGATTCTCGGGGTACTTCGTAACTAATACTTTGTACAATTCAAGGTTCTGCACTGTTGAACATGCTAAGATGTGCAGAGGAGTCATGCCCAAACAATCCCGTTGACTGCCAGTTGGATTAACCTTACTTCGCCGTTGACTCATTCTGATATCCGTTGCACTATTCAGTTGATCCGACGTAACATTATTATAGGATTGGTAGTAAATCATCTTGTGTACTGGTAGATTATCAAACCGATGTTTCAAACCGTGTATGATTTGTTCTTCTGTACCAAATAATTGTTCCAAATCATCACAGAGACCAAACACACTATTTCTCGCATCTATGGATACATTATTCTGTGGTATTGCCACATTACGTAGTGACTGACACGAAAATGAAGTATATTCAATCCGTGTAACGCTATCTGATAGCTCAATAGACATCAAGCCTTCGCAAGATCCGACCAATCCCCTGGATATTGTTGTGATGAGTGGTGGAATTCGAAGAATTGGAAAGTTTCCACGAGCAACAGCGTAACTGCCGATACTCTCCAAGCAATCCGGGAGACGAATATCAACTAATGGTACATATGCAAAAGCCCATTCGCCAATCCTGATCACAGTAGAAGGGATTTTGACATTCTTCACGGACATGCAACGTTCGAATGCTTGATTCCCAATTTCTTGCAGACCATCACAAAGTTCAATTCGCTCCAATCCAATACAATATTCAAATGCTCTTTCCTGAATAATTGCCACTGTAGAAGGTACTGATATCTGTTTCAAGGCTGCACAGTATCTGAACGCACTCTCTCCAATCTCTAACAACCCTTCACGTAGCACTACTTCTTCTAACTTGTCACAATAAGAAAATGCGGCGATGCCTATTAGTGTGACCGAAGAAGGTATTGATATGTTGGCCAATGATCCACATCCCGAGAATGCAGCTCCTCCTATCTCTAACAATCCTTCACATAGTTCAACCTCCTCTATTTTGGTTCTTTCTTGAAATGCCTCCTCGGGAATTGCAGTAACTGAAGGATGAACTCGTACACGAACTACGTCCTGCGGTACTGCCGCCCCTTCCGTATATATGAATACTTCAGGAATGATATTATCTTCCTCCGCCATGATATATCAGAAGGCTTGAATTGGTATGTATATGTTCAAATTGCAATGTTTAAAAAGTGCACAAGACGTGTACTTTTCTTGTATGTGCTCAATTATATCACAGCACGGTACCGATGAATGATGAAGGTGACAACAATTATAAAAGTAGAATGTCCCGGTACGGGAAGAATAATACTACAGCAGAGGATGGTGAGAGGAGAAAAGTACAATAATGCTCTTTTTGTCACATCCCATCTGTAAGAAAGAGGTTGCAAATTTAATTCCCGGGGTCGCAGGTCACTACCAATTGAGAAGTATACAGATAGAACTCCGTGTATATATAAACAGAGAGCTAAAAGAGCCATAGTTTCAACTAAATGGTTTCCATATCCTTTTTTTGAGGTCAACATATGATCTTTCTATCTCTTCCTCTACTACTACGCATCCACACATTTCGTCATTTTTTTTACTTTGCTAATTGCGCAAGTAGCAACACCAACTACAGGCATACCTTTGCCTTCATTGCTCGCCCACAATAATATAATATATATCACAACAATACCACAACAATGACAGAAGATAAAGTAACAAAATGGGATGCATCAATGTCTCAATCTCAATTCATGGAACGCGATACAGTCCTAGTACTAAACTCCAACGATATTGTCATTGGTTCCGCCACTAAAAAAGATTCACACATCTTCTCTTCAACACAACCAACAGGCATATTACATCGTGCCTTCTCAGTATTTTTATTTGACACAAGTGACAATACACTATTACTACAAAAACGTGCCTCAACTAAAATTACATTCCCAAATGTATGGACTAACACATGCTGTTCACATCCATTGCATGGTATGGAAATTAATGAGGTAGATGGTCCTAAGGATTTGAAGGATGGGAGTGTGAAAGGTGTGAAGAATGCAGCGGTTAGGAAATTGGAACATGAGTTGGGTATCCCTGTTGGAGAGTTGAAGGTATGTATGTATTGTTTGTGGTTGTTTAGTGAGGATTTATATGCTCATATCACGTGCACCTTATTTTTATATGTAATACTCACATTCACGGTTATATTTATTTAATTGTATTAGGTGGAGGAATTCAAGTTCTTAACAAGGTTGCATTATTGGGCTGCTGATACCGTCACTCATGGAAAGAAGAGGTGAGTGTATAAATAGATTGAGGTATAATTGTATGCGTATGGGATTGCAAATTGTCATTGCCTATCTAAAACTCTGCTCTAATCCTCTCTATACATCCTCTCTAACTGCAGTCCATGGGGTGAACATGAAATTGACTACGTCCTCTTCATTACAATCCCCTCCAAAACCAAACTAACACTAAAACCTCATCCAGATGAAGTAGATGATATCAAATGGGTAACACAATCACAACTATTATCAATGTTCAATGACAATTCCTTATTATTCAGTCCATGGTTCCGATTAATTACCAATAAGTGGATGATTGGTAATAAGAATCAATATGGTGTGAAGAAGGGTGGTAAGATGGGTGATGGTTGGTGGGATAGTTTAGATAAGACTATGGAAACTGATGTGTTTTGTGATTATGAAACAATTCATCGGTTTGACCCACCTAGTGAACATATGGGAGGCGGGGGCAATGCTGGACCAATGTTGGATAAGGATGGTGAACTTGTTACTGTTGTTGGTGATTCATCGTGAGTAAATCTAGAGTGTATTTGTTGGTTTGATTTGTTAAATAAGCATATCCTTACTTGTTCTAACCTTTTATCTGATTCAATTCATCCCAAAATGGATACATACAGCAAGAAGCAGGGTGCATATGGTAAGGTGAAGACACACAAGGAGTCCAAGTTGAAACAAATCTTGCATCTTGATGAGGTTTGGTCAGCCATTACTTTACTCTACCTCCAACCACTCGAGTCTAACCTCGAGAGTGAACGTATTAAAAAGACATTTGATCCATCCGACTTGGCATTCTGTGATGATATTCTATGCAAGGTATCACGGTCATTTGCTGCGGTGATTCGTCAACTACCCTCGGAAATGTTGGTGGATGTGCTCATCTTTTACCTTGTATTGCGTGCATTGGATACCGTTGAGGATGATATGACATACTTTGCTACGAACGAGGAGAAGGTTAAGGTACTATTGTCCTTCCATAAAACAGCCTTGGTAGATCCAGAGTGGACAATGATGGGATGTGGTGAGGGAGATGAACGTCGTTTGTTGGAGGAATTCCCAAAGTGTCATTCGGTATATGCTGCTCTTCCGGAGGCTAGTCGTCGTGTTATTTCGGATATTACATTACGAATGGCAACGGGTATGGCTGAGTTTGTCGATAAGGATCTTGGACAGGGTACCATCGATGTTGATCAGTACAATCGATATTGTCACTTTGTGGCCGGACTTGTAGGAGAAGGATTGAGTCGTCTCTTTTCAGTATCAGGATTAGAACAACCTTCATTGGCTGGAGAGTTACATTTAAGTGATCAGATGGGATTATTCTTACAAAAGACAAACATTATTCGTGATTACTTGGAAGATTATGTCGATGGACGTGCATTCTGGCCTCAGAGTGTATGGAAGAAGTACAGTCCGAGTGGTGATTTGGGATACTTTGCCAATCCCAAGACAGAGGAAGCTAGTATTGCGGGGTTGAACTGTTTGGATGAATTGGTAACTGATGCATTAGAGTTGGCACCTGATTGTCTAGCATATCTATCCAAACTACGATGTGCCGAGGTGTTCCGATTCTGTGCTATTCCCCAAGTTATGGCTATTGCAACTCTAGAGAAGTGCTACCACAACGAGGACGTCTTCACAGGAGTTGTCAAGATTCGCAAGGGTATGTCATGTCAGCTTATCAATGATACTACGGATATCGTCGGAGTGCATGGGATCTTTAATCGATTTGCATCTTGTATTATTAAGAAGGCCAATACAATGAGGAAGAAGGGATTCAAAGACCCATCATATGACCGTACAATCAAGGCATGTCAAACTATTCTTGAGTTGACACAGACAGAGGCATCCAAGGCAGCACATGCCTCATTAGTGAATAGTACCATGGTTGTTGCCTCGTGTGCAGCGGCAAGTTGCTTGGCCTTAAAGACTCCAAGTAGTTCATCAAGCACAGTCGCCATTACAACCACAGCAACAGTGGCATCATTTGGTATACTGTCCTTCTTTAGAACTGGTATCATGAAGTATCTAGGCAAGCGGTCGGTATCATCTTTGTTGCCTGCAGCACAGTTGAGCAAGAAACAAAAGGTTTAGGGTTGAGTAGTAGGTAGAGCAAGTCTTAATCACTACATGTAGACACGAAAAAGATTATAGATAAGTCTAAGCCACGATATCTACTTAGAGAATCTAATATATAACTCTGTGGCTTTATATCCCAACAGGCACAACAACAGCTCATATCTTGTGCACATACTTTTGTTACTTCCATACTTATAAAATGATATCATTACCGGCTTCTTGCTTTTTATTCTTCTTCTTCTTCTTTTTACCAGGCGACGCTGGTGTATTATTACGCCTATAATGGTATATAGACCGGTTCATCATTGGTCTTAATTGGGGGTGAGAATCATTGAATGGGACCCAACTGTTCGGCTTCTTTGGTGGTAGACTAAGATTTGCTTGATCATTACTGAACAAGATGGCTCCGCCATTAATGCCTACGAACCAATACTTTTGGTGTACACTACCAAAGGGTGAACGAAAGATCACATAAGTTACACAACTTCCAAACCATTTGCCATGTTTAATAAACAGGGGAACTTCATCAGATAATGTTTTACTGTTGGAATATACACCATTTGCTTCCCTTATATCACCTCCTATTTTGCTGTATGGAAATCTGATATCTAATGTATTGCGTCGTCGCCGGCCTTTTACCTTTGTGCTTGGTTTGGTCGTACCAACAATGATAAAGGGAGTAGTCATTGGCGGTCGCTTGCCAAACTCTTCGTGCATTTGATAAGGCCTGAATGTATTCCAATCCTCAGCATTCTCTGGTGGCAGGCTGAGATTGGCTTGCTTACTAGCAAAGTATACTTCACCACCAGAGACACCTAGGAACCACTTTTTGACTTGGTATCCCGCGTCGTAGAGATCATCTCGAAAGAGGACAAATGTAACTGGCTCACCATTCCACCAACCATACTTATAGAATGTATGCGTTACACCTATTTCATCCTGCATCATATTACTTTGATCGGATTGATCTAACCCATTGGCAGGAGATAGGTGATATCCTTTTGAGATGGCTGGTAACTGAATCTCTATTGTAACTTTCATTGACATGTGTTGGTACCCTGTTGGGTAGTGCCGCGGGTCGTAGCTAAATGGAATTGATGTGGATGGACCCGCCAACGATCTTTGTAACATAGCTGCTGCTGCAAACTCCTCCTCCTGATAATATGCTTGCTCTTCTTTCTTCTTCTCCATTATGGCACTATCCAATGGCAAAAGGGCATAATTAATATCGTTTGAATCATATTGATCTAGCTGTCCAGGAAACAGGAACTTCCATAGATTCTTATCCGCCTTATCAGCATTCCGTTTGTATTGTTTATTACTCTTGATTTCCTCATAGGTGAAACCATTTTATTCCTAATTCTTTCAAAGCGTGATTTGGTTGGTGATAACTTCTTTGGCTCAAACTCTTTAGCAGTTGCAACCAATTGTTTCTCTGGCACAGCAATCTCTTCCAAAGAGTTATCCGGCACCATTAATCCTTCCATACTACTACTCTGAATAATATTGCTAGTACCACTCATTGCAGCTTCTAAAACTGATGGATTGCAAATGAAATCATCTGCATTACTTATACTAAGAGGAGCCCATACCGATGGATTATTGGTATAAGATGGCGAAGAGCTTTTGGTTACTTTTGGTATGAGAGTTTGTTGGTGCATCTCCTTGTTGATTATGCAATTATCAAAGGTTGTCGGCAGCGTAGGAGGTCGTACTGCCGCCGTAGACGACAATTCTAGTACATTATCACTCATAACGTGCTGTGGAGATACTATACCACTGCTTGATTGCTTCTCCTCGTCTGCGCCAGAGCTTAATAATGATTCATTTGATATTGATTTGGACGAGCCTAAACTCCATTTTGTTGTTGCCGATAATAACTCTTCAACTTCTTCCATTTTTTCTCGCCGTTTCTCCGAGAATACTACTCAACAAAGAACACTACTATAACTAACTAGAAGACTAATGCAGGGACAACATAACATACACAACACTATCATCAACACTTCGACAGACCTCTGGCAATGGCAACTATTAAACTCTCACTAACAACTAACAACACTCTCATAAAAAAGGGCCACCACCACTTGGTATCCTTCATAACAGCGCTGAGTGCTCAAAGGAATAGATAGGTACAATCATCATGGTGGCCACCGCTTCTATTAAGTTGGACGAGCTCCTAACCACATGGTTGGCTAGTGATGTTATATAT
>Ga0214478_100892_pt1 | contig 16556 bp, 12 predicted proteins | sample M1_20Mar14CPVII9_2_FD_178001 | JGI IMG/M metagenome (GOLD analysis project Ga0214478, IMG submission 178001) | Marine eukaryotic communities from Monterey Bay, California, United States - M1_20Mar14CPVII9sort6BwellD7 | ecosystem: Environmental > Aquatic > Marine > Unclassified | place: USA...
GACTTGGACGAGGTCAAGATGGACAATAGCAATTGTCGTATACTTACAGTCTCTCACTTCCTACCACGGATAGAACTTATACCAGAAAAGAGATATCTTTCCCTTCCTACTTTACACTCGAGTGTTGGATCAACATATCTTGAAAGAAGGATACGTCAATTGAGAAGTAGCTGTGGCAAGGGAGATGATAACAAAGATGACCATTTACATGCCTTTGGTCATTCACATCTATCTTGGGATCTACTCATTGACGGAGTGAGGTATGTCCATGTTCCATTAGCATATCCAAGAGAATGGGAACAACGAAGAGGATCGCTGGAGATTGGCACAATGCAAGGGACAGTGAGTGATCTTCGACTTCCCGTTTGTATATGGGATAGTTCTTTAATAAAAGATGATACTAAAGAATCTGGCTTCCCAAAAGACTGGTTAGGTGGATGGTGGAGCAAGTACTACGATGTCATACCGCGAGAGCCCCATCGAAATACAGAACTTGCACCTTGGGCGGCGAAACGGTTTCGGTAAGTTTGGTGCTTGTTTGAGGGTCCTTTGACTATATTCGTCAAGTCTAATCCATCTCTTATTTACAACCAGACGTGGCCAAGGCGGTTCTATTGAACAATTTGATCATCTGAAGGTGAGTATCGCCTTGGGTATAAAGCGAGACACTGAATACATACGCGCTGAATAAGAAACAAGGGAATGTCAAACCTTAAGAGGTGCCGACGCGCTGAATAAGAAACAAGTGTCGCACCGACCTTGCTATCATTACCAACCAACTTTGGGATTGCCTATCGTCTACTTACAGCCCAAAAAGACTTACAGCTAATCAAAGCCCTCTAACACATACATAGTGAATCATAACTTAAATGATCCATATTGTACGCTTCTTGTGCTTATCCGATCATATATGGATTTCAAACCAGCTCTCCAGACTCTCTTACTTATATCTCGGGAAGGTCGACAGTGCTGTACTCGAACGAACCCTCTTGCCTTCAGCACATTTCAAGCCTGTCAACAACATAATGATATAAACAACTACTACACTATAAGTACTACATCTCTTCTTTTTATATAATGGGGATTTTATCTTTATAAAACAAACTCTCTAACAACTCCCTGGCTAAATTTCCAAGCAAGCTTGATAATCAAGACAGAGAAAGATCATCATAATCATCCACCAAAAAGAAGGTGGATAATAATGATGAAAACGAGAGTTGGGGGTGGATAATAATAATAACATGACAACAAAACTTTTCCTAAATGGCTCATCCTCCAATATAAATCCCCACTGAACTAACCCCCATCCAACTTATAATAACACTTGACAACCTAGGATCTTGAGGGGTAGAACGGTAAGGACATTGATTACTCGAAGAATGAAAGAGCCAATTTACTGTATTAATAATTGGGGTATGAAAAAAGAGTAAAGACGAGTTAGAATATACAAAACATAAACAAACAACAAAAACTAATCCATGCAACCAACAATCAAATAACACCAACTAAATAACACCAATAATAGTAAACTTACGGCACGTTCCCCACGGATACGACTGGCAAGCTGAATATCCTTAGGCATGATGGTAACACGCTTGGCATGGATGGCACACAAGTTGGTATCCTCAAACAAACCAACAAGGTATGCCTCAGATGCCTCCTGTAATGCCAAGACGGCAGTAGACTGGAAACGTAAGTCAGTCTTGAAGTCTTGGGCAATCTCACGTACCAAACGTTGGAAGGGTGCCTTGCGGATTAGTAATTCGGTGGACTTTTGGTATTTACGAATTTCACGTAATGCAACAGTTCCGGGACGGTAACGGTGGGGTTTCTTGACACCTCCTGCGGTGGGTGCAGACTTACGGGCAGCCTATTGTAATGATTGGTGGGTGGGGTTGGAGAGGGGTATAAAGGTGTTGTGAGTTGAGGGTTGGATATTAAAATGTCGTTGCAATTTGTCGGTGTACATGATAATTAAATTAATAATGGATTAAACTGCACAGATTGGCTTACCTTGGTTGCGAGCTGTTAATTATCATTAAGGTGGAGTTGTTAATTGAGGGGGTTAGAGGGGTGGTGGGTGTTAGTTGAGTTGAGACGTGTTACAAGCAATTAATATTATTGTATTTGAGGGTTCACATCAAACATCATAAATAATCCAACCACCCTCGACAGGCGCCGCCTCCTATTTATTTAATACCACCTCATATATTAACCATCCCCCATCGCCTCATTAGAAGGAGCCATTGCAATAATTATTAATCCCGTATAAACATAACTGAAACAATTATTAAACATCGATCCATGATCTAACTTTTAGATTTAAGGCTGATCTCTCTTCTCGTTCCTTTTGCGTAATAAACAATCAATAATAAGTATTACTCACCTGCTTGCGTGGGGCCTTGCCTCCGGTGGACTTGCGTGCTGTTTGCTTAGTACGAGCCATGTTTATTGATTAGTAGTAGAGTAGATAAGGTTATCTGCGTTGAAGTGTCTTCTTTGATGAACTCAAAAATTTATGCAAATTTTCTACGTGAGTTTATTGCGTAGAAAATCAGAGTGAGTTTCGTGTGTTTTTGAAGTGTTGAATCATGCACTCATTCTTAGGTACCTATTCCTACGTAGCTTTTTCTACGGTGTTTCTGCAATTGGGAGTCTACTTGTAGTGGGAACTCAAGAACAAGCAAGTTCACCTCAAATTCACACTATAAAAGCGGCTCAATTTGAGCGAGGAAAGTCAGTAAAAAAAGCTTAGTGAATAGTGAGAGCAAACCCCCAGGGTAATTGGTAGCCTAAAACATCGCCTTCGGAGGTAGCATTAATATCTATATCTGCTACATTGGAGCCCAAGGGATATTATACTTCATACAAATTTGCTAGAACAATTAAAAATTTCTGGCACTAATTTGCAAAGTGTTCACCCCCTTTTTAAACCCCTGCTATATAGACTAACTGACATCTACATAGGTAGGTAAGAGCTCATCGGGGCGTACATAGTAAACATATCGATAGTAACATGATAATGATTAGAAGAAGAAGCAGTGCGCCTATAGTATTAGTAGTATTGGCCACGATATTGTTGAGCGGTGGCGGTGCTCTTGCATTTTCTCCTTCGCCGATATCTCCTGTACTCAATTTTTTTATACCAACTGAGTCATCGACATGTGATACTACTACTACTACAAGACTATCTGCTAGAAGAAATATAAACGATAACAATGATAATGACGACAACAGTATAATATCAACAGATACTATGAATAGAAGAAATGCAATACAACGATTTGCAATGGCATTTATATCAACAACAACAGCAATGCCACAGCTAGCAAGTGCTGCAGGAGATCCTAATCTCTTCAAACCAAACCCCTTGACAAACAAGGCTCTTGAACAACTACGAATCTTAAATCAAGATGAGGTAGATAATATCAAATATGGAGGTGAATTAGAATCAGGCGCAGCTAAACCGAGTGAATTGAATCAATATATTGAGCTACTGCAACCAATCTTACAAGTTGAAAGCGGATTAGAACAAGTTGATAAACTATTACTTTCATCTAAATCAACAAGTAGTACTAAGGAAGATTATCTTTCGTTATTTCAACAGATTGATAAGTTATTATCAAACTCGTTGTTTGATAAGATCAACTTCAAGAAAGGTAAGCTGTGTGTACTTTGCAGTGCCTTGATCGATGCCTCGTGTCCTATCTAACATTCTACTTGTCAATAGCTTTCAACTCATTCGCTGATAACATCTACTACGCTGATTCTGATAGAGCCAATCTATACTTGGGAGGTGGGGCTGAGCCTACCTCAACACAAAGTCTAGCCTATCTATTACGTAATGACATACTCACAACTGTTGAAGATGAACGTGCAGAGGTTAAATACTTATTGAAAGAAGTGAATAAGAAAGCTAATGGAGAGACAATTGTTGTTGGGGGAGATGGATTGGATATGGATGAAATAACTGGTCTGAGTAAGACTGCTAACGTTGCTATGAAGAAGTATCTAGATTTAGTACCGCCATCAGAATTGACAGGAAAGTCCGCGTTAGTATTGTTTCATTATGTGAATCAATGTGCTCAAGATGAGTCTTGGTGTTTGGCAATTGTATTCCTGTATTTGATTACCCTTGCAAGTCATATGTACTAACATCAGTTACTATCTCTTCTCTTTCATCCTCACAAATCGTTACAACGCGCATCTTCCAGAGGCAAGGAAAAGGTTTGCTAAGTAATAAAAGCAATAGCTAACTTTTAATAAGTATCTAAACCAACATCTATCTCTCTTTATTAACTACCATACGAAACAATACGAATCATAGTACTTCGAATTAACTCCAATATCTCATCAACAGCACTCTCTGGAAAACGATGTAATGATGGTATCAACGCCACTGCCTCCTCGACCATTGTATCCGTGGCTACTAAATTCATTAATGCTGCTACCTCAAAGCCATGTAATTCCATTTCGGTACCGTCTTCTTTTTCTTTTCGGAATGTTGTTAGTGCACTTTATTAATATGTTTATTTGTTTTGTTTATTTGTGGTTTGACATTTGCAATAAAATATCGTGAGATGTAAACTCAATAAAACAGACAATTACACAATCAGCCATATATCAAAACTTAAACAAATATAACATACAGACATCAAAAACTCACCCTTGTAAATTATCCAATTCATCAACCAACTCTTGATGTTCCTTCTCATTATTCTTCATGGTATTAAACCGCTCCACATATCGTTGTGTCTTTTTATATACATCATGTAATTCCTCATCACGTACCAATGCATTTTGTGCTGACATTTGTAAAATTACTGCTACTTGTGCATTTGATAGAATTTGTATATCTGAGGATGCAAATTCTGGACCGAAGGATGTTTCTGCTGCATTTTCTACTGAGGTTATATTAGATTGTTGTTGACTGGTGGCTGATGTTGTGGTGGTATTGTTGGAAGGGTCGGACATCGTGCGGTTTAATTATACTATTGTTATTGTTTGAACTGATCTTTATAATATATATACTATTGGTATTTATCTGTCTTGAATGAGGCCTATTGTGTTGGTATCGTATGGTACATATGGTAAGTAGAGAAGATAGAGGTCAGAAGAGGTTGTTATTAATTGAGGTCAATTCTAGGATACCGCTGCCGTATCTTCCTGCCTCTAAAAAATGCTACTAAATGCCAATGATTGAGTTGGAGAAATGTAATCGGCGCTGTTGTATGCACGGCTGACCCTGTTGAGTACTTTGTACATTGATTGACGAGATAGTTCTTGTTTTACTGGGTTAGCTTCAATCACAAGGCTCTCTTTATCATTAAGATATTTTTGCAATGAGTAAAAGTAGAAGATCTTTCTTAGAAGATCTTTCTCTACATCTATACGTGCATACAAATACTTGATAACAACAATCAACATGTCTCATCAATCTGCAGATGAATATCGTCAAATGGCAAAGGAACGATATACCACAGTCAAAATGAGCACACCAACAACATCATCCACCATAAACAACAATGTTAATCTTCCAACAGCATACATTCTCTACTTTCTCGGGGGAACATTCGGTCTGCATCACGCCTACCTCAACCGTCCCAATCAAGCACTAGCATGGTATGCCACCTTGGGTTTCTTCGGAATCGGTTTGCTTCGTGATTTATTCAAGATTCCATACTATGTATCAATCTGTCGTGATGATCAAGAAAGAGATGTGACGGCTAGAGTTCGTGCTGCAAATGTTGAAGCAAGAGATGGTATACCACCTTGGTCATTTGGTAGGATGATAATGATGATAGTCTTCGGGACATACTTTGGGTTTTTAATAAGTTGTTTGATATCTCTACCAAGAAAGGAAGAGAATGACAGTGGTGATGTATTATGGTGGACAAATGTCGTATATGGACTGCTTCGTGCTTTTGGTTGTGCTGTGGGCATTTGGCTAGTAGGTAACATGGGAGAAGAGATGATATACACAACAAAAGTACCAAAGGAAGGTGACACTTTACTTCAACCTTATGACAATTTACAGAAAGGGGAGTTTATGAAACTCACACAATGGTGTACAGGAAGCTTCATTTTGCTGAATAGTCCTGCTCTCGGTGGTATTATCTATGCTGTTCGAAGGCGTAGGTATAGACCATCAATGAAACCACAACAATCTTCAGCGAAAAGGGTATGGAGACACATCGTCAAATGTATTGTTTTCAGCGCGCTAATGACAATTGCAATATATAACCATGGATCCATAAACTTCAATGGACACAGTATCTACCTCTCTGATGCAGTCAAGAATGCAATGAACTCCAATTTTTGGAAGGAATTTGATTGGGAGCAATTTCGTCAACAGCAACAATCATCTTCCGGGGGAGGATCGGACTATCTAAAGAAGGCATTTGACATATCAGGCGAAAGGTCAGCTCGACGGACACTAGGTGTTGCTAGGAATGCTTCTCATGCAGAGGTTCGGTCGGCCTATAAAAAGTTGGCATTAAAGTACCATCCCGATAAAGTTGGGGCAGATGCCACAGAACAAGAGATAGAAGAGACTAATCAACAATTTGTAAAGGTGCAGGAGGCATATGATGTATTGAATTGTATTGAGCAAGATCGGAAGAAGAAGGAAAGAGGGGCTACGACAGAAGAAGCTGCAGGTGGTGGTAGCAGTAGTGGTCATCGCACTTCAGGGGCATACCGAGGAGATGAGATGTGAATGACCGGAATCTATCGTCATCAAAACGGTTATAACCTGTCATAACCACCGGAGATGAGAGTGAGAGTATGAACTGATCAATCATTCAAATATAAGTAAATTAGCTTGACATATCTAATGCATGCATTCCTTCCACTAACAATTACTCTCGAGTGTGCAAGTAGGTAGAATATTGAGAGATGTACTGTATCGAGAATAAAGCAAAAGAGGAGATCAGGAATAGCACAACCCTCCCGTACATTAACATACCTTGACTACTACTACGGGGAGGGTGGCTCCTATCCTATACCATAAGCAGTTTTCAGATTTCACTCTCATAAAAACAACACATGCAAAGAGATAAGAGAATACCAATCCATCATCATGAAGTTATTTCAGCTAGTAACCTTTCCAATACCAACTCTATCACTTCTTCTACTACTTCTTGTTGTGCTTTTATCACCGGTACAAGCTAGAGCGTTTAGTGGCGTATCAACAAGAAGAAATTTACCCATCAAAGTTGATGTCTCGACCTCGACGATGCACATGTTTGATAAGTATCAAAGTAGTAGTGGTATTGGTGCAAAGAGGACAATGCTATCACTAAGGGGTGGTCAGCAAACTGATGAAGATGATACCGTAATGACAACAGATGAGAGTGTAAGGCAGGATAGTTATGGTAGCATAGATGAGGAAGAAGTTGAAATGATCGAAAGTCAACAACATCAAGTTCTTGATGATAGCACTATCACATCATCAGGTTCATCCATCTCACCATCCTCACCTATGACAATGATTGTAACACCAATAGCAACAGTATTACGAAGTGCAACATCATTCTACTCACAACAGTTAAAAACTTCCCCAATCTTAACGAAATCTTTAACTGCAGGTATGTATCATTTCATCTCTTAATATGTAATGTGTTTTGGTATAGATATTGCAATTATAGTAATACTAACTTATCTTTTCTATCTATCTACATCTACAAGGGATTATCTTTGGCTTATCAGATTGGTGTGCACAGCTTATTGAAAATGGCGGTGGCAATGAAAATGATACAGATGAAACTGTTACAACAAAGAATATTGTATATTCACGTATTGTAATGACCTTCTTGGTTGGATTGTTGTTTTTCGGACCCGCTGCTAATGCTTGGTATTCAATGATCTTTAAAGTGTTGCCATCTACTTCATTAATTAGTACATTGAAAAAGGCAATACTTGGTCAGATCTTCTTTGGACCTACCTTCACATGTGCATTCTTTGCTGCGGGGATGATTCAAAGTGGTAACTTTTCATTAAAAGCATGGTTGGATAAGATTCGTACTGATTTACCTCCCGTTTGGCTCAGTGGCATCAGCTACTGGCCAATTGTCGACTTCATCAGTTATAAAGTTGTACCTATGCAATGGATTCCATTGTTTGTCAACTTTGCTAGCTTTGTATGGACAATCTATTTGAGTTTAATATCCAATAAGAGTAAAGCATAAAGGTTTCAATCAGATGTACATTAATTCTTCTAACGAGTACACTTACATAGTTCATTATTGTAATAAACTACGAGACAACAACATTAAAATTGCTTGCCTGCGGCTTCTATCAATCAGTTGTCAGTTTACTCTCTTTAGCACAACACACACTTTACATATAATCTATTATTGGATTTCATTCACCTCTTCTTCTGTGGCCTAGAGTTAACCATCATTCAGCTCAGCGGGGAGGAGGTGGAGGCCCTCTGTATTGTTGATTCATCTGAGGTGGAGGTGGTGGCTTAAAAAAGCAAGACAGGCAAGTGGTAAAAGTTAAAACCAAGACAGACAAGTTAGTGAAAGTATTAGAAAACACAACACATCATAGGCGATATTGCTACTCACCCCAGATGGGGGCCCTCTCATTGGCGGCGGTCCTGATGGAGGCCCTCTTTGCATTGGCGGTGCCATGCCGCCAGATGGAGGCCCTTGCATTGGAGGCTGTTTTATTCAAATATAGGGGATTAGCTACTTCATAAAAGTTATGAATAAATAAAATCAAGTAGTAAACTCACCTGCGGCATCCCACCAGAGGGTGGCCCTTGTTGCATCTGTTGAGGAGGAGGATGTTGATTGTATTGTGGCTGCTGCTGCTGTTGAGGAGGCATTGATGGTGGGCCTCTATTCATACCTTGAGGTGGCATGTTTGGAGGCATTGGCTGATTCATTGGAGGCATCTGTTGAGGAGGCATCTGCTGTTGTTGGGGTGGCATTCTATTCATTCCTCCTTGATTTGGCGGCATTGGCGGCTGTGGACCACGATTCATATTTGGAGGTGGTGGCCCTCTCATTTGCTGGTTTGGAGGCATTGATCCAGGAGGACCGCCCTGTGATACACGAAATGAGAAAAAGGTTAGAAAAGTTAGCATGAAACAAACTGTCAAAGTAAATACACATTACCCAACGACAATTTCTCCACTTACCCTTGGTCCAGGACCAGCACCTGGAGGATGATGGCCTTGTCCTCCCGAGTTCACAAACGAGACGAAGTCTTCATATGAGAATGTTCCACCATTAAATGATGCACTATCTTCAATCATATGCCAGAAGAAACGCGATTCTAAACCATGATCACCTTCTCGGACAATAGTAACCTTGGCAACTAGATTTTGTGTCGAGTTATCTTCTCGTAGTGCTGATGTGATAGCATTGAGGCGAGAAGCAAAGTCATTACCACTTGTTTGTAATTTCACCTGAGACATATCAACACCTTCCAAAGAGTTAGCCCCGAATAAGGAATTGAGAATGGCTGGATCAGAAGATCTGCCCACCCACAAGAACATGTCAACTCCATCGTCAAGCAAGAAGATACCATTACTGGTCAACCGTTCCACTGTTAGGTTGAGCACTTTAGGGAGTTCAATACGGTCTTGACCGGCCACCTTTTCGTCATCATCATCCGAGGGTGCAGCTGTTGATGGAAGTCCAGCACTAGGACTCATGTTATGAAGAGAGAACATTCGAGGATAGATAAAGTGCTTCGATGTTGTAACATCCATACCGGTAAGTCGTTGCATGGAGGCAACACGTTCGTCAGGATGAATGTCTGTCCCACCTCTAAATGCTACATTCTTCATCAATGCTAATGTATATAGCGGCAAGAGTTTCAAGTTTTCGGGAATGGGCTTGTTCTCACTCTCGGCACCACCTTGTTGCTGTTGTGGTTGATGCATTGGAGGAGGAGCGGCATACCCCGAAACTGTTCGGGGTTTATCTCCCTCCTTACTTGCACGTACAAGCTCAACACACGCCTGTTGAAGCCTATTCCGAGCATTATCCAGATTTGTCTTGATACCAATATCTAATGCCTGCTTGGCTAGAAGTGCTGATACTGCATCAGCATCTACCGAACCAATAATCTCTGATGCCAATGAACTAACAGGAATGGCCTGTGTTACTACACGAATACGACGCTCGCCCTCACTGCTTGTGTAAAGTAATGCAGCTTGAACAGTCACAACCGACGAACTAACACTCTGCTCATCATGGACAAGGTCAAATGCAAAGACTGAATCCGATGTGCAGTTGGGCAATGCCAATAAATCAGTTCCTCGAACAAAGAAGTTGCCATAAAAGTTGTTGATTCTCATTCCCCTCGTACATCGGATACGCATCACGGCTTCAAATGCTGTATGCTGGGTGAGAGATCGGGTCAGCTCACTCTCAAATCTCGCTCCATCGACGTCATGACTAAACCCAGGATATGTATGTAACGTCCCGGCTGTAATCTTGGGTAGTTCCGACAAACTCGCCACATCAATGTATGCACGTGGAAAAAGGAACATATCAACACTAATCTGTGCTCTACTAAATTCCACAGCAGTATCCTTGTACCATTTCCCCGATGGACGTAATAACTTAATTTCATCCGGAGTGCCCATAATTGAAACATTCTCACGTGGTGCCAACGCCCCGTCACCAATGGTGGGTAATACACTCTGGAAGACACACATTTTACCCCCGATGTGTTTAGTTACCGTAAAGGCAGCCTTGAGTGCAGGACCAAGGCAGGCATTATGGGATGTAGTCTTCTCGAACATGCTTGGTAAATTTTCAAGAAAGACTTCAATAACATCACGACTTTCCTGTAAATTCACTAACAAATCATCAGGTGCAGGAACGAACAACTCCACCAAATCAGCAACGACTAACATTTGTGGACTTGCCAATCCACTCTTGAGACTGTAGTAATGCACCGAATCATCATATGTCAAGAAACCAACCTGTGTCCGTGGACTACCAGGTAATGAATCCAAACTAGCACGAATTGCATTAGCCACACTCGTAAGCATACCACTCTGTACAGACGTTGCCGAAACATCAATAACAAAGAAGTAACTAGGAGGTTGGGGTGGACGGACCATATACTCGCTGGGAGCGATGTATTCCACGACACCCTGTGATAATTCTGGACGTGCATCACGATCACGACGTCTACCTTCATCATCTAGGTGACAAAAGTACGGGGCGGGGACCTCGTTGAGTTGTGCACAGATATTACAACGCCATCGACGACCATTTTCAAGGAAGGTAACAAAGGCATTGATATATGTACGGCATCTAAATGAATATTTGAAAGTGGTAAGCGGATGGGAAATTGTTAGATTTGCAAGATAAAAAGAGATAATACCTTTCTCCCACCACCACCATCAACAACACCCCACACTAACTAAACTAACTTACCGTTTACAGCGTACAATCCCCGCAGCACCAGGCTGTACAACACAAACATCCTCTTCATTTTCCTTCGGTACCGCCAATGGTTTAATAATAGCACCCAATGGTACCTTCACAGCATGACCTAAATTCGAACTAACAGGTATATAATTTGATGTAGTTGATAATATACGTTTTGGTACTTTAATTGAATAATCAATATTTTCTTGAAATATCTCTGGCTGTTGGTGTTGTTGTTGTTGCATACCGGATGGCCCTTGCTGTTGCATCATACCAGGCTGTTGTTGTTGCTGCATCATCATGTTTGGTTGTCCTGGCATGTTCATATTGGGTGGTTGCATATTAGGTTGCATGGTTGGTCCAAGATTGGGAGATGAACGTGGCTGCTGCTGTTGAGCAGCTGGATTAAATCCTGGTTGTGGAGGACCCATTTGTGATTGTTGTTGAGGTGCAGCAGCAGGGTTAAAGCCTGGTTGAGGAGGCTGATTATTGCTGCTGCCTGGTGGTCCACCAAAACGTGGCTGTTGTTGCTGTTGTACAGGAGCTGCGGGAGTTTGATTTTGTTGAAAGGGTGCACCGCCACTTTAAATATAACATTAGCAAATGATATGTGTGTGTGGTGTAGAAAGAAAGAGAGAGAAAAAGTTGTTGTTAGCAACGTTTAAAGATGTAATTTGCAACCATTTTATTAATGCACCTTAGCAATACACTCAATCAATCTAACAAACAACACGCAACCACATAATATAATATAGACTTACAATTGTTTAGGAGCAGGAGGCATATTATTAGGGGCTGATCCCAATCCTGGACCACTATTATTGTTTAGATTCATATTATTCATTTGTGAATTTAAAGACGTACCACCCGATTGTGGATTCATCATCATATTTGGTTGCTGCTGTGGTTGTCCTGGAGGTGGTGGCATACCGCCCATATTAGGCTGGCCTGGTCCTCTACTCATTGCGGGTGGTGCAGGCATATTATTGGGTGGAGGTGGCATATTATTATTATTAGGTTGCATTTGTTGTGGTGCTCTTTGTTGTTGTTGTGGTTGTCCCATCATTGCTGGTGGAGGTGGCATACCTCCACGCTGTTGTTGTTGTTGCATATTATTTGGTTGTTGGCCGGGCGGTGGAGGCATACCTTGACCAGGAGGAGGTGGCATACGTTGCCCAAATTGTTGTTGATTTGAATTTGGAGGGGGTGGAAAATTCATAATTTTTGTATCACTTCGTAATTGTCAGTAGCCAAAACTTGTAACACTCTGATAACACTCCTTTTCTTCTCTATATTTGTATGATTTGCAAAGGTCTACGTCCTTTATACTTATGTATGCCGCCGTCTAATCTTACCATACTGGTCCTTCAATTTATGAGTGTGAATTTAGGGGTATCCTTATTTAAAGACAGGTATCCTTTTATCCCACACCTCACACCTCTCTAGAGAGCTAACTCAGCATCTCTCATATCAATTGCGCCGCCGTAGCCTGCTCTTCTATCAACCAATACCTAATATAAAGCAACAATCTTATTAATAAAATGTCCATTAATCAAGGGAGATAGTTGGGCTGTGTTCGGTATCCTGTAAGCTTTTGTTGCAATTTATTAGTGATAGTCTCTCTCCATCAAATTTGTGTATTTGCATTGGTAGATAGATGTCATTGAGATCCATACATTGCAATATCAGATTATACAACAACAAGTGATTAAGTTCTATTGCAAAACTTCTTGTGTATTTGCATTGTAGATAGATGTCATTGAGATTGGCATACTTATATAAACAACAACTAGGATACTTATAGATACAAATTATGAGAAGATCACCAAGTTTAAGCGGATCACCCGCGTCTCTCCGAAGAAGACGACAATTAAGAAATGAAGAGGAGAGTGGAGGAGATAATCATTTGAAATCTGTATCTTCTGCTGATGGTGGATCGTACGATTCTGATATGTTGCGTATATTGTCAGAAACAGAAAGTACACGTCTATTGAAGAAGCCACCACAATTGGACAAGTCGTCTTCTATATCGAGTACAGCAGATAGCAAAGCCAAAGTAGCATCATTGAGTCATTGGATAATCCCCGCCTTGTTATGTGCCATGAGCTATGCACTGTATAACATTTTCATCAAGAAAGGATCGGCCAGTATCCATCCAATTCTTGGTGGTGTTATATTGCAGTTTGTAGCAGCTATCATTGGTTTGGTATTACTCTTAATTTTGACATATGGGCCTTCAGAGGAGACAATGTTTTATGATAATAGTGGTATATACTATTCAGTATTAGCAGGGATTTCGGTAGGTGCAGCTGAAATCATATCCTTCACTGTTTCTGGTATGGGAGTTCCAGCAACGCAATCTATTCCTATCATCATAGGAGGTAGTGTTTTCTTTGGAACAGTGTTGGGGAAGATCTTTCTTGGTGAGATGTTATCGTTAACTGGTTGGCTTGGTGTTCTTTTGATAGCTGTGGGTATAGTTCTAGTGGCTACAGACCCTAACTCTTCCTTAGAATAAAGGAACTCTTAGTCTCAGATTCTTGTACAGATTAAAGCAAACTCATATCTACTCTGTTAAGATATATTATAAACAAATAAACAAGCTATGTACATATAAGTATCGTCGCGGGCGAAAGTGCTGTATATCAACTATCCAATATAACCATATGCTCCAGCATCACCACTACGATCACTTTGTCCACCATCTCTCCTTTCCAATGCCTTCTCTTGACTAGCCACTACCACTGCTTCAGTTGCAGCTCGTGCTCCAGCAAGTGACATTCTAACACCAGTCCAACCCGCACTCATCATTAATTTACTACCAAGCACGGCAGGTCCAACAAGTTCCATGGCACCAGCCACAAGAGGAGCGGAAGCTTGAACAATCTCTTGTCCTATAGGAGTCGACAGTACAATATCACCAGGCAGTCTAGCAATGTTCCCCGCTGCATCCAATAACGTATGTCGTTCAATAACAAATACAGAATTACGATGTACACGTGTCCGGTGTGATCGTTCATATCTTGATGATTTGACATTACCATTACGATCCACACTTGTTATTGTTCGAGATGTAGAATATTCAAGTAAGAGATATTGACCACGTGTTTGAATAACAAGAAGAGGTGATAATGGTGGTATTATTGGAGTAATAACTGGTCCTACATTGACTGAAGAGGATGTATTTGCTATTGGACGTCGTGCGAATGATTCAAATGCTACAATATCATCAGGCTTGGGTACCATGCCGTTTGGTGTATATGAAATGAGTAAATGAACTTTGCCGGATGTTTCTATCGTTGACTTGTCGTCTTCGTTGTTGTTGGCCTTTTGTGTAACCGACGGATGATATAACGGTACCCAAACATCTAGTAATTCCAACTGTCCAATCCGTCTTCTCATTCTATAGGCACTTTGACTAATCTGTCCATATTCATTCAATAGACTTGAATCTTCTTCTTCTTTATTACTAACACTAATATCTGACGAAGTATCATTACTCTCATCCCAATAACCCAATATCAATGGCATCAAATCAACTACACCTTTGCCGATCAATCGATCGGTACTTAATCCTAACAGTTCCATTCCTTTCGTAGATACATCTTTAGTCTGTTTACCAATACCAACAACAGATGTTGCAACCGATGCAGCACTAACTGCCGTGGAGAGTGCACCACCGGATAACTTTTCGGTATTGGACAATTCTTCATCTATTCGTATTTCTAATTTGACTTTACCACCATCGTTATGTATTGTGGGTAGTAGATCATCTTTCTGTAATGGAATGTTAAATGTGTTGCTACCGTCCGATGATTCCATAGATGAGTTGGTATTTGATCCACCATGCCATATTGGATTATTATCACTATGTACTGTTGTACTTTTGTATTCTTCTTTGGCATAATGATGTGGTGGTGGCAGTCCAAACGATGAAGAGGAAGAAGAAGATGTTGTTGATGTACCGCTGTTGTTGTTTGTACTTCTTTTAGTTGACAATGGTGAAGGTATGGGCAATTGTTTGTCATTAGCTTCAGTTTGCATCAAGCTTGACCGAGGAGGAGTAGACAGTAATGATGCTTTTGTTTGTTGCCGTGATGGATATGATTGAAGGAATGGAGATAGTCCATTCGCTGAACTACTGCTTACTGATTTTATAGACCCTTGATCAAACAGAAGAGGTGTTAGTGGTGATTTCCCTTCTTCTGTAAATTGCTGTTGTATTTGTTGTTCATGATAAGCACTGCCAGATGAAATAGAGGACGACGAAACACTGTTGTTGCAATCATCTTCATTATTACTTTTCTTCAATCCATCCCCAACTCTTTGTTGACTATTCTTATTTATGATATGATTCTCCTCTTGACTATCACCTCCACTACCACTATTATTCTCCTCATCAGATTGCCAAAATCCCAACCTTAGCGTACCAAAGGAACTAACCTCACCATGACTATTACTTAATCCTAAATGTTTCAAATGTCCCAAGCTTAATACACTCCAATGTTTACGAGATAAATTATTAGCTTCTAATAATCGTATGTGGAATGTACCAATTGTTCCTCGTTGATGATGTATATGTCTATATGTTGAATTTGGCCCATTACCGCATAACTTTTTATTGTTGGTGGAAGAGGTAGTGTGTGGATTGGTGGTGCGTATTGGATCTGGATTTATTAGACGTAGCTTATTGTTGTTATTGTTTGCAGTCATTTTGATATGTTTTGAGTTGTGAGTTGGATGTTCTCTTATTATCTCTTCTTAGTCTACTTATTGCTCCAGGTTTGTTCAATAATACTAGACAGATATCACATACATTGAGTGATTGGTAGACTATGTATTGACGTCGTCAATCCTCCACAAAGTGAGCGGAGTTGTATTGAGAGTTGAGAATAAAAATGAGAAAGAGTTAGTGGTGCCCTGGCGGTATTATAACGTCGCGGATCACCACCAATAGGAAGCTGTGTAATTAGTTATTGGTACTATTAGCAAACAAACTGCTCTTTATTGCTATATATACACATTGAGGAGACTACTCCGACTGTATATTGCAGCCTAAATCTCTACGCACGGTATCCTAAATAAATGCTACCGGATTGCGTGCGGGCTGTGAGCCATTGAAGTTTAAACGTGTGGGGCTAAATGGCTGGA
>Ga0214478_100894_pt1 | contig 16550 bp, 14 predicted proteins | sample M1_20Mar14CPVII9_2_FD_178001 | JGI IMG/M metagenome (GOLD analysis project Ga0214478, IMG submission 178001) | Marine eukaryotic communities from Monterey Bay, California, United States - M1_20Mar14CPVII9sort6BwellD7 | ecosystem: Environmental > Aquatic > Marine > Unclassified | place: USA...
ATACATCTACATATGATATGTTCATATGATATGCATTCTATTGCAATTAACATCTTGTGTCGTGCACTATTATGATGTGATATACACCACATTCTATATTATCTTATTGCAACTAATATGATCCTTCATGCAGTACTGGCCCATCGATCGGGATAGGTTGGAGATATAGTCCTCGTGAAACGAACACGACAGTGGATAAACTAGAGGAAAGGATTCATATCGTTTATGGCGGAAGGAACCCAACGCCCGAAGAGTTGGTATTAGATCGCGTCGACAGAGAAACTATATTAGTAAATCTTGGGTATTCATATCAAGATATGGCTATTAATGTACGAAGTAATGTCAAAGCCAAAGGTCAACGGAGACAGACTGTTGATAATCTGCCAGTTACTTGGTTCGAGGAAAGAGGCGAGGCAATAACCAGATCAGTGGGAAAGGTATTAAGGAGACGGCAGAGTGCAAGTCATCTTTTCAACGAATGGAAAGAGAGTGATCAACAAGCTAAAGAGGGTGTTTCTTTTAAGAGAGATATGACTAAGAGATGATGTTACCTTGTTAGGCTAGCTATAAAAACAAGATTAACATAAAACAGCTATTATTACACTTATCTATCAAGAAAAAACTCTCATCGTCTGTGCATCTCTACGGTGAAGATCTTTATCTCATATTTACTCCTCAGCCACTGTAATTACAACTTTACCCTTGGCATGCCGACTCTCTTGCAAACGAAATGCATCTCTTACTCCTTCATTTGTGAAGGGGAAGTGTCCCTTTGGATCAATGCATGGTACAAGCTTTTCGTCCGCTGCCAATTTCAATGTCCTCTTTACAACCACATCATCAGAGGGCAATGCCAAGACATAGCTATACTTGGGCATTGATCTTCTAGACAACATTCTTGACGATAGATACCGCTTAAGACTTGGAGCTATGAATGTACTGAACATTGCAAAGACAGTATGCAATTCGAACCACGGATTGTCTGGTGTAGTTGTCAAGTATCTTCCGCCTTTGTTTCCGGGCTTGATGATGGATGAACTTTTAGACTTCTTCTGTTTCACAAGTTCAGGCCACGCTCCTCCCGATAGATCGAAGATTACATCAAATGGATTCTCTTGCCATTCCTTTACATCAGTGAACGGATCTGTTTTAGTATAATCAATTGCATAATCACATTTCAATGGAGACTCCGTCAACCGTTTAGGGTCTTCTGATACACCTGCAACATAGCTTGCACCTTGATTCTTAACCATTTGACATAGATGACTACCAACACCTCCTCCTGCCCCGAATATAAGTACACGATCTCCTTCCTTAATGTAATCAGAAAGGATAACACCAACCATGCCAGAGGATACCAATGCAGCAGCTCCCTCGGATGATATTCCATCGGGCACTACATCACATATATCTGTATTAACCAATGCATATTCTCCGAGCATACCCATTGGCTTATTTGCAAAGCGTGCGGCAATCTTATCTCCGACTTTGAATTTACATTTCTCCCCTTTCTCCTTATCCTCCTCGGGTACTGCTACTACAATACCACAAACATCTCCACCGGGTGTGTACGGAAACGATGGTGGGCCTATAGTGCACGACAGGATCATATTAGTTGCAATAAGATAATATAGAATGTGGTGTATATCACATCATAATAGTGCACGACACAAGATGTTAATTGCAATAGAATGCATATCATATGAACATATCATATGTAGATGTATCTCTTACCTTGAAACTCCTCAGTCTTACCACTCATTAAACGAACATCACCAGGAGCTAATGCTACCGATAATACCTTGATGAGCATACCATTCTTAAATCCAGACGGTGGTTTATCATCTAATGTAGGTGTTGCAATACCATCTTGGAGCGAGAGGATATCGTCGAAGTTATTTCCGTAGGATGTGCATATTGCCGCTTGCATCTTTGGTGCTATGTTACTACCACTGCCACCGACAAATGCTGGTTGAGGAATAGGAGATGTTTGGACCATTATATATCAGTTTGTATTGAATGCTGTCAAGCGGCTCCTAGATTTTTGAGAGGAAAATATCTTTCAGTAATTTTGATTTGTCTATGCAAAAACGGTACCTCGCCAAAAAAGGATACCAGAATGACTTTGAAATGTCTACTCAGTAATTAGGGTTAACCCCCTTGAACCATGAACTGCGTAGGTAAGTAGGTAATAATAGCCTCTCTATTTTGATTAGGAGATAGGCGGGGGGCTTCTCTCATATCTCAATCTTCCGGCAACTAATAGTACAGTGAGCGAGGGATAGCCATGTGGTTCTTAGTCTATTAGTGGTTGTTGCTATTAAAACCTCTCTTTTAGTTAGTCATAGAGAATACTTACAGACACAAAATTAAATATCTTCGACTCAATCAAATTACAAACATACATCAATTACTCCGTCTTCGCCTTCAAAATATTATTTATATATTACCTCATCGTGGTATCATTATATCTGGTGGTTGAGTAGTATAGACTTATATATACGTGCTTGTGATCAGTGTGCAAACAAATCGTACATATAATATCATTGCAGTAAAAACCTCTACAACAATAAATCAATATTATATAAATCTCTTTAACAAACAACAACACAACAATACCATGCCCAAAAGTAAGAAGAAAGATACAAAAGATGATAGCATCTCCAATCTAGACACCACTGAATTAAACCTATCCAGTTCCGGATTGGGTCTATCAGCCGGTGCCGGATTAGATTTAGATCCAGAATTAAAACATATGAAAGCTGTAGATGGGTTAGAAAACTTAGACATGGCATTAAATGATGAGGCATTAAATTTTGATTTAGACTTTGATGCCATGGCTGGTGCACTTGGTGCCTCCTTACCGGATATTAATTTAGATGATTTAGGTTCGTTAGGTAGAGCAGGAGATGGTAGTTTAGGTACACGATCACCAAGTATTGGATCGCAATATTCCAAAAGTAGTAAAAGAAGTCGAGCAGAGTTTGATGAAAATAGTTTAAATGATGAAAGTTGTGATTCAAGTTATCAGGGTAGTCAAAAGCAGCAACGTATGTTATTCCAAACTGGTGGGATTGGTGGTGATGCTGAACGGTATGGATTAATTCAAGGGAGTAAATCAAATATTGGTGGTGATTATAGTAATAATTACAATCATCAAAGTACATCACCTAATAAGGTTATACGTCAAGGACGGGAACGTGATGGTCGGTGTCCAGACTGTGGATTGGACACTCATCGTGTAATAATGACGGATAATTCATTTGAGTTGCAACCGTTAACTATTGAGGGTGAGGTATTAAATGGACGGTGTTTATTATGTAACCCATTATCGAATGAAGATATGGGTATACCGGGTGCTATTTCTAATTTAACAGAGGGGAGTAGTAGTAGCGCTGGTGTATCAAAGTCGAAAAAGGGACGGAGTAGGAAAAGTAATGACAGTACATCTAAAAAGAAGGGCAGCAGCCGGAGTAAAAAGGGCGGTGGTAGCAGGAAAGGGAGAAATGCTGATGATATGGATACTGCATCTCCTTCACAACAACAGCGTCAATTTGCATTCGCACCACCACCTCGTAACGATTCCAATACTAGTCAAGGAGGTGGACGTCGTCAATCATCACCATCCTCACATCCATATAATTTATCAAATATGGCGTTTCAGGATCAAGCACGGTTGCCTCGGAAACATTCGGCCATGCAACATGCTGCCTTGGTATTTGGACAGACGAATAATCGTTCCTCGTCTGGGGGGAATACTATGAAGAGAAGATCAAGTTCTGGGGTTAGTGGCGGGCGTAGATCGAGTATTATTAGTCGACAGCTGCAGCACTCATCGAATAGTAGTGTTTCATCCGTGTCGTGTTCCGAGGTTGAAAGTAGTCGTCGATCGAATACATTGGGTGATGAAAATGATAATTACTCAAGGGGAAGTCAAGGGGGACGAGGGAGTGTGAATATGGGTGGAATGTGTGCCGAAACTGCAATGCAAATGACAAGGTCAATGTCCAATCAGGGTAGCGGGACACCTCCAGCAGGAAATGGGGATCATCCACAATCACCAATACGTCGAATGGGGTCTTCGTCTCGAACACCGCAATCTGTCCCAGTCAATATGCGAGATAAAATGATGACAAATTCACGAGGTACCACTCCCCAATCTGTCCCTGCCAATATGCAAAGTAGGATGGATATGTCATCAATTCCCGCTTTTCCTGACATTATCGGAAATGCCCCCCAGTCTGTTAAATTGGAACATAGTAAGTTACAATCGAGTATCTATCATCATCATTTATTCCCAATGAATAATGAAACGGAACGAGCACAGGCAGAGAAAACATTATTATACCTTGAGTCTGGCAGTGGTGACATTTGTGATATCATCGTCGCTATGAGACGTTTTCCATTCAGTTTGGCTATACAACGTGTAGCATGTGAGAAGTTATATGCGCATTGCTTTGATAAGGAGCATGCCTCGGCAATTGGTTTAGTCGGTGGCATTCGTACCATTATTGATGCGATGGAACATCATCCAGATGATGTGGCATTACAACGTGGATGTGCGGGTGTTATTAAACACTTGGCCACGGCATCTTCATACAATCTCGATATGCTGGATCGTATGGGCTCGGTACCAATTATAGTATCAACTATGGGCAAACATCCGGCGAATGCCCCGTTACTTGAATCATGCTGCTGGGCTATGGAAAGTATAGCACGCGCTCCTTCACCTGAATTGAAAATGAGAGTCGTCAAGGCGGGGGGGATCCATGCCACAATGAAGGTTGTTGAAACCTTTCCAAATAATGAATCTCTGTTGAGGGCGGCATTTCATTGTTTGAGACAATTGGGTTATAACCCATCATCGTATGGAGGAGGAGGACCTGGGCAGCCTGGGGGTGGAGGTGGTCAACAACAAATGCAACAGCAAGGGTCAGGAGGAAGAGGAGGTGTGATGGGAAGTAGTAGCAATAGCAACAATTATAATGGAAGCGATCGAAGTATGATGGGAAGTAGTAGCAGCAACAATTATAATGGCAGCAATCGAAGAATGTGAGATAGTGAAGAAATGATTAGGGAGAAGGGAGGAGTTGACATTTTGTACAAATAATAAACAGTTTTGGCTAATAGGTTACACGGAGGGAATATGATATTTCGTTTTATCTTAACATAAATGATATTAAGGAAGATTAGCAATGAATTGTGCAGCTAATAAGACTACAATAGGTATATAACTCACAAGGAAGAAGCATAATATGTGTGGTTGGTGTTTAAGTATGGAAGTTCCGTGTGGAAGGCACGAGGCAGGATACCAAAAAAGGGCATATCTTTTGTAAGTACCTAAATAAATGACAGAGATCTTCTATCGCCTAACAATGGCCAACACTAGCAGTAATCAGCCCAAATATCCACTGAGTACTCATCATCATGATGGAAAATCAAGTTATGGCGGCCGCGATGTCGTTGGATACGGTGGTAAGCCGCCAAAAGGTAAGAATGATATATCTATTACATCTTTCTTTTTCTCCTCTCCTCATTTGCTTCTTCTCTTCTGATATAGTTTGCTGGCCAAATGATGCTAAAGTGGCATTAAATCTTGTATTAAACTATGAGGAAGGGGGTGAGAATTGTCTTCTACATGGAGATGGAGAGTCGGAAAAGTTGTTATCGGAGATAGTGGGTGCTGGAGCTATAGTTGGACAAAGACATGCTAACATGGAAAGTTTATATGACTATGGATCGAGGGCTGGCTTTTGGAGAATACATGATTTGCTAAATCGATATAATGCTCCGTGTACGGTATTTGCAGTTGGTATGGCATTAGAAAGAAATCTGGATGCTTGTAAGGCAATGGTGAAATCGAATTGGGAGATTGCATCACACGGGTATCGGTGGTGGGATTATCAAAATGTTGAATTAGATGTAGAGAGGGAGCATATACGACGAACTGTTCAAATACATAAAGATTTACTTGGAGTTCGTCCAGTGGGAATGTATCAAGGCAAACCGAACATTAATACTCGTCGATTGGTAGTAGAAGAAGGTGGCTTTTTATATGATAGTGATGCTTATTGTGACGATCTTCCATACTGGAGTATGGAACATGGTAAACCACACCTCATTATTCCATACACACTCAGTGAGAATGATATGAGATTTGCATCGCCGAATGGTTTCTCTAATGCTGAACAATTCTCTTCCTACTTGATTGATAACTTGAATTATTTATTAGACGAAGGAAAGAGAGGATATTCAAAAATGATGAGTGTTGGATTACATTGCCGATTAGTTGGTCGTCCTGGTAGAGCTAAGGGACTCGAAGATTTCTTGAAATATGCAACAAATCATCCAGATGTATGGATATGTCGAAGAGATGAGATTGCCAAGCATTGGTATCAAAATCATTATCCAAAAGATATGTCTAGATCGAATCTGTAGAGAATTTATTGTTATACTGAGTTACAATGTTCATCAGTGTATAGAGCAGTCGTCAACAGAAGAGCAAGAGTAAAATGATGTATATAGTGTACAGTTGTATAGTGAGTATTAAGTGAAGATGATTATGTTTTCTAATATTTATAATCCCTAAAGCAACATTAGTCAACCTCAATCACAACCCAACTTCGAATCAAAGGAGGAGAGAGCAACTGCAAATGCTTGATACAACGACATGGGCCATTTCACATCTAAATGAAAGTCATTATTCCCAATTCTACCGAACTGCATAATCTTTTCATCATCTTCTTTGTTTATTAATTGAAAGTTCTTAACACTAGCCATGGTAACCTTGCCATTGAAATTGAGCACATATGCTCCCACTTCATCGTTCCATTCCGGTGGTTTATTCTCAAGACAAGCAAGTTTGTCTGCATCGGATGTTTCTTGTTTGTAGCAATTTGCCATGCCATCACCCTTCTTGGTCGGTTGCCATACTTTGGCAGGATTGCCATTATCATCTACTTTACTAAAACAAACCTTCATTTTTCGTGGACCTTTCGACCCAAGTGAGGTATTTGCACCATACATGATGGCTCCTAATTCACATCTGATATCCATGCCATCATTCTTCTCGTCGTAGTATGAATCATCATACTCGGGATTCTTCCCGTGATCATAAATCATATATTCCGTACCCAAAAAGTTACTCCGGAGCTTGCCTATTATACCGTCACTAGTCTTATCATGATCATTCCTTGACATCGAAATGAGATAATTTGATGTCTTATTTCCGACTGCACAATAAGGTTGGAGATAAGAGAGGAAAAGGAGATGAGCTTAATAAACACACAGTCCCATGAAAGTAAGCATCAAACAGATTCATATCTTACCTCGTTTCTTGGATGTCATGAGAAAAGTCTCCGTCTTGCCATTACTACTTTTGAGATAGATACGATACTCGGGGAATAACGCATTCTTAATACCCTTGTTTCGTCTTATACAACACTGGATCATGCCGTCTCCTTTTGGACATGGTCTCAAGAGGAAGGTTCGCATAGCATTAGGATCATCAAGATTTACATCATTAATAGAAGTAATCTGGGCGGCCTCATTGACTTTATTGAATGATAAGGAACGAGAAGAAGTGCTCCGCTGCACCTTGGATTTGAGCTCTGTAGGACTATTCACGTCTGTTAACTCGGATATTACAGTTGCTCCTTCTCCGCCGTCTTCCTCTTTCATCCCTTCTGTAGGCTGATGAAAGGATGTCAAGTATCGTTGATATCCATTATTTCCCCCGTCTGAGTATTGTCCGTAGGCATCCTCGTTATTATCTTCCCCCTTACCACTAGTAGTACTACCTGCCGACTGGCGACGACGCTGTTCTTCTTTCCTGCGTTCTTCTGCAAGTTGATCAGCCTCAAACTTTACTTTTTGTCGTTCTTGTATCAACTCAGCTTCCATCCTTTCCAATTCAGCTCGTTTATTGGCAGCTTCGGTATCCAACCTGTTCTTCTCAATCTTTTCAGCCTCGGCCTTGGCCTCTGCTAATCGACGTGACTCTTCCTCCAACCTTTGTGCAGCCTCATTTTTCTTTTGGGCAAGTTCTTGTTCCAACAATTCTTGTTCTTGCTCAAATCGTTGCAACTCTAATCGTCGTAACTCCTCTTCTTCTCTTTGTTTTTCTGCCAACCTAGCTTCCTCTTCACGACGAATTTGTTCATCCTTCTCCCGTTGTTCAATCCTTTCCTTTGTCTTAATCTCCTCCCAAGCAAAAGCATCAGCCATTGCAGCATTTCTATGATGTGACGATGATGACGTTGTTGGCCGGTCGACACTATTACTAATAAAACTATCATTCTCACTGTTCTGACTGCGCCTCTTTAATGCAGCCTCCCTTTGTCTTCTTAAACTTGATGACGAAGACATGACTGTTTACTTGCAAATCAAAACGAGAACGAGAATAAATAGGAAAACTAGTGCAGGTAATATCGTGTCTTCTACTAGGGAAGGCTGCCACCTCTTGAACCTACCCTAACAATGCTGAGGAGATGATGAGTGTGTCGATTCATCAAGCCTCGGCAAAGAAGTTGCAAATTTTTTAGGGGTCGATAGTGGGAGTCGATACCATTTAATATCCTAGTCTTCGGCTCTTCCTCTCAATCATCTAATATCATCACTCGGAACTCATCATTCGTCTCTAGATATTGGAATCCAAACTTTTCATACAGCTTTATAGCTGGTAAATTATCATTATCAACTGATAATATTATTGGTATCTTCATTTAATTCTTCGCTTAATGATTTTGTATATACTTTAACAGCTTGGAGTAATGCCTTAGCAATTCCCCTTCTCTGCATTTTATTATCTACCGACATGTTTGCAACATATACATGTGGTGTTGGTAATAGCACAGCTGGTAGCACGTTAGGATTAACTTTGTCTTCATTATCAGAAGTATACTTGGCCCAGCTATGAGTGGTGCACGTTTACGCAATTGTGCACTAACAACACCCACAACTCCATTAGTTCTTGTAAACAACTGTGTATCATCGTCATTATTTTCTATATCATTATGATCATATATTGCCATAAAATAAGTCTCGGGACCATAATGTGGATTATTATTAAACTTGTAATCACCATTATCATGATAATTCTTCATTATAAAATCTATAGCTTCCTCTTCTGATATAATATTTGGTGGAGTTGATTGCATTTGTTGTATGACATGTTCCCCAGCTGTTTTGCTAAATCCTCTGAATACTTTGACATCTAGTGCACTTGCTTTTAATATTACCTGTTGGATGAAGAAATCGTCTATATTTGGGGTTGAATCTGTACCACTGCTGCTACTTGCAATGTTGCTAGGTAATAACGTCGATGGCTTTACAACCGAGAAGCATGTAACAGCTGTTACGAATGCGGCTACAGATATTGCCGATGCCGGGATGGGAGTGAACTCATATGGTACTAATGTTGATATGAAGTAAAGAAGTACAAGTTTTGACAAGTTTTGAGTTTTGGTGATCATATGGTTAAGGGAGATGCAGTGTTCGGTATAGGATTCTCATATGATGAAAAGGGCGGATAGGAAACTTAGATTAGCATGCAATGTATAGTAGTAATGTTGTATTCTAAGAAGATCTGTAGAAGAAACAGGTATTAATCTGTAGAAGAAACAGCAGTTATACACATTGCTGCAAACAATACTCTAGTAAAGCGACGAAGGTACTCATTTCAAACAAACCCTAGAAAAGAGAGGATACTTAATACTAGAGACAGATAGTGAAGCATGGTATCTAGTCTAGGTCACTTAGCTGATATCAGTTCTAAATAGTTTAACCTAATACGCTTCTCTTTAAAAGTATATAGCATCAGGCTGGCTAATATATGTCTACACTCGTCAGTTCAATCCTTTAGTTCAAATCATATCGAATGATACCTCCCCAAACTCGAGGCGAATAAGTAGCGCCTGAAAAGATTCCTGTAGTTCCAATACCCTCGCAGATCACAAAAGATTCGTCACTGGTATAAGTATCACCTTCTTGAGTGCCTGCTGTGTATACTAAGCTGCTTGATGAGTGTACGAAGAATGATTGGATACTTTCACTTTTGATTAAAACAGGCGTCAAGACTCTAAACCTTCCGTCATCTCACAGGTACCATCACCACAATCAGAGTCATCCGATCCGCTGTCAATTGGGGATAGAGATGGTACCTTTGCGGGTTCCTCTGACTGCTTTGTATGTGGGTCCATATTTTGATCTCCGTATGTCATGAACACACTTGCATATGAAGGCTCAGCAAAGAGATTAATTTCCCTGACATGGATAGTCAAATCTATACCATTCCTCCAGTTGGACACCGTGTATGTATCACCCTCTGCTAGCTTTGCCTTAAGCCAGCTTTGAGAGTACCCAAGTCCATTGTTGCCTGCTTGGGTGATTGTCACTTGATTTCGGGCATCGGCTGTATCTTTGTTGATACCAGAGGCCTTATTATAACCAACAAACAAGTCAGTAGAAGTACCAGATTCAATCTTGACAACTACAGGTCGATGATTTTGGTTGTTTTTGTAGTCTGAAATACCAATGATTTGACCTAACCACGAGGTACCTCCATATACTCCTGTGGCAAATGTCTTTGTATCATAAGTGTGATCATTATACCATCCTCCGTGTCCTTGAGAAAGTTGATAGTTCTTGGATGGATTGAAGCACATGATTCCTCCTTCATCTTCATAGTAGGGGTTGCCCATTGTACAGCTGTGATCGCTGTACGCTCGTTCATTTAATCCACCAGAGTGCTGTGTGTTAAGAAGGAAGAAGGAAAAAGAGTTAGCGCATTTGAGAGAATGAAAGAACAAAGCAACTCCTCTTCAAACTCACGGCCAAGTTCAGGTTGTGGCCGATTTCATGCAACTGAACACTGCTGTACTTGTAATTATCTCCTTGATAAATGCTCAACCAACCATTAATATACGCATACTAAATGGATACAAGAGAAGGTAGACTTGGACATGAGATGAACTACTCTTCATGAAAACAAAATACCACCACACATACTCACTGCAGCCCATCCACAGTCTTTGTAGCATCCTTCTAGCACAAACATCACATTCTGGAAGGGTCCGGGTAAAGCAAAGCCCAGTTTGTTTTGAGTAGCTCTTATCAGCTCTGTTCGAACAGCTCGTCTATCATTTACCAAGGATATTGGAATGTCAATCTCAATCACTCCGGGAGCAGCCAACTTATCTGATATGTCGATATCATATTCATTTGTGACTTGCAATTTGTCATGAGAACAAGCTGCTAGCTGAGACTTGATATTGACTTTATCACCACTTGTGCCGAATATCTTATCAGATATTATATTGGCTGAGTCTGGGTGAACTAGACCGCCAGAGTCTGTAACTCGCACTGCAACGATTGGCTTCTTGCCTTCATATACTTGTTGAGCGAGGCCACGATGATGTGATCCTCGTCCTCGTAGTGATCGTAGCGGCCTTGGTGCCAATACAATCTCACCTGGAGGCAAGTAAACTGAGTCATCTCCTTCTTCATTGATCATATCAGAAGAAATAGCCACGGTCATTTCATTGCTTACAAAGCTCCCATCGTTCAAAAGCTTTTGCAATCGTGTGATTTGCTCAGCACGCCCTCGGAGGGGTACTGATAAACCAGAAGATAGTTCACATTCAAACTCTTCTCCATTATCACCATTGATATCGTTGATGATATTGTTGTTGTCTTGGAGGTAGCTATGTTGTTCGGGAGTGCTTGCTATGGCTATGATACTTGTGCATATATCAGTACTATATGATAGATGCCTCTGAGATGACGGCAATGTATGGTTCTAATGTGGCATGTGTGTGAGAATAGACATGATATATGAGATAATATATACAACATGATACAGATATGTGTAACTCACCGATACTGAGGCCAAAGATGGGTTGATACCCAAAGCCGTGGCTACAATAGCTTTTCTCAAGATCATTCTAAATAGAGTACAGTTTATGTGTATTACCACTCAATGTATCGACTTGGCAATTTATGATACAACCATCGATGATGCACATGAAACATGTTGAGGGCATTTTATCATCTAAATCGTTGGCTTGGGGTATTGTGAACGTCGAGACTCGAGCAGATTGATAAACTCCTATGTAGGATACTTCACAAGACATCGAGTCTTTGAGGTGAAAATAGGTTAAACGAGGATTTATGAAGATTTGAAGAGATGATATATAGTGTGGCTTCGAGACGTCATTTGAACGTAGTACATTCTTCACATATAATGCTGATCAAACAAAGACAGTAAAGTTTAAGATGGGGAAAAGAGAAAGAGAATGTCAGAAAGTCGTCCACATAATATTGTCTAAAAATTAATTCTTACAACCCATACACCAGCAACAAAGCTCACACCTTTAACATCTTGATAGGGTGGTCATTATCATAACTGATGGGGTAGTCTAACACAAACATAACTTTGACAGGGACACTTGACACATAACATAAGGTATCTTGGAGGTATCCTCATCACATTTGACTTTCATAGGATGGCACTTTACGATTGAAGAGGTTGCTCTTCTTTCCATTGATATAACCAAGTCGAACGAAGTCATTTGCCCCCAACATTAATACGTTTCCTTGAAGAGAACTCTCATCAACAGTCATCTTGGCAGACATGTCGCAATCTACAAGCTCTTGTTCTCCGCCAGTTTCCAACAATTGAATGTCAAGCTTACACTTCCCTTGCCTTGCCCAAGTAATACCAATAATTCGTCCATACGCAGTCGACTTGGAACCGATGCTAAACTGTACCAAATCTCCAATCTCATATCGGGCACCACCTTTAGCACTCTTGATAGACTTGACTTGGCAAGTACTTGATGTGCTGTGCTCAAGAGATACTGAGTATCGATAATCGTCGTCATCATCTCCTTCCAATGGTAGGCATTTACGCTGAATAATAGATTGATGTGCCCATGCCAGATCAAGAAGAGGGACATCCTCCCCAATTACTTGCATTAGTTGACTGACTTCCAAGGGCGTGGATACGACGTGTGGTGGAAGAGTTGTGGACATTAGTAAACAGCAGTCAACATCGATTTTACCCTTGCCCTTTTGAATATCAGTAAGAGTCTTGACAGTGGCGCCACATGCGGTGAGAATCATTTTCCTGCGAAATGCAATGAGGAGAGTAGGTGAGATGAGTTGAGTAAATCGTAATGTGTTTGTACAAAGACTGAATTGATATGAACTTACCAATCGTTTTCTTGGTTGGCGACGGCTAAGGCAATTGTCATACCTTCGAAGATTCTCTGCCCTTCTCCCCTTTTCATGCCAGGAGCATCATAACACCGAGCATTGGTTGCACGTTGCAATGGATAGTATCCTTTCGAAATATCCAATCCGAGAGGAAGTCTGTACTTGATATAGAGATCACTATCAAACGCCTTGGCGCTTCCAGTTTCCTTGTACTTTTTATCCAACTCGGTAATCCAATCTTTATGCAGCATAGGGACACCCAGAGCAGCGGCATAAAGGTACTTGTGCTTCCTCCAACTATTGGGATCAGCAAGGAAAAAGGACTTTCGCTGCTGTGCATTGTCAATGGTTAGAGAGGTGTAATTGGCTACCCGACCACCCAGCTGCTTAATCTTCTCATCAATCTTAAAGTTTGCATCAATGCCTGAATAAAAGAAGTTGAAACCACTGAGAGGACCATTGTTGTTTCCTGGACTGCGCCTATTGTTGTAAGAAGGAAGGGCTAAAGCATCAACCCCTTGAGTTTGAGATAGATGAAAAGATGGACCATCATCATCCTCGTCGTCATCATCTTCGTGCTTGGGCGTAGTTTTCTGTTTCTTGGATGAGGAGCTCATTCTCGTATCAGGAGTAATCTTGCTTGCTCTCCTCTTCTTCTTTGCAGTGCTCTTCTCAGTCTTCTTTTGTTGTGGGGACTTTCGTTTCGTAGTAACAGGCTTGGATTCTTTGACAGGTGACTCCGATTCACCAGGCTGGAATGAACTCTTGGCCTTTCGTGTACGCTTGGAACCACTGACTCCGTTCTTTGCATCCTTATAATCCAGGTCTTCATCAACAGCACGTGTCAAAACACCCAAGGTAACAGAGAAAGATTCCTTGTGCTTAGTCAACAAATGAGAGACTTCTTTCATTGTATTGACTTCCTTGAGCACACTCAATGCAACTTGCTCTTCAGAAAGATAGTAGTCTTTACCCAACTTGCCCTTGACCCCCAACACTGAGTAAGGAGGTACAAAAGCCCAATTTCGACTGGACAAAGCTGCACTATACTTCTCGTATCGCCAATTTAAGCCAACGTCTGCTCCTTGATCTTTCAGCCGAGTCCACAGAGGCTGGAAAAAGTGACCATTAAAACGTTCGTGGTCATTCTCGAGCATAAAGTTGGCTAGGATATTCATGCATGACTGAGCAGACTCAAGTGTCAATGACTTGGACTTGCCCAAGAGTTTAGAATCATCCATCGGGGCGTCTTCACTTTCCACAACTGCATATCCCTTGTGTGCAGGCTGTTCGCTACTTTTCTTCTTGGTCTGTGAAGGGCGAGAACTCTTGGGGGCTGATTGGGTAGGCTTTGTCTTGGTTTCCTTGCCCTTAGTGGTTGATGAAGTCTTACCCTTGGTGGTTGACTGCGCTGCTTTTACCCTACTTGCCTTACTCTCACTAGCACGTCTACTTGGTAAATCTCCCCTCTGTCTTGCAGCGGCAATCACTCCATCACACTCAAAGAAATGTACACCGAGCTTGGTGCCAGTATGAACGGCTCCATCTCGTGGTACATAAACTGAACACAGTGTGTTAGATAAAGTTCACACATGATTAATGGATAGACACAAACTCTAACTTGCTCACCTTTATTATACGGCTCGGGTCCAGTTTTATAAGTCCACCCCTTTTCTTGTAACGTCTTCCAAACTTCAGATGAAACCAAATTATCATCACTATTGACAACCTTTGCACTTGACCGTTTGGTAGCAGTAGCACGTTCCCCATTCTTCTTACTTTTGGCACTACTCTTGTTTGAAACAAGTGATGTTTCGACGGAGGAGGTGTCAGATCTACTCGCAGATGTGGTCGCTTTGGGTTTGGATTTCGGCTCTACTTTCTTCTCTGGTGCCTTCTTCTCAGGCACCTTCTTTTCCTGCCTTGATCCACCGTACGATTTACGACGCTTCTTATTACTGGCAGCGGGTGCGGTTTTTAGAGCTGATATAGGCACCTCATCATCTTCACTCTCACTATCACTTTCCGATTCCGATGGTAGTTCCTCCTTCTTCCTCTTTTTGCTCTTTGTCGCTGGCTCAACCGGTGATGTTGCACCTTGGATTTGCATTTCTTTGACTCTTTCAATCACAGCAAACTGCTCTTTCAAGAGGCCATTCTTCTCCTGGATAACTTGTTCCTTCTGTTTGATAATGTCTTGAGCATTCTTAAGCTGTATTGATAGCTGTTTCTTCTCACTCTTGAGCTTCTTCATGGCAGCCTTGTGAGATTTCTTGAGTTCAACAATCTCATCTGACAACGCTTTACGGGAGGAGAGTTCCTTAATCTCCTCTGCACTTGGCAATACTGCCTTGATTTCTCTGAGCTGTTTCTTAATCCGTGCATCAGTTTGACTAAGTTGATACTGATTATTATTGTTTGCATTATTATCAATGTTATCGTCGCTGAATTCCTCCTCGGATGATGAGGACTCAGACTCGGCGCCTGCTGATGTGGACGAAGAGTCATCAGCTGTTTTCGTTACAGGTTCATATCGAAGAATCTTGGGCTTGATTTTCTTATCCTTCTTCCTGCTAGCAGATTTAGTAGACTGATTAATCTTTCGTAGTGTAGAATCGTCACGTGCCGAGGAACGAGCAAGGCGTTTGAAATTCGATGGACGCTTCTTTTCAATGTTATCGTCAACCTCGTCATCTTGTGTATTTTCAATTGGATCTGTCTTATCATAGCTGTGACCATTTCCTGATAAAGACTCATCATCAGACGACGATTCGTCATCTTCTGCAGCGACTTGTTTCTTATTATTGTTCAGGAGGGGTGACTTCTTGGTAGGCTTATCAGAGAGAGAAAATGGCATGAGTAAACGAGGAGAGTTGTTATCCTCCTTATCATCTTTGTTGTTGTTGCCATGACGAGTACTAGACATCCAGGTGGTTGTTTCTTCTTTATCAGTAGCCTGACGAGATGGGAGTTTATCCTTCTTGGCAGCAGGCTGCTGGTGTGTTGTTTCTTTTGTTGTGGAGACATCTTTATCATCCTTTGATGGCTTACTTCTCTTGGGAGAATCATCCTTGTTAGCCGCCGATGATCTCTTGGGAGACGGAGAGGCTGCAAGCAAGTCTTGAGAGTACAATTGAGTCTCAGTCTCTTCTCTATCATCATCTTCCTCCATTGCATCATCCTTCTTTAGAGCATCCTTTGTGGGAGACTTTTCTTTTGCATCCTTCATAGAAGATTTATTACCATCGGCATTATCATCATCAGGATATGTGATGGGTGGTGAGCCGTCTTCAGGAGTATGTTTCATGGCCTGGAGAGCACCATCATTATTACCT
>Ga0214478_100895_pt1 | contig 16545 bp, 15 predicted proteins | sample M1_20Mar14CPVII9_2_FD_178001 | JGI IMG/M metagenome (GOLD analysis project Ga0214478, IMG submission 178001) | Marine eukaryotic communities from Monterey Bay, California, United States - M1_20Mar14CPVII9sort6BwellD7 | ecosystem: Environmental > Aquatic > Marine > Unclassified | place: USA...
AAAGGACAGAAAGAAGGATATGAATATTGAGATATAAAATAAGATAATATGAAGTGCACATCATGTGAACAATTAAATACACTTACAGAGAATGTGAACCCAACTTTAGTTGTCTCTTCCAATACTTCTCTTTCAAGCGTATGTGTGTCCCTGCTCAGTAATAAGTCAACAGACCTGCCTTGGAGCATCTCAAAACGATTTGCCCCAGTCACTCGTACCTTTTCAATCTTCTCTGGGTCATTCAATAGCACTGCTGATATAGCATGGCATAAATCAATGAGCACGCTCTCCTTATGTTCCAATGTTGATTCATAAAAGCCACAACGGATGTAACCTCTTTCACGAACTATATCAAGTGTTGGCCTCATATCAAATGTTGGAGCTCCAGTCGGCTGCATTGATGGAACATCCGCCACAGCCTCGTTTTTATCATTATTGTTGTTGGCTCGAACTATAAATACTGACATCAACACAGCAAGTACTACAAGCACAACAGAAAAGATTATTGCAAATCGTTTACATCTTTGTTCCATGTATCCGACTTTCTGTGCTTCATAAACTGGTGTATCATCATGTTTATCATCATCTTCTTCAATCACTAATTGTGCTTCAATTAATACCGATTCACGGATACTAAGTCGATCTATTGCTGCATTTATTCTTCCAGCCACAGATCGATACATAGCACTTGTTCTCCGTGATGGCTCTCTAGTATTTTCAACAGTTTCCGACGTTGTCTGTCGCCTGCACTGTTGTGGCTCTTCTCCTCCATTTGCAGCTTCATTATTATCTCCACTCTCTGTTTGTGCTGCCGCCGCAGCTGCTGCCTCTCGTACTCGTCTACGCTCCTCACGGTTCCTCTGACGTGCAGATGGACTAGCCAATCCCTGAAAGAATCTTCTATTCACCTGTGGGGCTCGTTGATTGATTTGTTGCGCACCTACTTCTGTACCATCAGATGATATTCTTTTCTTCCTGGGTAGATCATTATTTTCAATAGCATTAGTATTGCTTTCAATGTCAATATCTTCTATATCTCCCCTCTCTGGAGTTTTTTCCTCCTCACTCCCCACTTCATTGAATACATCATCATCATTATTAGTCTCACTCATTTGTATTGTTTAGTTGATAATTTGTTTATTTAGGAGGTATCAATAATATATCTAAGGTATGTATTATTATCTGCTGTCTATCTTGCAGTTCTGTGTTTGAAGTCTGTAATGTAACACTATGAATATCTGTGTTCAAATATGATGAAGAGTCGATGAAGATCTACCGCTCATACACAGCAATAAACTATCGAATTAGTATATTAAAGTATACTATCCAGCGCCTATATAATGTCGAAGGTGTAATTTTTTCAAATTCATCTTGCCGACGACGGACAGACATATCCTTAAATTTTATGAGAGTTTTTTATTTATTTATGATTGTGTGATGACATCATTTTGCAATAACAATTGACCTGTTCAATATACTTACCATTTAGAGACATATCGGCGTTTTTGTGGTGGTTTATAGTCTATTATCGGTGGTCTATCTTGATATAATAGATCGGAAGGAGTAAGATACCAAACACAGTACTGACACTTTTTTCGTTTACTACACAAGACAATAATAAGAACCATGCCAACTAATAAAAAGAAGAACAACGACGTCATTATACCACAAGACGAGTCTCTCTCAACATGTCTATTATTTGAACCAAAAGTGGAAAATGGAGGAGTAATTTCCAAGGATGGTTTATACTTCATTGCAAATCACAAATACAAACCCAGGAAAGTCCGCGTTTGTATTGTTTTATCATGCACATATGTGTGTTCAATGTGAAGTCTTGGTGGTGATTTGGCTACTTCATTGATCCCTCCATTGCATCCATTTGCTTGCCCTTGCAACCCACATGTACTAATATATGCTATGTTTACCTCTCCTCGTCTTCGTAAACTGTGCAACGCGCATCTTCCAGTGAATATACACATCTTGACAACTTACTCAATCCAATGTGGACATATCTAACTGAGTTACTTCCCATGTGGTTGGCACCTAATATGGTTACAATGATTGGTGGATTACATTGTGGTGTGGCATATGCATGTTTATGGTGGTACTCTCCTGATTTTGATAAATCACCTCCAGATTGGGTGGTAGCTTTAGCAGGTTGGTGCACCATTGCATATTACACATTGGATTGTATGGACGGGAAGCAAGCTAGGAGAACTGGAAGTAGTAGTCCATTGGGTCAACTTTTGTAAGTAGTATGTATTTATTGTTACACACTCTTATGCATCTATCATGACGTGTTAATGATTTGATATATCTAACAATGGTTATGCTTATAAACTCATCAGTGATCATGGGTTTGACTGCATCTGCACACTATTCTTCTTGTCTACAATGGGCTCCTACCTTACATTCGGGGGTTCATACTGGTACCCATTGCTCCAAATCTCATTGCAATTTGCATTCTTCATGGCACAGTGGGAAGAGTATCATACACATGTCTTACCTCATTGTGTCGGGAAGTGGCTAGGGGTAACGGAAACGAATTATTCAATGGCAATTATTACTTTGATTAATAGTCAAATTGATCGGGAAGCATTCTATCGAAGACCAATGTCACAAGTTCTAGCACCATTGGGTGATGGAGTATTACAACAACTTCCCAAAATTGTAATTGAGTTGGAATTTCGACACTTTTTGATGGTTCTATGGGCTCTCATGTCGCTTGTTCTAATGACTCTTTCACTGATGAGAGTAATGGTTCACCCAAACATTGTAGGCAATGGGAACAAGTCCTCTGCTGATATTAGAAAAGCTCGTCTCAATGCAATTTCCAGACTAGCAACACCGTTTGCTCTGTCTGTGGCCGCTTTAATTGTGCCTCCTACTGCTGTTCGGACTCGATATCTCTCAGTAACACTTGGACTTGCATTCTCAATTCTTACCAAAAAGATGATCGTATTCAGCATGGCAAAGATGAAATTTGCAGCTGTGCAGTTCGACGCCGTTCCAATCTTACTCGCTGCATTGTGGATACGATACGACGACCGATTAACCAAAGAAGGAGCTGACTTTGTCCTTGGAGTATTATGCTTTTGGTATACCTTTCGAATGTTGAGATGGGTCAATGTCACAATCAATCAAATATGTACAAAGCTTGATATCAATTGCTTATCTCTCGGCAAGAGAAAGAAGGATTGAAAGAGTCTTTGTATTTATGTGCTCGGTTGGCACAGCTATGTTTTAAAAGATTAGACATTATAGTGTAATAGAGATATATGTTGCTCCACTACTATAAGAGATTGTCAGTCACCCAATTCCCTTCCACTGACGATTGATATACTCTCTTCTCTTCTCTGGGTCAATGCCAACCCAGGCAAGGAGTTTTTAATCAAGTAAAACATGAAAACTGATACTAACATTAACAAATTCAGTTGCAACACAAACAATACAAATATGCAGCATCCTCCTCAAAACAATATGCCTGTGCCGGGAGGCCCTGGTGGACCACCCCAGCAAGCCAATGGTGCTGGAGGTCCAGCAGGCCATGACGACTCCTACTTTACAGAGGTGAGTTTACACTTTTTGAACATATCTTATGTCATATGTATTCATTTACCTTTTTCTGGTGCAGCCTTTTCTGTTTTATTGGCATGTAAACTAATGTACTGATGCATCTAAATCTATCTTCATATATATATATATATATACTTCCAGTCTCGAAAAGGTGAAGTTAATGAACTCCGTCAATTACTGCGAACATTTGGTACAGAGAGGGATAAAACACGTAAACGTGATATTATGAAAAAGGTTATTGCCTACATGACGTTGGGTATTGATGTTTCACGGTTGTTTACTGAAATGATGTTGGCCATTGAGAGTGAGTATATTTTGTTGTTCCGCTGTTTACTATTTATGTTTATCTAATTCATAGTACTCATGTTATATCAATTGCAATTATTAATCCAGCACGTGATTTGGTAATTAAGAAGATGGTATATCTATTCTTATGCAACTATGCTGAGACACATCCTGATTTGGCACAAATGTGCACAAATACATTGGTTAAAGATAGTGGTAATGAAGATCCGATGGTAAGAGGGCTGGCACTTCGTGCCTTGTGTTCATTAAGGTTGCCTCAAATGATTGAATATACAAGTGAACCATTACGCAGATCATTACAAGACGGACATGCCTATGTTAGGAAAACAGGTGTTATGGGTATACTAAAAATGTATCATTTGAACAAGGAAGAGTTCGATAAGGCTGCATTTAATGATATTTTGTATGATATGTTACGAGATCCAGACTCTTCAGTTGTTACAAATTGTATATTGGTGTTGAATGAGATAATGGCCGATAGTGGAGGCATGGCTCTTAACCGTGCAATCATGCTTCACTTGTTGAACCGCATTCATGAGTTTAGTGAATTTGGAATATTGTCAGTTCTAGACCTTGTTCCACGATACATTCCAGCAAATGATGAGGAGGGATTTCAAATCATGAACTTGTTAGATCCAGTATTGAGGACTTCAAATGCACCCGCTGTCGTGGCCACTATTCGTGCCTTCTTGTCTATTGCAGACGCTATTGGTAAACGCTCGGGAGATGATCGTGATGAAGATTCTCCCACTGTTGATGATTTGAAGAGACAGGTATGCATTCGGATTAAGGCACCTCTTGTTACGCTGGTGTCATCAGGCTCGGCAGAATTGACTTATGTGCTACTTAAGTATGTTGATCAATTGATTGATCAATGCCCTGGAATCTTTGATGATGAGTACCACCAGTTTTATGTGCGATATTCGGATCCTACACACATAAAGCATTCCAAAGTGAGGATATTAGCCAAGTTAGCCAACCCTGATACCGCTCCTGATATTGTAGCTGAGCTTGGAGAACTTGTTGCTGATGTAGATGATACGATGGGACGTCTTGCAGTGAGATCAATGGGTGCTATTGCAATTCATGATAAAGGAGGAGATGGAGCTGTTGAATCAATTGCCAGGCGTCTTGTTGAAATGCTTGATTTGCAAGGTATTGCCCACGTCTCATCTGAGGCTGCTACTGCCCTCGCTGATCTTGTCAGACGTCATCCTAGTATCATTACAGTCGTGTCGGCACCTCTCCCTCGTGCATTGAGATACATTGCAGAACCAACGGGAAAAGCTTCTGTTATCTTCCTTCTTGGCGAATACGGCGAGTCAATCACTGAGGCTCCATACGCTTTGGAGAGAGTCATTGATTCATATGATAATATTGCTGATGAGTGTGTGAAAACTGCTCTTCTGGCCGCCACAGTGAAACTGTTCTTTCTACGTCCTCCAGAAGTACAACAAATGCTCGGTAGAATATTAAAGAAGGCTACTGAGGATGCATCTTCACAGGACCTACACGATCGTGCCTTATTTTACTACCGTTTATTGAGATCTTCGCCTGATCTGACTATGGCCAAGTCAATCGTTACATCAAAATCAATGACAATGACTACAGACCAATTCGCTGAAGAAGACGACTCAGAACTTCGAGATGCACTCATGAATGAATTCAACACCCTCTGTACTGTGTATCGATGTAAGCCAGAAAATTTCATTGATGAAGAGAATATAAGTCCATTTGTCAAGATGCCAGCTGATCATCCATTGCCAAGAGAAGCAGCAGCGGCTCCTATTTCTGATCCCGGGGTTAATACAATTACAGATCAGATGGGTGGTGCATCAGTGTTTGATAATGCTGCAGCTACTCCTGCTCCCGTACACCCGCCAGCTCAACAATCAGGAGAAGTCGACTTGTTGGGCTTTGGTGACGACACTCCCGCAGCACCGCCACCACCAAGTACAAACTCATTACAATCGCTATCACTTAAGTCAAATGCGACACTCACTGGTGAGGAGTATCAAACCAAATGGGGAGCTGTACCAGACGCCGAAGCCACTGTCATTTCAACACTACCCATGGGTTCTGTACCAACATCAACAGATGCAGTTGAAAGTTCTTTAGGCACATTTAATGTAAAGACAATGGCTTCTGGCGACCTTCCGACTGAAATCAAATTATTCCTTTACACTCAAGAAGAAGACACATTTGGTGGCGGCTACTTTTTGATCCAGGCAGTTGTGACGAAAGCTCCTGCATCATTATCTCTTACTATTAAACCAAGCGGCGGCGATGTAGATCCAAGTAAGAGAAAGGAAAAGATTGATCAATTGGTTGAGCTCATCAAGTCAGCACTTGGAGAATACATGTCATGATAATATGCTGATATCGTAGGCAGACTTTCATATAGAGACTGCCAGTTGTTGTAAAGTTTCTTCTTAAGGTATGCTACAAGTCTAGATAGCTTTCACATACAACCACACAATCACACATATTATGCTCGCTCTCTCTAGCTAAAGGAGATCAATTGATCTCTCTTTTAGTTTCCCATAGCAAATGAGAAAACAACATAGCCTATGATCATAGCATAGAAACCAAAGTTGCTATTGCTCTTCTCCGTCTTTAGCTGTCCAACTGCCTGCTGAACCGTTGAGTTTGATGATTGTAGTCTATCTTGCAATTCCTTAATCTTCCCAGTTGGTGTCACCCTTGGCAATGAAACTGCCGGAGCTGTAGAAGTGGCCAACCGATTTCCAACACCTCCTCCACCACCCGAAGCTTGGACATTTTGTACACCAATTTGAACATCCCTCAATACTAACAAAATATCCTTATTCTGTTCCTGCAATGCCAATAGTAACTGTCGTGTCTGTGCCTCTAAATCAACATATAAATAGCCACCAATAGATCGACATCCATTCATCAATGCGGGGAATAAGGTATGCATTAACCATACACATTCATATTCAGTATTCTGAGGGAAGAACCACGAAGGGAATGGATTACCCCTACTTGTCATTACAGATATTTCAATAACCAACATGACAATTAATCCCGTAAATGTCCATTGTCGAGCCAATCCTGAGCGCTTCCCGAGTGTTAATACATATGCCATAATCCCCCAAGTAACATAGAACACGCCCAATTCAATAAAGAATTGTGTCTCATCAAATCGTTTATTGGAATTAATACCATCTTGTCCAAATTTGTTGTATACTTCTCTAAATTCCATATCCATTAATACATCATAAGCTTTCTTAACACGGTCAAATTTAGCAGAGGCAGTGGGATCATTGGGATTTTTATCTGGATGGAGCTTTAGACTTAGTTTTTTGTACGAACGTTTGATATCAAGTGGACTTGAGTTACGATTAACATTCAGAAGAGCGTAGTGATTTGGACCCTTGGCTTGCATTTCCATTCCTTATTATTTGTGATAGGTATTGATTGTGATGTGTGATGGTTGTGATGATAATGAGTTTAAGGTATGTGGATATGATGTGCACAAGATGTGAGCAAAATATATACATACAAAATCTACTGCAATATACATATTATACAAACGACGTACCAGTTTTCACAGCAGCCAATAAAGCAAGGAAACTAATAGCATACATGATAGACTTCTTCCTTTCAAACCTTCCAGGTCTTAATATCCAAGCAGTCGCTGGATGAACTATGAAAACATAGAAGAAAAAGCCTGATAATCCAGATAAATCATCTCCTTGTGGTGGCGCGTTTTCTTCTGACATGATATAATAGAATTATAAGTATGTGTGGATGTGATCAAGCTTAGAGAGGTGTAAGAGTAGCAAACAGTAGTGGAAGAGGTGATGGACGGCTGAAATAAATGATGAAAAAATGTTCCAACTCATCAACTCACAGTTTAGGGCGAGGGGGCGTACCCTCCTAAAACACACGCGAATATGTAAGCTGGATTATGCCCCCTAATCCAGACCCCCAAAAGCCCTCAACTTTTTATTTTTGCTTTCAACATCTTCAATATATAAGATGGTAAGGCGACTATTAGGAGCATTCCTCCTCTTCTCTACACACCGCGATGGTGGCGTTGCAATAAGAATACAATCGGCAAATGCATTTGCACCTCCAGCACTTAGAAAAGATGTTGCAAAGAATGTAGGACTACCAAATCTTCACAGACAACAACAGGTTGTCATTGACACTCAAATAGAAATGGCTGATGCCCCATCTTCATCTGATAATGAATCACTTACAAGTACTAGTAAATATCTCCCTATAACAGCGTTGGCAACTCTATCACTTGTTAGTATAGCAGCATTCACTCATCATCTACCCGGTCCGATCATCGATTCAACTTCCCCTCCAGCATTTTGGAGTACTCTTCCCTACGGAGTAATATATTCTGGATCATATGCTTTATATACACCTACATTAATAATACGAGATATATTCTCAACATTACTTTCAATAGTGGGAGCGGGAGTGTTTGTCAAGGGTATAACAGGTAGAGCAAAAGATGGATTATTGCAACCAAGAGATTCTCGAAAGATAATTCATACGTTTTCTGCGCCATTGTTTATTTTACTTTGGCCAGTATTTAGTAAGGCATATGGGGCACGTGTATTTGCAAGTATTGTGCCATTACTAAATGCATTGAGACTTTTCATGGCTGGAAAGAGTAGTAGTAGCAGCGGAAATGGCGAAGAGAGTGAGCTTGCAAGCGCAATAAGTAGGTCTGGAGATGCAAAGGAAGCTCTTGGAGGCCCGTTCATATATGTAATGGTACTCCTAATATCTACCCTATTCTTCTGGACTGATACACCAATTGGAATTGTGTCTGTGGCAACCATGTCAGTTGGAGATGGTCTTGCAGATCTCGTGGGCAGAAGATATGGACAAACAAACAAATGGTCCTTCAATAAGGACAAATCAATGACAGGAAGTGCCGCATTCGTTGCTGGCTCATTTGTTGCTTCATTTAGTTTGATTTCTTGGTTGATACATATGGGGTCGATGGATGCGCTATCATTGAGTCCAATATCACTATGCATTAGATTGCTCGCTATTGCAATCATATGCGCAGGTGTTGAACTGATACCTATCGGAGATGATAATTGGTCTGTACCATTTTCGGCTGCAGTGCTATCAGCTTTGCTATTAAATCGAATAAATGCATAACTTCTCATAGACACTGTATGAATATTAAATATTGCTATCAAACATATTGTAATTATAAGTTGTGTAAAAGATGAATACTCATGTTTGCATTATCTTTGATCAGAGACAAACATTTTCTCTATACTATCCACATAGCTACAAATGTACAATATCATTAGCAATTCAAAGTAACACTACATTGCATTAAGTTTAATTTCTAACTTCTCCTCTTTTTTCTTTTTATTTGTCCACACTCAATAAAAGACCAGGGTTACCTCCATTTCCACCCTCGCCAGTAGCTCCGCCACCAGGCAAATATGTAATATTTCTACCCTTTGCCAACTTGGTTGCAATTTCCTTAGCGGCATCAATACGTCTAACTTCGACAATTGCATTACCAGTCTTCTCCATTGCCTTTGTAATAATTGTAGCAGCTTCTGCCTCTCCCTCTGCCCTAGTAACATTTGCTATCCTCTCCTGCTCAGCTCTTTGGACGACATACTGTTGTCTCTCTGCTTCTTGAGATGCAACCTGCTTCGACTCAATAGCCTTCATAAATTCCCGACCAAATGTCAAGTGCGTGATTGCAACATCATCCAATGTTAAATGGAAGTGAGCACCACGCTTAATTAATTCAGTCTTGATCCTTGCTGATACCTCAGCACGCTTACTTAATAATTCCTCAGCATTATATTGTGCCACCACTGACTTGAGAACCTCATTCCCAATAGAGGGTAATACACGCTCATCAAAATCAGTACCCAATTCTCTGTATAATTGAGGAAGTTTTTCAATTACCGGACGCCATAACACACGAAGTTTAATATTTACCATTTGTAAATCTTTGGTACCAGTAACACTTGGAATTTCACGTGGCTTTGTTCGTACATCAATAATAATTGGACGCTGAACAACGGGGATCATGAAATGTGTCCCTTCATTACGAACATCAGGTAAAATACCACCTCGTAGTGTATCGAACATCACAGCTCTTTCACCACCGTCGACATTATAAATACAGGAATTAACAGTGAATGCACCCACGGCGAGGGCACCGGCCGCGGAGGAGACTCTACTCAATATCTTATCTGCCATGTTGCTTTGTTTTGATTGATAAGTATATCTTATCTGTGGTTGCTTGATTTCGATTTTGTCAAATTGTGGGTCTGCCAAGCCAAGTAAGTGCCAAAGCAAATATGCCAAAGTGCAAAAGTTTTTGCACTTGATTGAGTGAAAGATCTCCTAGTGGTATCCTCGGCAGGGCCCTCCGAGTCGCTTGCTCTACTCCCCTCTTATCTCTCCTCTTTGAACAAGAGATGTAGTCGATGAATGCTCAATTTGCTTGCTATAACTTTATCCTAGTTTATATACATGTTAGCTTCGTTTATCTTACTACACAACAAGTGAAAACAAATCTATCTCTTTCAACTCAAGCGACTTGACTCAAGGCAAACACTTTTGACAGTATGCTTTGTGGTGTAAGATCTTCTGTCTTGAAAGAAAACAACTTGGAAGCCACAGATGTTGGAGATGATGATTCCAAAGGCGTTGTTCTTGTGGGAGGCGGTGGCGACTCAGACCTATGTAGATTGGATGCAGAATCCGATGCATTGACATCGATCTTCATCATATCTTCTTCTTGACTCGAACTTGTATCAGATGGAGATATCAACCCTAGCAGAGCCAATTGAACATCTTCTACCTCTCCTCTAGTTGATATTCTACACTTTGCCACAATATTCAAAGTCAAATCTATGCTCTCTCGACAAAAGGAAGAGCAGCCAATATCCTCATACAGAAATCCTTTTAACAGGACTCCAGGTATGGGCTCTGGCTAGAGCCCAATTTCTGAAGGGTGGGATACCCAATATCGTCGAGCCTCGTATATTCGGATTCAGATGGCGTTTGATGGCTCGTTGGAAAGCTCTGCTCTTGCTCTACAATGTGGTAAAAAGAGTTCTTTACGTAGCTTGTATTTTGATAGTCTTTCGGCCACTCAAAGTTCTTACCTCAATTTTTGTTTTGCACTTCGGCACTTTTTTACCTCACAACTAAAACCCTCGGCGCTACCGTCGGCGATATCGGCCCCCTGTTCATCCTAGACAATAGGATGATGATGTTTCTAAACCAGAATTGTCTCTTCTTTCACGTGATAACAGCCGTTTCTAGTGATATTGATGACATGGTGTTCAAAAAGTTGTTCAAAGATTGTATTGATGTTTATTGCAATGTCGGACACATCTCATGCTAACTACGATAGGAACACAACTCACAGCCATATGTATAGCAACCTATTAATGTAGCCGCCGCTTCTTATATCGAACAAGGTCTAGTGTGATTTCCAGGACCATCGGGATGGTCTATGGCCTTCGATTTCCGTTGACAGTTGGGGCCGGTTGTCGACGACGACGACAGTCTATGTGGGTTAGTACTTCTAGGCTAATTATAGGCGCTACAGTTATATTCTACACTAGTCATACACTACAATATTGTTCATAGACACCTACTCGAGGACGCTGCGGCAGTCCACTGTTTGTATCTGCCATATTGCCGTCGCTTCCTCCTCTTAAGCCTACTAGGCCGTAGCCACCATGATTTACTTAGTAAAATAGCAATTTTGTTAGTGGTATCCTGAGCCGAAAAAAGATACCGGTTCACTATACCCTTAGTCCTGTTAAAGCATTGATGACAACAGCTACACCAATAGCAGATGCTCTGGCTCGACAAAGTTGTCTATCGTACAGTGCAATGTCTAGTTGATATGATACCAACTCATGAATATGCTCTCGCAACTCTTGATGTTGTGATCTTAGATATGATTCTTCATTACAGGATAGCGAGTTATCATCTAAAACAGATGTTAATGAGGTAGATGGATCACTTGATAGATTGTCACAGCTATTACTACTAATGCTTGAAAAAGATGATCCGTTCGGAACTCGACTGCTTAGGGGGTTGAATATCAAGTCAAGGACGTCAAGGAGTGCCTCAGCATATTGTATTGGTATTGGTGGATGCACATACCAGTCCAATGCAAATAATATCTTGATCTCTGTATCATTTATCTCATCACCAGACACAACGCCTTGGCACAGTTTACTAAATGCCTGAGCAGTAATGTTCCATCGTTGAGAGGATCTCAATTTGATGGCAATATATAGTGAAGTAACAGATACGATACGAAAGAGTGACCGATCATTTCGAGCTTGTATACCCTGTTCTGAACCAAGATAACGATCTTGATAGTATTGTGCAACTGAGATTATACTTGAATGCAACTCAAAGTATTGGACCATCTATAGAGTTTATCGTGAGTAGTAGGAATAAGGGCAGATGAAGTGAGAGAGAGAGAGATAAATAGAAGCAGTGAAGAAGATACAAATCAAATTCTCATTCATTTACCTTTATACACCATTTTAACATTTGAGTTCTGCATTCATCAGTAGTGTGGTATCTTCCTGGCGACCCCCCGCCGGCTTCTCTCCTCTTTGACTAAGAGATGTAGTTGATGAATGTGGTGTTTCGTCACTGATATTAAGTTTAATTACTTACTTACCTATCCTAGCTTATTTACATGTTATTCGTCTATCTCACTTAACAAGTAAACAAATCTAGCTCTATCTCTTTCAACTCAAGCCGAGTCAAGAAAACACTTTTACTTTTGACAGTATGCTTTGTGGTGAAAGATCTTCTGTCTTGAAAGAAAGCAACTTGGAGGTTGCAGATGTTGGAGATGATGATACCAAAGGCGTTGTTCTTGTGGGAGGCGGTGGCGACTCAGACCTATGGCATACATTGGATGCAGAATCCGATGCATTGGCATTGGTATCGATCTTCATATCTTCTTCTTGACTCGAACTTGTATTAGATGGAGATATCAACCCTAACAGAGCCAATTGAACATCTTCTAGCTCTCCTCTAGTTGATATTCTACACTTTGCCACAATATCTAAAGTCAAATCTATGCTCTCTTGACAAAAGGAAGAGCAACCAATATCCTCATACAGAAATCCCTTCAGAGCATTGATAATTACAGCCGCACCAATAGCGGATGATGTGGCTCGACAAAGACGTCTATCATACAGTGCAATATCTAGTTGATATGATACCAACTCATGAATATGTTCTCGCAACTCTTGATGTTGTGATCTTAGATATGATTCTTCATTACATTGCAGCGAGGTATCATCTAAAACAGATGTTAATGAGGTAGATGGATCACTTGATAGATTGTCACAGCTATTACTACTAATGCTTGAAAAAGATGATCCGTTCGGAACTCGACTGCTTAGGGGGTTGAATATCAAGTCAAGGACGTCAAGGAGTGCCTCAGCATATTGTATTGGTATTGGTGGATGCACATACCAGTCCAATGCAAATAATATCTTGATCTCTGTATCATTGATCTCATCACCAGACACCGCGCCTTGACACAATTTACTAAATGCCTGAGCAGTAATGTTCCATCGTTGAGATGATCTCAATTTGATCGCAATGTATAGAGAAGTTACAGATACGATACGGAAGAGTGATCGGTTAGTTCGAGCTTGTGTACCCGATTCTGAACCAAGGTACCGATCTTGATAGTATTGTGCAACTGAGATTATACTTGAATGCAACTCAAAGTATTGAACCATCTATAGAGTTTGTCGTTGGTAGAGGAGTATGGGCAGACGAAGTGAGAGAGACAAATAGAAGTATCGTATAGTTGAGAAGATACAAAACCTCTTCGCTTACCTTTGTACACCATTTTGACATTCGAGTTCTGCATTCCTCATCTACTATCAAGGACTTCTTCTTATTGATGTTATCATTATCTTCTGACAGCGGAGTGTTGGAAGACAAAGGGTATTCGAAGCGTTGCAATGGGTTATAGTTATCTAATTCTTTTTGTTGCATGGTGACAGGAGATATAAGATCCTCATGATCATTATTATTATCGTGTTCAGGTTCTCGTATATACTGCAAACTTAGTAATGGAAGTACTTCACTAGAACCATTCGTTAGATTGTTGCAGTCTTTTACTATCGATGCACCCATATCCCCCGACGACGAGCAGGCAGCATGATGTCGATAAAATGGGAACCTCATTCTTCGAGATTTATGTTGTTTATGCGGTGCACACTCAAAATCATAATAGAACTGCCTCTTCATGATATACTGGCTATGTTGTGTTAGGCATGCATAGTTGTTATGAGGCAGTTGGCGAGGAGGTGCCGGTGCCTAGCATCTTTAGTGTGATAGGAGGAGAAAGGCAGTATTGAGAAGGCAAGGAAGAAGCTAAAACTGCCGACATGCCTAAAGGATACCTTACTCTTTCAAATACTCAAACAAACCAATCAACGTGATGTCCTTGTTTATGTCCTTGAATCAACAATGGCAAATAGGAAATAGCTATAAAATAAGCTAATAGTAACATTCTCAAGCATACAATTTGATACTAGAGATTAGGAAGAAGAGTAATCGCATATTCAGTATGATATCAAGTCGTAAAATGGCTTTTTGTAAACTTTACCTATCATATACAATCATAAGCAACTACCTTTGAGAGCACACTTTGTGGTGTAAGAGTGCGTCCACAAACTTTGCTTTGTGTCCAAAACAATTTCGATGCAGATGTTGGAGATGAAGATACCCTTTGAGAAGGAGGCGGAGAAGATACACTTTGAGGAGAAGATTCAGTTGATCTCTCCACAACTTCCGTTGCAGAACACTCAGCATCAGATTTCTCATTCACGTCATCTTGACTCGAACTTCCATCATCATCTGTAGATACTATCGAGTTGAGAAGAATAGATTGGACATCTCTCAACTCCTTTTCTTCTGATTGTATGATACCCAAAACGAAGTCTATACAATCTTGATAGAACAAAGCTTCACTTGTATCTTCAGGATGGCCTTCTTTCATTACTCCCTCAAGAGCATTGAGTAGACTTGCAGTTCCTATTATAGATGATTTGACTTGAAGCAATCGCACATCATCTAAGGCAGTATCTAGCTGATAGGATACCAACTCAAGTATATGATCTCTTGACGAAGACTCCGAAGTTCTTTTGGCAGCAGCGTAGAAGATCAAGTCAAGAAGTGCTTTGACATATAGCATTGGGCTTGGTGGATTCACATGCCAATCCAATGCAAAAAGTATGCTTGTTTCCATGTCATTGATTTCTTTGCCATTAACGGTACCTTGACAAAGTTTACTGAAAGCAGGGCAGGTTACATTCCATCGTTCTGGTACATATATCTTCAGCGCCATGTAGAGAGATGTCACAGATACTACACGGAATAGTGAACGATCATTCTGTACAGCTTTGCCCTTCTCGGTGCCTAGGAATCGGTCTTGATAATATAAAGCTATTGCAATGATACTTCGATCGACTTCAAAGTAATCAATCATCTGCAAAGTGAGGAAGCAATAGAGTGTCAGTATAGTGATGCCAAGCCACACATAATACAGTTATCGAGTAGAGGAACACTTACATTTGATGTCCAGCCCAACATTCGGGATCTACAATCAATATTAACCAGAGGGGAGGTACTATGCAAATTATCATCTTTATCGGAGTAGGAGTATCTTCCCATCGGATTATATGCACCAGTTGAACCCTCAGACTCTTGCATAGCCGAGATGACTGCAATAAACTCATCTTGGACTGCATCAGTATGTTTTGTTAGAGACATACATGAGGATTGCAACGGTGGTTGTTCTACCTTCTTATCATGACATTGACGATGATGGAGAAATTTCATAATAGATTGATGATTATTATTACTCAGACTATACGACGATTGATTCAAAATATTTCTCCGTGGTCTCTTCCGACTATTGTTGAGTTTATTATGAGCATACAGCATTTCCATTTCCACTATGTTTATTAGCGGCTAAGTTATACTTTAACACTGCTGGGTCATTATCATCAAAATTAAAACCCAGAAGTGAGTAAAGAAATGACCCAACAATGAGGATACCAACGCAATAATTTACTCACAGCACTTCTATAAAATCGTCATCGTCCACCATGATCATCATCCTTTTCCTCTTTGGTCATACAGTACAAATACAACTTGAGTAATATGAGCTTACCTCCTCTACATGCGATATAAACTTCTTTACAATCGCGGAGTTGTGGTTTATGGGCTTTGGAGTACATTCCTAAAGAATATTATGAAGTTGTTTAGATTAAAGCCAATATAGTTTTGAAAAGAGAACTCCTCACTTTAGCTTGACCGATGTACTACTGCCCTCAGCCTTTGTTTCCCACAGAAAAAGATCCAAGTTCGCTTCTCAATATATACTACAACTTCAATCAGATATAAGTAAGAAACAGTTGGGGTATCAAGTCCAAAGGGAGACTTAACTTTAACTTCCTTAGACTTGACTCTAACATATATGACTCCTAGTAATCATATACTTATTGACAATCGTCCAGCCACTGTTTTGACTGCGGTACCAACTATACATACTCGACCTTCTTCTTGCTTTATTATACATTCCACTACACCACCCCTCTCAGATTCCTGTCGACCAAC
>Ga0214478_100896_pt1 | contig 16523 bp, 13 predicted proteins | sample M1_20Mar14CPVII9_2_FD_178001 | JGI IMG/M metagenome (GOLD analysis project Ga0214478, IMG submission 178001) | Marine eukaryotic communities from Monterey Bay, California, United States - M1_20Mar14CPVII9sort6BwellD7 | ecosystem: Environmental > Aquatic > Marine > Unclassified | place: USA...
ATGCAAGCTTAGATTCTTATCAGCAATGGATTCATGACATATAGTAGATCACCGTAGAGGTTTTACTGAATGAAAAATACCTAATATTGAATGAGTTACATTTTGTTAGTAAAAAAAGCTTACGGTGTCAAGTTTAGTGGTTGGAAGAAAGTGCTTTCTTAAAAAGGAGACTGGGAGAAAATCCGTTATTTTTAATAACTCAAGCAACTAAGTACATAACATGGGACGGCAATCACTAGCCGGTGGCGGCGGCACTAACATGCTAGCAAAGGATCAGACTCGTCTACGTATTGAAAAGATGGAGGCTGAACGTGAGCAACGCCGTATAAACGCTGCGGCATCACGGTATGATAAAATATTTTTATATATTGTTTTGATTTCATGTACTAACACTAACTATTATACCTATACCTTAACTGTACTCAAATAATACTAAAGTATTCGTCGCGCCGAGGAGGAGAAACGGAGTCTAGCGGCTGGTAACCCTGGCGATGTGGATTTTATTGGATTGGTAAATTATATGTTATCTCTATACTTACATATTGTTTTTTGTTTACCAAGGTGGGGCCCACATTGGCGTCGCCCACCTATCTCATTCTTATTCACTTGCTTTTTAATACATATTGTATAACTCAAACTATTAATTCGAAATTGTCTATTTATTATTAGGTGCGGCAATGGAGAGAAGATCACAGCGGTTTGGCAACAACACATGATAATAGTAGTGATACACATAAGCAGATATCAAAGGGAGACTCGAACAAAATATGTGTCTGTGTACGAAAGAGACCATTAAATTCCAAAGAGCTCAATAAGAAAGAGCATGATGCTGTAACATGTCTCCATCCAACTGCCACAGTTCATAGTGCTAAGTTAAGGGTTGATGGTATTTCCAAGTATTGCGATCATAATACATTCAAGTTTGATCATGCATTTGATGAAACGTCAAGTACTGAAGATGTTTATCAGTATACTGCTAAACCTTTGGTGCAATATGTTTGTGAAGGAAAGGGGAGTTTGGTACCGCGTGCAACTGTATTCGCCTACGGACAAACTGGAAGTGGTGAGTTTTATTGTTATATTACTTATTCATCTAGTTGCAGTATATGTATGCACATGTATTCTCATATTGGTCAAATTGATTTAGGTAAGACACATACTATGAGTGGTATACAAACATTGGTCGCAGAGGAAATCTTCACGACATTAAATAATAATAGCTTTGACAATGTTGGAGTCTCACTGGCTATATTTGAGATATATGGGGGAAGAATCCAGGATTTGCTAAACAAAAGGAACCGACTCAAGGTATTAGAAGATGGAAAAGGCGAGGTAGTGGTAGCTGGATTAAAAGAATTTGAGGCATCTAGTCCAAGTGACTTTCTATCATTAATCGAAGAAGGACACAACAACCGTACTACACATGCTACTGAGGCAAATGATGTCAGTTCAAGGTCTCATGCGATTTGTCAGGTTTTGTTGCGAGATAAGACAACTGGCAAAATGAAGGGAAAGCTATCGTTGGTTGACTTGGCAGGTAGTGAGCGTGGAACTGATACAAAATCACACAATCGTCAACGTCGTACTGAAAGTTCTGAAATCAATACATCATTACTGGCACTAAAGGAGTGTATACGTGCAATCGATAGTGATAGCAAACACGTGCCCTATCGCCAGAGTAAGCTCACATTGATCTTGAAGGATTGTTTTGTGAGTAAGTCTGCTCGAACGGCCATGATTTCAACTCTCTCTCCCGGCAGCAACTCCACTGATCACACCATTAATACACTGAGGTATGCGGATAGGATCAAGGAGCAGAAACTTGTAAGTCTGTCTTATTCTTATTATACTGACCAAGTATGTATACTTATGAGTCATGCGTCTAATAAAAACAATTGTTTCTCCTCTACTCTAGGTTGGTACTGCCTTTGCTCCTCCCAACAATAGATCGCCTACAAGGCCTCCACCCGCCGCGAGACCAACCAAGAAATCACCAGTGAGGAAACCTGCTCCTCCTCCGCCACCTAAACCAATCATTCAAGACGAGCGTGATGAACTTGATGAACTCATGGATACTTCCGATGAACAAACAGTGGAAGTAGACAACCCAAAGAAGCAATCTGAAATTGATGAAACGGTCAAGAAGCTTTTCGAGGAAGAGGAACAATTGCTCAACCTTCATATGCAATCCATCCATGAGAATGCAGAATTGCTCACAGAAGAGGGAGGTTTATTGCAAATGGTACAGGGTGAAGATTATGATATTGATCATTATGCAAAGAGATTAGGCGAGATACTGGAAAGGAAGACATTTCTTATTCATTCAGTGAGAGAGAGGCTTAGTTCGTTTACTACACTGTTGAAAAAGGAGGAAGAGCTTGCACTTGCTAGTTAGCTTCAACTCACATTGACATAAAAGTGTACTTAGTATTTGTTTAACACATATATAGTATCTTCTGTGTCATTAGTACTTTGCCCCCTCAGTGAAATGACGATACTCCTCCTCCAGCATATCTGTTTCTCTATCGGCATTAAAACCCAAAAACTCATGGAATAGTTTCACGGCCACCTTAAGTAGCTCAATCACTCTTTTGATAACACTGTGAATAGTGTGCCTTTCACCAGTTAGCCAAGCAAACCGTTTATCATACCTCGAGAACAGGCCTATACTTCCAACAGAAACAACATACACGTTAAAGATCGCTCCTATCACAACATAAATCCATACCAGCGATCTGACCATTCGATAGTCATACTTGTCTTCTAGTGTGAGAAAGTGTAGCATGCCGAAGAAGCCATACTCAGCTGCCAAGAATGCAAGGGCTATAACAAGGAAGTAGACAATTCGAAGTGACTTGCGTGCTGTTTTGGGTACATAAGTTGCAACGTGAAAGTCTGAGCATTCTCTTGGTGTCAAGAACTGTTTCCTTGCCGCGAGATGAGCTGCATATTCGATCCGGGCTCTATAAAAGATTTCTCGTGATCGTTGCTTGGATGAATCATAGCTATCGATAATGATGGCAATCAGTATATTCAACACTTTAAGATACAACAATAAGATGGAAAAGAAGCAAGTGAGTTGAGATCTGACAATGCAAGTTGTTCATATTTGGACATGACACAAGGTCATAGACTCACGGATAATGATGGAGAAGAAGGAAAAGAAGACAAAGACCGCAGTCATAGCATCTGAAGACTCAAAATACTCAAGAGCTACATCACCGACTAGAACCGAATACATACGAATGATCACGCTCATTAGATTGTCCGAGCAGAACTCTGCCGCCACTACTTGTTGTTCACCATCGATATTGTATTGACAATCTCCTCTAGCTGCCACAATTGTGCGTGCTGCATCACTAAACATGAGTGTTATTCCAAACAAGAAGATTATGAACCACTTGACTGTAATAGAGAAGGGGGAAGATTGTGGGTTAGAGGTGCCTGATAGGCAGATACACCATCAATATTCAATAAGGTATAGACTTACTTTCTTTTATTACCTCGTTTACCGCGTAAAGAAACAGAGCAAAGCTGCTATTTAGCACCTTGAACGCGAACATTAGTTTGAGCCATAGTAATATAATCGTGAGACTAGCAGCGAAGCCTTCGTTATCGAGCATCGTTGGATCAGTACTCAATATACTCTCAGTTGCAAGCAACATTGCAACCGAGACGACATCAATAATTTTAAAGATGGAGAAACAATATCGTTTCGCCAACTTTGTTGATGTCAAGTAAAGAGAGAGTAGAGTGAGGGATTCTTTGATCAAGAAGTAGCTTGCAATCCCCATTGTTGAAGTTGATATGTACCTTTCATCCCTGAACACCTCTGGACCGTCAACGTTATTGTAGTTGAGTACATACTCGACGTTGAGTCGATACCCCATAAGGAGAAAGATCGAGTAAAAGAAGTCTAAGATCAAGACAAAAAAGACACTATCCTTCCGAATGGTCTTGTCAGTGATATATCTCATCGCTTTTGTTGTGGATATGTTTTCGATCACACGACCTCCCAACTCTAGTACCGCAGGTACAATACCTGGCTGAGAATAGACAGCATAAAAGACTTCCTCACGAAGCGTAATGAACCTCGACTGTTCTTCATCCGAGTATCTGCTTGGGCTTTGACTCGTTGCATTCAGGTCTTGGAGTGAAAGTTTTGATATAAGCTTGATGAAGACTGTGGCTCTCATCTTGACATCTCGTGTATCAGCAGTCAACATTGAACATAGCCAAACATTGATGGATCGCTTGTCCATAACACAATGTTTGACAACTGTCGTATCCAACAGTTCATCCATTTCATCTGTATCCGAAACTAACAGTATACTCTTTAAGAATAGAGGCACTGATGCGATATTTGTTAATATAGACTCTCGACATTGCTCAGGATACTTATCAATAAGAAGAGATAGTATCCGAAGAGCCCACTGGACATGTGAAGGGATGGTAACATGATCTGGAAGGTATAGTAACTTGGCTCTATCATTTGATGATACAAGAGATTTCTCATTAACAGTTGATGAATGAAAGAGGGATCTATAAGGAAGCCGTTTTTGCTGAGGACGAGTTGGTGAATGATCCGTTGACTGTCCTGCCAAGGCTGCCGAAGTTATTGATTCATTATTCACTTTATTACTTGTTGTTGATATGCGCATGGCCTGCACACTTCCCATGACACTGTTCTTCAGCAAGAATACATCCCGGTGCAATGTCTCAGTCCACCTTCCTATAATATATACGAATGGACTCAGTCCACTTGGGTGAAGTGCTTGTACAGACTCTTTCGGTCCCATTAATTCAATCATTGTCAATGCCACATCTTCACACCCAACAGGATCAGAAGATATTAAGCTAAAGTTCTCACACAAGACATGAATAGGCAGTTTGCCTGTGCAATCCATCTTGTATAAATCTTCACAAGTATCATATTCAAGCAAGCTTTGTACATGTTCCAAACTGTCAGATGCACACGCATAATGTAATTCTGTACCATCGAAGGCATCGTATGATATTTGATCCTCATCATTATTGGCATTATTCATCACATTGCTATCAAGTTGAACAGCAGCAGCTGTATTACTACCATTACTACTCTGTCTATTGGATGTAGATGATACCCCTCTTACAGAAGACGGTCCATTCTCACCACTTAGCTGATCCATAACATCTTTACCGGCCAAGGTAACAGTTTTCAACATATGTTTACTTGACCGTGCTAACATTGATGATGTTTCACTCAAGACATTGGAAAGTGCAGTTCTAGGTGGAGATGATGTAGTAAACGAAGCTGTGCAAGGTGGTGGTGACGTAAAGAAATGTTTGGACTTTTGTCGAGGTTGTAGTTGCTGTTGTGGAGTGCCTTGTTGTTGTTGATGCACACTACTTGTTGTTATAACAGTAGTAGTTTGACTTTCCTCATCGCCACTATCAATATTAAACGTTTTATTTGGTATCATTGAATTATCAGATAACTTATGGGCCAACATTGAGAATCGCACAGCTTTCTCTGATCCTCCCCTCTTACTACTACTACTACCATTAAGGTTTCTATTACTGTTGTTATTATTCACTTGAGTAATAGATGTTGCAGCAGTATCTTCAAATTGATTTAATAGGAATTGATTCCTATTCTCATCATGTATATCACTAATACGTCCAACCTCAACTGTTTCATCATTACTATTTGATGCTATCCATGTAAATCTATCTTTCTTCTTTTCGTTAATGTTGTTAGCCGAAGAAGAAGGTGAACAAGCACGCTTATTGGATAGCTGTACATTTTCATCTCCTGTTAATCGTTTTCGTGATGAAGAAGCAAATAAAAAACTTGGACTTGCAGCAGCAGATGAATGTCTTCCAGAAGAGGAGTGTAACTTGGAATTTCTCATAGAGTTAGGACGAGGCGACGATAATACTCTGTTGTCTTCCCATCTTGTAGTATGTTCTTTTTGCTGTGGAGTACTCTGCGGCATATTTGTAGTATTACCTCGAGAAGTAATGTATAACGTTCCAGTAAAACCATTCAAATCTACACAATACTCATCCTCTCTTCCCTTACTTACACTATTATTGCTGCCAAGGATATTGTTGTTTGCAGTAGAAAATAGAGGAGACTGTTGCCGCTGCGGTGCTTCAATTTTATTTTTCATAGCACGTACCCTACCCCTGATATGATTTTGCAATGGACTATTGTTATTATAGGTTGGAGAGTGTCCAATATTATTGGTAGCAGCTGGTGATGGATGATTAGTAGACGAGTTGCTGCCGCCATGACGAATTGATACTATAGGCGGTGATGTTATATGTTGTTGATTATTAGTTCGTCGTACTCTCCTTCTACTGTTATTATATTGCGACGAGGTTGTACGACGTGCTGATGGTGACAAGATTGCAGGTGAATATTGTTGAGTATAATTGTTACTTGTTGATGATTGCGGAGAAGATGGTGATAGATGAAAGCTAACATCTCCAAGCGAGAGGGTGATATTTAGCGGTGGCGCCGTCATAATATAATTAAAGGTTGTTATATGCTATCAATATACCAATAACCAAATGATAAACCCCCAATAAACAATAACAAAACTTTGTAACAGACTTATGGTGGAGGTAGCAAGGCACAGACCGTTGGTAAATAAATTGACTGTCGGTGACCAAGAAAGAATCAAAAGTTCAAAATGATATGCCCTTTCTTACAACACTTGTTGATGGGTGAAGTTGTTAAGTTGTCGGAGCTGTGGTTATTGTATTAATATACCAGACTGAGGATTAATATCGGCAAATAAGTAGCTCAATAGAACTGGACTTAATTATTAGCGTTACAAAGACGTACGGCATCCATTGCAACTTGCCTACAAAAATAGGTTAAACCAGAGATCATGAAGCAACTATTTCGTCGTCATGGTAATACAACTTTGGATACAACTACGAATAATACCAAGAGCAATACCGCAGACTTTCTACATCTATATCGGTCACCACCACAATCTGGAATAACAGCTTCTGCCTCACATAATAAGTATCACATGTCTAGCGATAAAGTTACAGTTACCACTAGAAGAAATAAATCACCAAGGAGTGTTGTTAGTTTTGACGAAGTTACCCATGCAGGCACAGCAGAGATTACCGAGTCAATATTAGATACAACTATTGGAGGAGATATGTACAACTATCGGTAGTACTACAATGGCTGATACAACAATGGGCGATGTAACCATGGATACCAATAATTCAGGACGTAATGCTAGTAATGATTATTGTCCATGTATACAAACATGTTTAGATGAGATGAATGGTACATATCAGGATATGAAGAAGACATTTAATCAGGTGTTTTATGCATTCGTTGTATCCGGAGATGATATTGACCGGGTGGTAAGTTTGAAATGTGTGTATCATTCATCATCTTATGTATCTTTTCATAGTCATACATGCTATCTAACATCATATACAACGCCAGAGTGACAAATTGAGAGATGCAAAAGTCGAGCTACTAATATATGCAGCAAAGACGCGGCAGAAAGTTAGTAATGGACCGAAAGAAGTTGTTTTATAATAATGTTGAACTTATAGGATTCGGATAGCGAAGAGAGGATGTATCATTTAGAATGAGCGGTAGAATAGGCTGTTAATCGACATAGTCAAAAGAAAGTTATGTTTTACATTACCAATATCAAAACAACACCCAGTAGGTAGATATAGAACATGATACTTACTAGGTAGGCATTAAACTTATCTCAAATAGTTGTATTCCCTAACAAGAGTTTTCTAAAACGAAAACTAAATTATTTCCGGCGTTTAGCTTGATTAGATGATGATCTCTTAGGAAGTAGTAGTATGGATACTAACAACACAACCAATGGAGATAAATGTCGAGTACGATCTGCTCTTAAAAGTTCAATATATCATCGGCAGGCATCTCTGTCAGATGTAGAGAAGATATTTTTGCATAAACTGTTGATTGATAAGCCTGATGATGAAGAAGATGATCATCACAAGAGATGCATAGAGAATGCAACAAAAGTTTTAAATGATGATATCTTATTCTCTATACCAGTTATGGACACAGATGGTACCAATATAAAAAAGTCATCTGTTGGAGTAGTAGATGATGATAAAGATAAAGATGAGAATATACCACCTAAACCACCCAAACCTACTCGGAGTAATGCAGCGCAATTAGATTTGTGGAAAGTACACGGTGATGGTGTTAGAATTAAAGACTTCATTAGGACAATGAGTAAAATGAACATCAATCGTCAATCATCAAGACGTTTACATACAAAAGATTTACAAATTGGTAATGATGAAGAGAAGAATGAGCAGGAGCCAAGACGTACAAAGAGTGGTAGACAACTTAAGAGTAGGACAGAAAGTAGTAAGATAGGTGATGAAGGAGATGCAGATTCATTGGATGTACTATCAGATGAAGAAGTTGGTAGTATTAATGATGATTCATCTGCATCGTCCTGGAACTCAAGCCAGGGCGATTTCACACAATATGATGCATGGGAAGTACTAAAAGACGAATATGCCCAGGATTTCGGCTTCAATGTTGCCATCGATGACGAGAAAAAGGTCATACCATATAATGATGACGATCTTGACCATCGTGGTATATTCAAGATATTGGGCACTAGTGCAGATGATCATGCAGCTCTACCACATGTACTCAGTCCTCCTCTCATGGATAGCCTATTGAACTTTGTACCAAATCATTTGCAACAAGATAACTTTTGGCTTAAGTTTAGCTTGGTACGGGACGGTGCATCTCTTGATATATTAAAGAGGTATTGTCGTGCAGCTACACATACAGTTTTGGCTATAGAGACAACAAATGGAGAAGTATTCGGGGCTTTTTCATCAGCACCTTGGAGGACAAACATAAGTACTTCGGCACCGGAGAATCATTTCTTTGGAGAATGAGACACCACAGAAATAAGGATGTTCACAGCCTATTTGAGCAAGCCAAGTTAGAATCTGAAATCGATATCTTTCCGTATAACAACACAAATGATTATATTCAGCTGTGTACACATGACAAACTGGCATTAGGCGGTGGCGACCGATTTAAGAAGGAAGATTCCACAGTTCACGAGGATGAACCACTTGATGATACTACATCAGGCTTTTTGAATGATGGTTTGGGGTTTGGATTAGCACTAGATGAGAATTTAATTCACGGGTCAACATCGCCCTCTGCTACATTTGGTAACCCGAATCTAGTTGATAACAGTCAGGTCACGGGAACGTTTGATGTAATGAACTTAGAAGTATGGGGATTCACCGGGCAACAGTTTGTACACTCGGCTGAGAAGTCAGAAATGAACGCTTTCTTTCTAAGAGAGTCAATCAAATCAAACATGTCATCAAGTGATAGAGATGACACTAGTCGAAGTAGTGTGTTCAGCTCTGATGATTTGAGTTCAACAGATCAGTTTTACCGTCGGCTGGGACAAAACGATGACAATGAAGCTGATCGAGCTGCTTGGCAGTATTCAAATATGATGAATCCAGTTGGGACGAGTTATAGATCGGTGGGTGGAGGAAGGTATTAATGTATTTACATTATAACTGCTTTCAAATTAGACATTAGTTTATGCTAACCATAACGCCGCCAACAAAAAATGTAGAGGTGTGTAAACACAAAGTATATACGGAGTATAGAAATTGAATATCCTTGGCACGAGTAATATCGGTGGCGATGTAACAAGTAAAAGTATACACTTCACAATCAACGATAGCGACAAGATCACCTTACTCTCTGATCGAAATCTATCAGGTAGTATTAGTATAGCCAAGAGTGGTGTCCAGAATGCTGAAGACGGGAAACCTAGAGAATAGTTGGCAAGTAATAATGGTACATGTAGATATATCCCGCAGAGACATGATATGAATCGTAGACTTCCTCTGCGATCAGTTTTTTCTTCCTTTTGTGTATTCCCAAGACAAGCCACATAAACCACGACGAGATATGAAATGAAGTACATTGCAATCCATTGTGAAGTATGACCCTCTACCTTCCATCCACTCATGTATCCCCACACACTAATGACAAGTGTTGATGTACACACGGCGCACGCAACCATGACCACATGCATAAAATGAAACCTTTTCAAATCTCTCAAGGCAAGTTTAGCTGCCCTCACCACCATTGGCAATGATACTAATATTGCAGGGAAGATATACTCTCCATGTGAAACAAACTTTGATGGAGATGGCATGATATATTGTGCAATTGAATGATGTAACCGTTCATGAAGGTTGCTAATTGACCGTAGTAAGTGTTCCATACAGCGAGTTAAGTCGGCATAATGTGGATGAATGTTAGAAGAAGCACCCACCCCATTGTTAGGGATGCGTACTTCAATTGTGAGTGAATCAATACCATGATTAAGGGCTGAAGAATGTGGTTGACGTGGCCCAATTACCAACCCTCCGATGAAACCAAGTAATCCTGCTAAATCATTGGCATACTCTTCAGCAGCTAATGATTTCAACCCAATCATATCTCCTAGTCTTTTTACTACTTGACTCACTCGCTCTTCCAATTCATTACCAAAGGAATGTGTACGAAATACCGAATCGTTACCATAATAAATAGATTTTGAAGTATCAATTCTTTTACCATTAGTCTTCGCTGGGTGACTACCAAAGGACATGTATGTTGCAAAGACTAAATCTAAATTTGGTAATGATCCACCAACACCCTGGGGTAGGATATTCACTTCTGTACCTCCTTTCTTCATATTAGATAATGATGTAATGTCAATATCATTTAAAACTAATACCGATCGAATCATTGAAGAGGTATAATCTGGTGGTAGAGGTCGGACATTATTTATAGTCTTTGTTGTAGAACTCGTATCTCCTCCCAAGTACGAAGTGATGAATGCATCAACAACCGACACAAGATATGATTCACGGTCATCTTTTATAGAAGATGCATCATTTGTTTCATTTGCATTATCTGATACACTTGCAATATTAGTTATAGAAGGTGAAACAATATATACAATTTTAGTCAACCATGGACTTTCACCCAACTTTTTAATCAAATGCATAATTGATGCATTCAAATCGCTCCTTTCATACCATCCTTTATTGTTACTTTTATGATTGTATTCCTCACCAACCACAAGTACTATAGCTTCTGTGGAATCAATCATTGGCCCCATTGGAGGTAAGATACGCACAGCATCAAATGATATTGATTCAGTTGCTAAATGATGTAAACATTCCACAGATGATGATATTGGTATTGTTGTTGATTGGATAGCCTGGCACATTCCTGTGACAGGTACATTATTATTATTACTACTTTGTAGCAAGTTGACAACTCGTTGCAATGGATAACTCTCAACACGATGACGGTGTACATCTAATCCATTCTCATCGATATATTTTCCACGACATTTTAATTCACCAGTGACTACTGATAATATAGGATGTAGTAATGTCCATATGATGCCTAGAAAGTATGGTACTGTTAGTAATAGAGGTATTATCCTTTTGAGCAGTTTTTCTTGCTTGAGTTTGCGTTTGAGTTTCTGTTGTTGTAGTTTTGTCATGTTGTTGTTGTTGTTGTTGTTGTTGTTGATGATGATGATAGAGTTGATTGATGAACAAGGATACCACTGAGCGTATCCTACCGTAGGTCACTAAATATAATTACCACAGCAATTTCAGTACATTCATCCGAAAGAGGGTTAAACACTGATGTACTGGGTATATTGTTGGTATACGAGAGCTTACAAGTCCAAATCACAAATGAAATCAAAATTAATACCTCTCTAGATATCCTATATTGAAAGCAGGACCGTGAGTGTGTTTGTCTGTCTTGGGCGTGTACTGGGACGCACACCTTTGTCACTAACAAAAAGAAGATATTTGTTAGTAAAAAGTTACAGTATTCTAAGATGTTTGTTATTTTAGGCGAGCATTGACTAATTTAGCACTTTGAGCGATAATTTGAATAGGCTTACGAGAAAGCTTAATAGAGCTAAGTAAATACATACTACTACTGAAGCATTCTGTGATACCGTACTTTGATAACAGTTATTACTTTAACAACAGTTAATACTTTACCAACAACAACACTTTAATTCGCGCAGCGCTAGCCCGCCGAAGGCGGCTAGTCTCTATGAGTTGGGGTATGGAACTTGTACGAACTTCTACGTAGTAGGGTGAGAGCTATAGCAGGGAAGCCCCCCCCAGAAAAAGAAAAAAGATACCACAAAAGATACCTTCCAAGGGACCATCACCAAGAAAAGATGGCAAGAATGTGATTTAGTATTAGTGTACTATGAGTACATTGTACGGTGGCATCAGCAAAAAAAAAAGGCTTATGCCGCCGTGAATAAACAACAAACAGCTGATATTCTCAAAATGATCTCATAATTTTCTAAAAGGGGTCAGATGAAGTATAAGTTATGGTTCCTGTTACAAGCTATGGTCACTCCGGTCTAAACCAACATATCAATTAGCAGAAATCTTCAATAAGACAACCGGGGCAATTCAATCGCGCATCAAGCATTTAAATGATCCTAAGCATAAAGCGCATCAACGCCTTTTTAAAAAGTATGGTATCATGGCAACAGGTGAGCATGATGGGAACACTATACTAGATAAAGCAGTGATATCTGAAGAGTAGTTACAGACTGGAGCGAACGATCAGCTGCCCCCGGCCGCAGGCCAGAGGGGCAGCTGAGATCGAGAGCTCTTAAACTAAACTTAGCCTTGACTTGTAGCTAGCATGCGATCAGCCTACTGTAGAAGTTCGTCAGCTGCTGCGTAATGTTTAAAACTTAATATTGAAACTTCCTATCATGCTGTCACCAGACCACCACCAAATAAGTAGAAGACCTTTATTATTGTCAAAGCTCCCATTTATCTTGCATACAAGTTGATCTGTTGATATTGTGTATTACATAGATGCGCTAACAACAGTATATCTTGCAAACTACTCTCACCGTATTTTTTGCTGTTTTTTCAGCATTCAGCAGTTAGTTTATGGATCACGTACAATCGATATATTGAAGGCAGAAGTTGAGCGCCTATTGCAATATAACAATTAAGGAATTACAGCTAGAGACGTATCAAATTATTATCATTGAACATCTATTCTTATATAGTTTCAATACCGCGCAAATTACTCACAATATATAAGCAAAAAATACAACATTGATATTATACACCTACAAAACCAAGCAAACCTGCAGACACAAGAATGATACCAGTACGTCTCCTATCATCAGTAGCCGTTGTTGGGCGTGATAATGAACCAATCTATTTACGTGGAGATTTATGTGATTGCAATAACAATAATCAAACAATTGCAAAGCCTCAAGAGAATAAGAACCAGCAGATTAGTGAAAACAAAGAAGAGAGTTCAATTGTAGTAACCGAAGATGAAGGTGGAGATGAAACTAATACTACAAATATTAATGAGGGCGATGAAGATGGTGATACGGTAAATACAGATGATACCGGTGATGCGACTAAAAAACAGGGATTACTTGGCCGAATCAAGACATTGGGTAGACGGAATAGTAATGATCATGAAGATGAAGATATCGATAAAGATAATGAAGAATCACAGCAACAAAGGGATAATGACAATTCAGATGACGATGATCCATTTGGTTTCTTTGGTAATGATGAATCAACTACCAAATCATCATCAACAAACACAACAAATATACCTGCCATGTCACTCACACAACAATTGGTATTGCATGCAGCCCTTGACCGGTTTGAAGAACAGGCGTCAAGATCGAATAAGGGTGGTGCAGTTAGATGGAGAACACCGGGTAGTAATTCAGCTAACGCCATGTGGATGGGAATGTTGTGTCAGGTGGAGGAACGATGGAATGTTTATGGTATGTAGTCTTTAGTATTGTGGTGTGTTCATAATAATATATATTGTCAACTTGTTTTCAATTTACAACAAAACTTGATATCTGTCATCTTCTTTAAGGCTACCTAACAAACACAGGCATAAAGTTCATGATATTAATTGAAAACATATACTTAAACCCCGAGGATGGGTCACGATTACGACATGATCAACAACAGAATAACAATACACTCCTTCCATCAATGCCAGTTTCAGATACAAGTAGTAGCAGTCGAGAGGCAGATTTGAAGAGAATGTTTGCACAACTACATGAATTATATGTACGCTATACTATGAATCCATTCTCTCAATTACGTAGTCCCATCCAATCAAAGGTATTTGATAAGGGTATTGTAAACATGGCATCTTCTTTCAATAGTGCGGCGTTGGATCAATCATCTTCCGGCGGCGAAGGAGAAGGGAAAGACGGTTTGAATTGGATGTGATAAAATCATGGGCAAATAAAATGGCCACATACAATATATAGACTAAATGTCTTATTTTAAATGCTTAAAAGGGGTCTTGAATCCTAGATCCTTTATTCCTCGACGACTTCTACCCATTCTATCATCCTTCTTCATTGCCTCTTGCTTAGCTTTCTCCTTTGCTTCCTTCTTCTTTTTATCAGACTGAGGTATAAATGTAACCTCCTTTGAGGCACCCTGTCCAGTCACTTTAAGCCTCTTTGTCTCGCCCATAAACTTGGATTGTTCAGATTTGAGTTGTAATCGCTCAGACATTGTAAGTGATAATTCTTTCTTTCGCTTGTTGGCTTCAGTTTCAGCAGATGCATTGCCAATACCAATATCTACTGCATCACCACCATACTCATCAGACTCGAGCATGATATTTTTCTTGGATTTCTTCTTCTTCTTCTTGCTCTTCTTCTCCTTCTTTGATGACTTGCTCTTACTCTTTTTGGAGGACTCATAAGCTTCACCTCGAATCTTACCACCCCTAAAACCATCCTCATCACTATCACTTTCATGGCCGGCGTCATCGTACTCGTTATCACTATCATTTCCCCATCCTTTATCTTCTTCTTCATTCGCCGCTACTCGGTCGAATCCTCCACCAATCTCTCCATTATACTCGTCTTCTTCGTCTTCTTCTTGATCACTATCCATATCTCTATCATTTCGTATCTTCTTCGCTGCAATACCACTTGGATTACGCAACTTGAAGTCTTCTGCCTCCTCATCAATCTCAAAGTCGGGATTACTAAACAATCCTCCGAAACGATCATCTGAAACCAATGCCTTGGCAGCCTTACCGCTCTTTGTTTTATTTCCAGCCTTGGCCTCGAGACGCTCGGCAAGATCAGGATTGACTTTTGCCTTCATCTTTTGAGTAGTAGCCTTTGGAGCGATACGAGAGGCACGCTTCTCTTCCATACGTTCTTTAATCTTTTGTGTACGATACTCATTGTATTCAAATGGTTTGGCCACAGCCCTGACTTTATTGTACAGTCCAACATGTATGAAGAAGCCATGTAAGTATCCTCGCAACAATGGTGTACCGACGAGGTTTTGTATACCAAGCTGATCAATTTCACTTCGAGTTAGGAATTTGTAATCTTCATAGACTGTTTCTGTTTGAACAAGGCCTGTATCATCAGTTGTAGACTTGTCTAGTGCTCCGTCTCGTTCTTCTAATTCTTCTGTGATATTATCAAGGAACGAACACCATTGAGGAGCAGCACCAAGGACTGGACAGTAGAATGACTGTACCTTGGACTGCTCTCCTGCACAAAGTAGCAATCCATTGCTTTCACCACTGGGATCTGACGAATCTCCAGAGGTGATGAAATGTGAAAACTCAGCAGTTCCTTCGACATTAGCAACAATTGATCCCAACGGGCCACCCACTCCCTCATTGTCATTAGTATTACTTATTCCATCATCATTCCACTCATCTCTTCTCATAGAATTCGACGAAGCCGCAGATCCCTTGGCATTCCATATTTTGACAAGCTTTGGATCACTACTTAAAACAGTTCCCGATCCTGAATGGAACTGAACAGTATGTATTGGTAATCCGTATTGGTGTTCTTTAATAAATAGTGGCTTACTTGATCTCATATCATATAATGCGACATTCCCACCCCGTGTGCCGGCACACATTTGTATACCCGACGAATCAAAGCATAATGAAGTAACTTCACCTTGATAACCACTATTTGTATTCTCATCAAAGAAACCGTGACCAGACGTTGCTGAACTCACATCCAAGTTTAAGAATGGTGTCAAATGTAAATTGTCTGGACTTGCAGATACCGGAGCTCTATTATCCCAAAATCGTACAGTCCCATCCTCAGCACCAATGGCAGTCAAGGGATGTGTTGGTGATATAGCAATACAACTACCACCCAATTGCATAACTGATGCATTATTAACCATTTCATCATTAATCTTTTGTTGCTTCAATGCACTTGTGAATGAATATGGTTGACTAAATCGTCCTTCATCTAAGTTAAATCGATATACTTCCCCCATGGCCTTGCCAGAAGCATTGGCAGAGGCACGTTTACCAGAACTAACAACTATCAAGTCACATGTAGATTTTTCATACGCCATTGCTCGACCAAAGGTAGGTAATCGTATCTTTTCATGATTACCATACG
>Ga0214478_100899_pt1 | contig 16496 bp, 12 predicted proteins | sample M1_20Mar14CPVII9_2_FD_178001 | JGI IMG/M metagenome (GOLD analysis project Ga0214478, IMG submission 178001) | Marine eukaryotic communities from Monterey Bay, California, United States - M1_20Mar14CPVII9sort6BwellD7 | ecosystem: Environmental > Aquatic > Marine > Unclassified | place: USA...
CTTCCAATCCACGTTCCCACGAGAAACTAGGACGATACAGTAAACTCTGTCCAGGATCTTCATCCAAGCTAAATGATCGTTCCTCAAAACTTTGAGAATTAGCTGCCACACCATCGTACTGAGGATGACGATTACCCCAGGGCATATGTCCTTGAGGACCACCATACGTTGGTTCATATCCTTGTTGTGAATAGTAACCTGGAGGCTGATCACGACCATTTTGATTTCCATAATAGTTTCCATAGTAATTCAATGGTGGCATGGTAGGATGGCCATCACGCTCCGACGATTCTCGTCCTTCCATCGATACACCTCCATCTCGTACCTCAATGGTACGATCATCTCTTGATTCCTCTCTTGCACTTGGCCTTGGGGGTTGGAACAATGTAGCAGTTGCTTCCTGACGAGGAGAAGGTAGACTATGTCCACGCTTCTTCATTGGAAGACTACCCACAGATGGTATTGGTGGAAAGTCATCTTCCATTACCATATCATCCTTCTTGGTAGCATACTTTGTCTTGTTGGGGCTTAACATTGGATTACCCGCTGCCGCTTGTGCACCTTGACCAAAGCTCAATGTACTACCAATAGTACTAAGTGTACCAGCGGGTACCTCCCAACTTAGACTATGCGTGGCATCTAATCCACCATAAGATAAACCTGGTTGATCGATATACTTATTCCAACTTGGTCCTTGACCATTATCTAAACTACCACCTTCATAACTTGCACCAAGTCCATTCAACAAACTTGCACCACCACTAAAGCTTTCCCTTCCATGTCCTAAACTTTCCCATGATGCACCTTGAGTAATTGTTGGTTGATCTTGACGTTGTTGTTGTTGATTTTGATCATCGAGTGTTTCAAGAGAGTATGAACGACGATTGCGTGTATTCATTTCAGACAAGTCTGGTGGGAAGTTGTATCCTCCTTCTTCTGTTAGCTTTGTACGTTTGGGGTAGTGGAATGAACCACCCTTATTACCACCACTAACATTGATATGTTTAGGTGTTTCATCTGTGGCTTTTACCGATGACAATGTGCGTTTGTGTGTTGTTGCAATTGGTGGTGGCACAAATGGCTTGTTCTTCCTCATCATACCTTGACTGTCATTATTCAAACTAGCTGTATCCTTACTATTACTTTCACTAATCTTCATTGATACCCGGCCATTCTCTAATGATTCTTCTTCCTCAAGCATCTTACTATTCGCTGCTTGGATCTCATCTTCCGTCTCCTCGGATGAAGTCCTTACCCTATTATTCTCACTGCTATTATTAATTTCTTCATATTCGATTACTGATTGTTCTGCTACTTGGACTGCCTCTTCCTCCCCAAGCTTTGGTTGTTGGATGAAACCACACAAGATGGGTTGGTGCCTCTTCTCTTCAATAGCCTGACGGTATGGCAAGAAGGCACCACTCCTGGATGGCGAGAAGTGCACCACTGGACTTAGATCAACTGATGTTGATGCTGTAGGGAGGGGGGATGACCGTGGCGACGAACTACTATTCCATGATATATTCTGTGATACTGTAATTGTCTTTCCAAACTTATCTGCTGGATGTTCTGGTGGATCGATTGTTTGACGTTCATCGTTAGTATTGCGCGCTGTTGGGGGTGGACATCTAGATTCTTCTGCTATAGATGTCGATGGGGGTTGGAAGGAATTCAAGTTGTTATTATTTGTAGGTTTGTTCACAAGGGGAGCAAATGAGCTGTTAGGTTGAGTTTGAGTGTTCATTCTTATATGTCACTCTCTCTATCTTCGGGGGTATGTATTGTGGCCGATATTACACTATTGTTAGTCAATTGTTTTTTAATAGATGTTGTGCATCTATTGCAATTGATTATGGGGGTGTTCACAGTTCAACGCTATTGTTATCAACGCCAAGTGGCCAAATATCAAATAATCACAGAAATTGGCGAGAGAGCTTTCTTATGCAACTAATTAGCAAGTGAAATGCAAAGCAAAGGGTGGTGGTAAGTCCAATTCAGCGAGGATGATTAGGCGTGCTTTTCGTTGCACTACAAGAAAGAGAGGAGACGTATGGTATCTTTTTGGCGAGGGTTGAGATCGCCAAAGTAAGCGATGAGATGAATGTGAAGGATGAGTGAATAGTGCCTGCTGACTGCTGGCCGCTGGCTGATGCCGATTAATTATTGTGATGATATGTTGCTTTGGCATCAGATGTAATGATCAAAGTTGCTTTGATATTCGAACGGCACCTAAAATAAATGTGCACATCATGTGTAAAAGAGATGCATTGCAAATGCATACTTACAGATCCATCACATGTCCAAAGTTAATCAGTATCTAATGATGGCCCGAGATGGTATAATGTACAATGTATATAATAAGTATGATGTTGGACGCTGAACAGATTGCGTTATTTGATCATCAAGAGTATTGAAATGCAAAAAATGTGAGCTAAAGAGACGTATTGTAAAACATCACTTTTCGGATTGATGATTGGCGAAGACGATCCACGTAGTCGATGGTATGATCTGATGAATACACATTAATGATTATCGATACCGCAATATAGACCGCAAAATTTTCCAATCGGTTTTCTTCGTTTTTGGTGTCAACAAAATAAAAAAACTCTCGCCAAAGATCTTTCTTGACACTCTTCTCAAAGATCAATCAACTACTGCACATCATCATTCACTTCTTATTCGTACCGATACATCACTACTGGCACACTCATCATTCATACATCAATAGCAACATCACCACTACCTAATACAATAACCAATACAAGTAACATAAACAATACAAACAAACAATGCATAGTCGACATCAAAGATCATCCTTTCGAGGATTGACAATCATTGAGGGTTCCACTAGTGTCGAAGGTTCTGCAAGCACAAACTCTAATAATAGACGAGAACACTTTACAAACAAAGCTGATAGACGACGAAGGAGTTCTTCTCTTGCCCAAAGTGATCAAATACGTGATATAATAGCCAAGACAGTTGCCGAACTCAACAATAATAACAACAACAATAATAGTAATACTGCATCACGATCGACGGCCGAAGATCGATTAAAGCAAGTATTAGCTGACGTTAAGGAAAAGGGCTATAGTTCTGAACGAATATTTTGCACAATTGGCAAAGCATCTTCGGAATCTGCTGCTCAAGACGAACTCATTCCTAAAGATACATTTGTACAAGGCTTGAAGAAGCTTGGCTGCAAGTGCACAGAGGAAGAAGACTTGGAATACATTACGGATAGATTTGATAAGAATCAAGACGGTTTCATCTCATTAGTCGAGTTTCAACAATACTGTTATAATATCAATTCTGTTGGCTGGAAGGCAGAGAAACAGAGATTAGAAGCGGAGAAACATTCAGATGGAAACTGTGTTGAAGAGAGCCGCTTTGATATCCGTGAAATCAAGTATGCTTCCACTGATGTATACTCTACAAGTAAGCTCTACTGGAAGGACAATATTAGTGTCAATATAACACTACGATATTGTTCGGACTTAGACGTTATTACACTTCAGATTCAAAACGCCGAGTCAAAAGATGATTACACTCCATTATTCATCAAGAAGTCAGACATTGCAATAGACAAGTCAGCATTAGATGAGTCTACATCTCTAGCCGTACAAACAAGTGATGTAAAAACCGATGAAGATAAAGAACAAGTTAGACAACAAAAACATTGGGAGACTTATTCTAGCTACCTTGTTACTCGGCTCCAACTCAAAGATGGTGCTTGTCGCTTGGCCAGGCTCACCGGTGATGAATTCGAAAAGCTAGACATACCAAAGCCATCCAACCTTTTAGCTCCACAACAAAAGCGTAGCGAACGTGTCAGTGCTACTGATAGTGTAACAACAAGTAAAACTATCGAGGATGAGTTTAATAATTTGAGTGTCAAGCTAACATCGGAGAGTCGATCAGCTCGTAACAGCAGACAGGATGCCCAAGAGTTATCATCTGTTGTGGAATCAGTCTTGACTGAGATATATGCCGAGGATATTGCCGCTGCCACTGCTGATTTGGAATAATTGAATATTGCACAACTTACAACGTCAATAACAAAGGACATAGACTCCAATATATGTATGAGGAGGCAAAGTCAAGAACTCAAGGAAAAGAAAGCATCCGAAAAGGAGAGCCCAGGTCAAGACCTTCACATACTTATTTATATTTATTTAATAACTAACAAACTCACATACAGAAACATATGAAGTTCCATTCTAACCTAACCTAACCGAACTGACATACATATGTGGTTCTATCTACCTAACTAACTGACATGAACATTAATCCAACATTTGAGAGGGAGAGAAATTTCTCACATACCTTCGCATTCGCAATTTCTTGCAACTCTCACATTTTGTTTGTTGTTTATTGTGCAGTGCGGCTAAACCTTTTGATATACCGAATGTGGCTAAACCTTTATCGATAAGATATAGAGATAATAATCATTAGCAGAGGAGGAGAGAGGGTTTCCTTATTTAGTTGATCCATAATAAAAATCATATAAAGTTGATACACATAAAAAACCTTTACAATTAAATACAACATGGCAGATGACGAAATAGATTACCAAGTCTCCTCTCCTTCCCCTTCTGTTATATATAACAACAACTACGATGAAGATTTCTATAGCTTAAATGGCACAGATGATGGCTACACACCCGATAATGATCCAATAGACTATGATCGATATTACTCAACAAAACATACAACTTCATGGCTAGATAATTTAATATCACAATCAACAGCAAGTAACTCCACATTAACACCCGTCGAAGATGTTAATCCAGACAATGTATTAGCAACATTAATATTTAATAGTATAGTATGTATACTGTTATTAGGTTTATATGAACTGTTACGACGATGGATACCAAGTGTATATAGTCAACGGTTAATGCATGAAAAGCAGAGTTATAATAATAATAATAGTAACAGTCAATTGGCTAGTCCAATTACAGAGAGGGAACGGCAATTTGTACAAGCTACTCATTTACACGCTTCAGGTAAATCTTTGAAACAATTTAGAGGAGCACAAGTCGAAGAAGAAGATACAAAGTCTTCCACATCTGCTATACACTGTCTCCCTATACTAGAATGGTGTATACCTGTACATTCCACACCTTGGTCAACATTCCGTCAATTGGCTGGATTAGATGCATACTTCTATTTGAGATATATACGAATGTGTTTAAAGATAACTGCAGTGTCAAGTTTTTGGGCGATTATTATACTGTGGCCAGTGTATGCCAGTGGAGGTAATAATGCAGCAGGATTCTACCATTTCAGTATGGCCAATGTATTACAAGAAGATAAAGGAAGAGTTTGGGTACCGACGTTCTTTTGTTGGTTATTCACCATGTACTGTTGGTTCTGTATTAGAGGTGAAATGATCCATTATGTTGAGCTTCGGATGGAGTTCTTAGGAGGTGAAGAAGAGAAGAAAAGTGGTGGATATGGTGCTCCTAATGTGGTTGATGCTCATGCAGCCACTGTTGATAGTGATGGCAATGAAATCAATTCAAAAAAGAGCAAGCGGTCGAGATCTCCGCTACTAGCTAGTGACGAGGCTGATAGTAGTGCAGGCGTTACAACATCAGAAGTACCACTGGTTTCTCAACCAACTACACAAGTTCAAAAGGAAATGAAACAACATCGGTATTCTCTGCAGGTGGAAAGAATACCAGAAAATCTGCGATCAAACACTGCACTCTTCAACTACTTTGATGACCTATTTCCTGGTCAAGTTCATTCAGCCCGAATCACAATGAACGTGCCTGACTTGGATGCTTTGTCAGCTCGAAGGGACAGAGTATGCAGAAGACTCGAGAAGAGTTTAGCCTATTACAATGTCACTGGTATTCGACCAACACATATAGCTGGAAGACCCCGATGTCAATGTTTGGGTATTGAAAGTACACCAATAGATGGTTGGTGTGTGGCTTGTTGCTGTTTCTACGACAGTAATTGTAACAATCTGAATAATGTTGACGATGGTGATGCAGATGATTCACCAATGGAGGTGTATGCTAATCTACCCGAAAAAGGTGAAATTGTGGATAGTATTTTGTACTACACATGCGACCTAGCCAATTCGAATATACAAATGAAGGCCTTGCAGAATGAGAAGTTTATGATTGCTAACACCGGCATCTCGCCTCGAAAAAATGGCGATTCCGATAGGGATGATTGGTATGCTCATCCATTGAGCATGCTCCAATCCAGTGCAGCAATGGCGGCAGAAGGATTGCGTGAAGAGTTTGAAGTTGGAGAAGAAGACTATTTATCTGGTAACGGAATCAATGAATATGGCTCGATCAATACCCTAAGTGTGCCAAGGCGAAGTAGTCCTAGACGTGAACCACTGATCAATGGCAAAGTCCCGTCTCTCAATGAAGAAGGGGATGAAGGCTCAACAGTGTCATCACAACAAAGGGCTACTCGATATCACATGAGACGACCGTATATTTGGCTGCGATCAATTATGTGGAAGATGGGTGTTGATTTCCTGTCGGCCTCTCTTGACGAGGTCAAAAACAAGACTGACACCCACGTTGATCATGTTACTCGTCCTTCAATGTCATCGACTGGATTTGTCACCTTCAAGACTCTAACCCCAGTAACTGTCACCAACTCAGCACCACTAACATACAATCGAAATCCAATGCAAGTATCAATCGCCCCGGAACCTCGCGATTTAGTGTGGCGAAATTGTCAGATTGATTCTGATATCGGTGCTCAACGCGCTTTCATTGCAAATGTCCTCATCGGACTAGGGGTCTTACTGTGGTCTATTCCATTGACATTCATCCAAGCGTGGGCTAAAGTGGAGAATGTTGCAATGATACCAGGTCTAGAGTGGGTGGCCGACCTGCACGGGGGAACTTGGAAGCCATTAATCAACGGGTACCTTCCAGTTGTTGCACTGCTTGGATTGATTCTCCTTCTTCCACTCATATTCAATGCGGTGGCTACCCTATACGAAAGAAGAAAGACTCTAAGTTCTGTACAGAATAGTATCGTTGGACGCTATTTTTACTACCAACTGGAAAGTCCGCGTTAGTATTGTTTTATGATGTGAATTCATGTGTTCCATATGAAGTATTTGAGATCTGAGTGCTTTATTTGGCCTTTATGTATCTTCATTTGATTGCGTTTGCAAGCCGTATGCACTAACTTGAGTTACTATCGTCTCTCTTCATCTGCAAAAACCGCTAAACGCGCATCTTCCAGGCAAATATTTATATCACAGTAACTGCCGGTGCAATCTGGACCTCACTTGCTGAGATTATTGATCATCCTCAGAACCTCCTAGTTGTTTTAGGTGAAACTTTACCACTGCTGGCTGGATATTTCATATCACTGCTCATCACCAAGACGTTTGCTGGCTTGCCAATGGTATTACTAAGACTCGGTGCATTAAGTCGAATGATGTTTCTAAGATCATGTTTCAACAAGAAAAGACTCACACAACGAGAACTGAAAGAAGTATACAGAAAGCAACCAATCTACTATGGCTGGGAGTACCCAACACAGTTTCTAGTCATCATCATATGCTTTACATACGCGTGCATAACTCCTTTCGTATTGTGTTTTGGTGCGGTGTACTTTGCTGTTGCTTTATTGGTATATAAGAAGCAAGCACTATATGTGTACACACCAACATATGAATCAGGAGGACGGATGTTCCCACAAGCAATCAGTAAGACTATATTTGCCTTACTGATTAGTCAGCTCACCTTTATCGGGTACTCATTAATCAGAAAGGCCGTTTTTCAGGTAAGCAGTTTGTGCAGGCAATTAGTGTGTCTACAAGGATTTTCATAGCGTACCATTCTAACATGATTATATACAACCCCACCATCTCTAGATTATTTTACTTGCTCCACTTCCCTTCCTAACTGCATGGTTCAGTTTATTCATCGAACACCGATATGTTGAGCCGAGCAAGAAGCTCAGTCTTGAGCGAGCAGTTCGAATTGATGCGCTATCAGAGAATGATACTCCTGAATTCTCTGTCGAGGCATATCAACAACCTTGTTTGACTGAAAAAGCTGCACTACCTCAACAAGAAACGATTGACGATACCTGCAATCAAGTGATAGAGAATCTCAATCGTTTGCAAAATCAATCTTCAACTCAATCAAATGATAGAGTTGTTTAGTGGGCTTGTGGTGGATCTGAATATTCCGGAAAGATAAATTGTACAAATCCTAGGATAAATTTATAAGTGTTCATTTGTTTAGGTGTTAGTGCTCTCTATGATGTCAAGCTCGTTGTTGCAGCTGTAGAATATACCGTATCCTGCACCCAGATGATTATTTAGCTAGGTCTGAATCTGATGTCAAATAGGAAGATCCAAGTGTCAAGTACTTATGCAGATTACTTGACTCCACATATGTCAGTAAGTGTTTGTTTTCTTCTGCTCTATTCAGCCATTTGAGAGCACTCCTCCAGTCTTCCTTGAAGCCATGAGTACCACTAAAGTAATAGCACCCCAATTTATATGCAGCGAATGCAGATCCCTCAAAGGCAGCCTCAACTAACTGTGCAAATCCCTCTTCTCTATCCTTCTCAACACCAAATCCACAAAATAGACAAAGTCCAAGGTAAGCTTTTGCATTGCAATCACCAAGGAGAACGGCAGCTTGACACAACTCGATTCCCCGTTTGACATCACAATCGATACCATCTTCTTCACCTAACAAATACCATCGACCTAGAAGTGCCATGTGTTGTGCAGATCCATGTGAAGCTTTCTCCTTTGTCAGTGTAATTTTTTCTGAGTTTGTTTCATGTTGAGAAGAGTCGTCAATATCCTGCGACCGCTGTTCGAGGCCTTCATATGAAGTTAGCTTTTCAATGTATCGTGGAATAGTTACTGGCTGTATAGTTTGTGTTCCCATAGGTTTCTTAGTGACAGGTGATGATATGCTCTCATCAGAATCTATACATTTTTTGAAATGAGTTTCAATACAAGCTTCATGATAGAATTCACCATCTTCAGCAAGTACTGGTAGTCTGGGAAGAGTATTGCAAATCTTGCAAGTGTACTTTGACAGACAATCCGAGTCCATTATATCATATCAAAGTAGTTTGTGAGGTTCGTTGAGGCTTGAGACGGTGTGAAAATTTCACAATGGCATGGACAAAGAGCCAAGATTTCATGTCTGCTTGATGTCCGATATTATTGTCAGCAATCAATAAGCAACCTCTTATCAATTCCACTATATTGTAAGAAACATTGAAGAGATACTCTCACACCTCGATCAAAACCTACTGCACAGTGAGGTCGTTGAGCACATATCAAGACTAGATCCCCATTCTCTGGATTTATGATATTCGGGTTTCCAAGTACATGCTGAAGATTCAACTGCATTTGTGGATCTTGGGCTGACAAGCTTGATAATGTCATTGCGTTCTAGATATGAATTGAGAGGGTATTCAAGTGTAAGCTAACTTCAAAAGACGTAATCCATACTCAAAGATATAGCAACAGACTCACTCTATACCAATCTAATCGCGATCTTACACCTAATGGCCAAACATACAATCCACCCGATTTATCCTTTCCATCTTTCTTATCATCAGATTTGTTCTCGGGGGGCATATTCAGATATATATTTGCAGAAAAGAGGCCTCTGTTTGGATCCAAAGGTCCGAGCTCATCGACATGAATGAATCCACGCTTCCATCTAGTTGGACCTCTCATTATTCGAGGCAACCCTCCTCCAAACGGCCTAGTGTAGTCATGTTGCTGTTTGGGTTCTTCTCGTGCCAATCCTGCTCCGGACGACCAAGACTCTTCCAACTCTAGACGTAGCTTGTCCAATGGCCACAATTGATAGTAGTTTGCTTTATCATCTTTGTTGAAAGTAGAAGACTTTCTACGAGATATAAACTCTTGTTGTACTCCCTCAAAGTACTCTTCCTTTCCATTACTACTGTTGTTGCTGTATTGACCACGAGCTACTGCAACATTATAAGGAGAATGTTTGCCCAATGTGGCTACATCACTACTCTCTAGACCACGAGATGTGCTAACTTTCCAATTGTTAGAGTGATGTATTGATTCTTGGATTAGTTCTTCGCCCAACTTCAGTGCACTTGCTTTATGATAGAATCCCTTAACATGTAATGCAGTAGCATCATGTTGAAATAATCGTGTTAAATGTTGTGGATGTAGTATACCATCTTCAGCTACTATTGTCTCAGCCGCTTTTCCCTTGTCGATAAGTTTTGATAAATTACCGTATTTGTCTTCTATATGACGGAAGAAGTTTTGTACCTCAGCGCTTCTGTTTTGATATGTCATGAATGTTCGTCTATGTTGTCGAATGATATGTCGACTAATCGATCGAGTATTCATTTTACTTATAGGTACATATTATACTCCTCATTATTATTGATGTATGATATAAGGTAGCAATGATGGATGCTTGTAAATCCTGTCACGCTAACACTGACACCAATCGAACGAGCGTTTAAAAGATAGATCTAATAAACGATACACCGTCAGCATAAGAACCGCTTTATTCCTAATACTACGCCGCTACTAACTCATCTCATGACATCAAAGATGTGGCCCAAATTCAACCGTCACAAGACCACCAACAAGTTGATAAGAAGCTTGTAGACTAATGTTTTACAGATAATAAACTATTCTACATATAATTAAGTGCAATAGAACTACATCTTGCCTTCTTCTCACAATACACATCACACATCATACTCAAGGCTTGAGTTGGTTCATATCTGAATCTGATGTTCCCAAATCATCAGAGCCAAAGGCATGATCGACATTGACTAGACCGGTAAAGTACTTCCTTGCAACACTAACAGAGTGCCCTTCTTTTGAAAGACCATCTAGATCATACGTCCACTCTAAACCCATGACCTCTCCTATTTGATTTAAATAGTCTTTTGCATGCTCAGGAATAGAATGATTTGTTATAGCGACATAGATTCCAAACTCTCGAATCGATTGTGTTGCTTCTGCCATTAGTTTTACAAGATCTAGTAGTGCAGATGGTCCATTACGACTATGCCAAGTCACAGTTGATGGTATTGATGATATTATCTCGTTCATCACTCCGGAGTCCAATATACAATCATAATCTGCACGAAGCTCAAGCTCGGTATCCTTTCCTTCTCTATCACTACTACTCTTTGATACAGATATGTTTGTTGATATACTAGTTGTTGCTTGTTTATTTTCATCATCACCATATTGCCAAGGAAGCTGAGTAATACTCTCAATTGTATCATCAGATATCAAATTCTGTGCTTGATCATATTGTTGACTTTCTAAATCAATTGCAAGACAACTCAAATGACCTGAGAACTGAGGCAGGAAATCTGTTAACCCATTACGGCCAAATGAATACTGCCATTCTTTCCAATCAGCTTCTGTTTGTCCTAGTGATAGAAATGGTGATGGAATGGGCTAATTTAACGACGAGGATACATGAACCACATCACCATCGTCTTTACTTTTTGCATATGAAAGCGAGGAAGATGAGATACATCTGACACTCTTTGAAGTCGATACGAACGGGTATACAGCTGATGGGAGGATTGCAAGGATGATTGATAGATTCATCATTATTGTATGAAGATTGCAACAGTAAAATTATGATAAGATTATAACTGATATGTTGATGTGTTTTTGAAGTATCTTATGTTTGGGTAAACACCGCCCTCACCACTCAAACTTCACTTCACTTTTATACTACCGTAGAATACTTCTCTATTGTTTGCATTTGCAACACGAGAGATAACATTAGTTTGTAGTCATTCATAGCTAGGTACCTCTGGCCTTCTTGATGTCAAACCATCAAACCAGATATTCAGGATACCGGATCTTTTTTCACCTCATTTGATGTTCTCTTTTTTACTTGTATTGTAGGTATTCTTACATTAGATATCCACACGTAGTATAGTTAGACAATAACAATAACCTCCATGATAGTATCAAAATTTGCATCGGCGGTAGTAGCTCGAAGGAGCACTGCCGCCGCCGTCCTCCCCACTACCACAACAGCTCAATGTTTGATGTCATCACAAAAGAATTTGGTTACCCATGAAGAGGGTGTACATCAAACTATGCAACTATCCAAATCATGGCGTAACAAACCATTATTTCGTAGACAGGGTGATGTACGGTTCCGTACTGGTATGGAGGCTAGTAAATTATTAATTCAAGAGGCCGATAGGCGTGATGCTCATGAAATTGAGTATATTGAGTCTATATCAAGTACTATGGAGTGTTTAAGTCCATTGTTTGATAGGTTAGTGCTATTGTTGCGCTTGTTTCTTTGATTATGTACATCAAGATGTTTGATTCTAATCTGAGACTGGTGTTGTATCTCATTTACATATAGGAATCCTCGATATGCATTTGTTGCAAAACAATTAATGGAACCTGAACGATTCATTCAATTCAGAGTTGCTTGGATGGATGATGTAGGCGTAGTACGATTGAATAGGTAATATAAAATGTATTTCATGTGTTCATAATGCATGTTATATTGTCTGACAAATCCTTTTATTTCTATAGGGGATTTCGTATCCAATACTCTTCTTCTTTAGGACCTTATGAAGGTCCTATTCATCTGGGAAGTCATGTTGATGGTGGATTGATTAAGGCATTAGGATTTGATAATGTCTTTTCTAATGGATTGACTGGGTATGATTTAGGAAGTAGTGTCGGAGGAAGTGACTTTAATCCCTTTGATAAATCAGAAGGTGAAGTTCAGAGGTTTTGTCAGAGTTACATGACTGAGCTTTCCAAGTATGTTGGTCCGGATGTTGATCATCCAACTATGGGCATGGGTGTAGCTGAGAAGGAAATGGGATACCTCTATGGACAATACAAAAGAATCGATGCAAAGTGTACGAGTGCTGGTGTGCCATTCATGAGTAGGAAAGATTCCAAAGTGCCTGGTCATGCAGTCGTCTTGTTTGCTAAAGAAATGCTCAAAGATCAGAATCAATCCTTAATGGGCAAACGATGTCTAATCCTTGGATCTGGTAAGAGTGCCAGAGCCGTTGCAGAGAAACTCCTCGAATATGGGGCTATTCCTTTGACTTTCTCAGATGAGTCTGGGTTTGTGTACGAACCCAGTGGAATTGATGAAAGCAAACTACGAACCATATCCAAAATCAAAACAGAACGTGGATCGATGCTTGGTCGGTATGTTATTTCGAGCACTACAGCTAAGTTCAATGAACCGGGGAGTATCTTTGATATCCCCTGTGATTTGTGCTTTCCATGCGGTGCTGTCAAATCAGTAGATGATGATGCAGTAACAAAGTTGGCTGATAATGGATGTATGGGGGTAATCGAAGGGGGTCACAAGAATGTTACAATTGAAGGTCGACAAACTCTCAAGAGTCGAGGGGTCATGTATGGACCTCACATTGTAACATTGACTGGAGCCAATATTGGCCATGCACATGGGCATAACTTGTCGGATGAAACTTTAGAGGAGGAAGTTCGAAGGATTTATAATGATGTAAAGAGTACAGCAACTGAGTTTAATGCTCGTGGGGATTTATTTGCTGGAAAGTCCGAATTTGGTGACTTGGCTACTCATTTGACCTTAGTTTGCCTTTGTTGATTGCACTTACATATCATATGCACTAACATATATTATAATCTCCTCTCTTTCGTCATCATTCTTCAGGTGGGTCAATGGTAGGATTCCTAAGAGTGGCAAATGCAATGCTCACTCATGGAGCTGTATAAATCGGAGGAATGGGACAGAAATAATTAGTAGAAATCTTTGTTATACAGATATTTACTCTCATATACTCTAGATTACAGTAGTTTTACATCACAACAACAACAACAACATAAACATAGGTATGCTCTTCACTATCCACAACATCACTCGTTGTATCCACAAAACATCCACCTCAGAGATAAGAATCCATTAGCCCAATTTGATGTAGTTCTTTGTTCTCCAAGATGTTTCAGCTCTTTCCTCAGGCCAGGTAAATCTCTATAGAATGTCTCCTCCCATGTCGCTGGAATGAATGTTCCACTTCCTTTTCTAGGCTTTACTTGGTACTTTGCTGCTTTGCTATCTTCACTTAACTCAACCCCTTCAGCGGTATTTGGAGATGATAATACTTCCTCTTCGGCCTTATCCAAATTTTCTACTTTTGTTAATGATCGAACCCAAGTAAGTAGAACTCGAAGCTTTCTTTGTTGTAGAGGTGGTATCGGCCTTCCTATCCTTGCCTGGGTAAGTATTAAGTCAGCACAGTCCTCGTCTGTCATTAAGGAGAAGTCTTCTAACGTTGCTGCATCGAAGCTTCTTAACGCATATCTTGAATGTTCCGAAATGCGAAATACATCACATATCAAACGCATATCTCGGTGTAATCTTGGAGGTTCAATATCATTGACGTCTGACGGAGCCGATGATTTATGCTGGTGAGATTTTATTTCTTTCTTTAATTTCTTTTCAGCTGATAACATTGATTTCATTTTGGCTTTAGATTGACCATCTGAGTTTGTTGTAGTACTTGGTTTGGCTGTGGTTGTTGTTGTTGTTGTAGGTGATTTGGATTTGTTCAATTTCATAGTAATTGTTTAATATGGTACCTCAGAAAGTGGTTTAACCTTCGATATATTAGTAATGTAACGGTATATTGTTCTGTATTCCAATATATAGAGATATTGTACCCTCCGACAATGTAGTATATGCACTTAGTATAAGGAATACTTAGATAGATTGTTCTTTCTGAGATAGTTGTATCCAAAAGTAAAAGGTATCGTGATATTGCAACCTATTACAATAAACGTAAATATATGCACCGAATAACCGTCAGTATCTCCCTTTTCTATATGATATTGACCTCTATTCTCTCCAACACTATTTAATCCAATCATTCAGTACTATACTTTACAACACTATGCGTAAGCACCCAACGCAACATCCATTTATGCTATTTCAAGGGGTAAGAGTTTATAATAAGGTGCACCTGAAAAAATAACCCCTCAAGAGCCTAGCCCCAAAGTAGAAGATCAAACTATTTATTGTACAATACATAGCACACGGGTTAGAAGAATGGCACCGCCTCCCGAACAACGTGATGCCACTGCTGTTAAAGATATCCTCTCTCAGTTATCACAAGATAAGACAGTACTAGAGGAAGTGAGGAAAATAGCATTAAGGGTAAGTTTCAAAGGATTGTATGTATGTTTGATTGCTTGCAGTTGTGAGTACTTATGTCTACTCATTGCATACTTATAAACATGACATTATATGTTACCATTGTTTAAACAGGGACTTGATATTAAGAGACAAAAGTCTGATCAGATTGAATCAAGTGACAATAATGTCAAGCAAGAGAATGATAGTTGCAATAATAGTACAGCCACCAAACACAATACCACAAAAGATAAGACAGAGAATAATATACAATCAACAACACATAGTTCTGACGAGTACGATGATAATAAATTGGCCTTCACTGTCAGTAAAGACTCAGATACATATCAAAATATATTTGCAACTGTACAATGGTATCGAGATTCATTTCTAATTGGTTCCGATTATGCAGATAAAAGAAGTGTAGAGAGAAGTAGGGAGAAAGAACGTATAGAAAAAGAAAAGAACAATCATCAACTGTTTTCAATTGGCAACTATAATAAAAATGAAGAGAAGAATATCATACCAAACTCTGATCCAGATACGGCATATGCACATACTCTTTTACTTTCTGCAGGAGAAAATTATCTTCGTTCGATTGCAGCAGTAGATTTACTCCGTCCTTATGCAACATGGATAGCATCTAGTAGTGGACCAATGTATAACACAGCCGTTAGCTCAATGGCATCAACTATTCCACTTGCACAAAGTTCTTGTGATTGGGCTATGAAAGAGAATGTCATTTGGGTATTGAAAGACGAGGAATGGCGAGAGTTTGCAAAGAGTATTACAACAACATATGTTGATAAATCATTTCCTGATGCAAGTAAATCAAATCGATAACATACCCAGTTGATAATATTTGACCTCCAACTTTTGAATGATGCCTATTTGTAGGTACCTCTAACGTAGACACCTCTCATATCAACATATCAATATCAACAATACATAGATAAGGTATAACAGTAAGATCAATCCCTTACATGCAATGAATGTCTATATATTTACTGCTAGAGAGTAGTTATTACAACATCGGCCCCATTTGCCGTGAGTGAATAAAAGATAGAAAGCCGAAGCAGAGCTCTTTTTGATTGATGATGACCGGTGACGGCTGATTGCAGCGGAATAGATTTTGGCGGTTTGGCGATCACAATATGTATGTTTTCCTCGAGTTTGTGTAAGAGTAAGTGTTCGATAGGATTAAGGGTTGAGCATGGGAGATATATAGAGATTGTGGTTTGCAACTTTTTTGTAGCGGCAAGGCCTATAAGATAATAAAGATTATTGAGATTTTCAACTTTGTAGAACATACATATGATTTGATAAGAAGAG
>Ga0214478_100901_pt1 | contig 16472 bp, 15 predicted proteins | sample M1_20Mar14CPVII9_2_FD_178001 | JGI IMG/M metagenome (GOLD analysis project Ga0214478, IMG submission 178001) | Marine eukaryotic communities from Monterey Bay, California, United States - M1_20Mar14CPVII9sort6BwellD7 | ecosystem: Environmental > Aquatic > Marine > Unclassified | place: USA...
GTTCGATTATGATATATAAACTCTATGATATGGAAGTAACTTTCTGTTGAGTCAGTAGACTATGTATTGTAGGATGTTGTCAACGTTATGTGATGTTTTGTTGTGCGGTTGTGCTTCATTATTTCTGTGGATTGGAGCCTGTGAGCAGCTGTTGATTATGCCTCATCTCAGGAGGATACCGCACATGAGCTAGAATTACATGTCTCTAAGAGAACAGAAGAACAACTCCACTTTCCGTCGATGCAGCATCTTTCTAATCTATCCGTGTTTCTAATATGTATGTAAAAATACACTTGTAGGTAGAATGTTATTCTCGATGAAATACTAATGTGTGAGTACCCTGATGAAACTGTATAGAAAAAGGAGGAGATTCCTTCTCCCGTTCAATCATAGACCAAACTCAGCCCATAACTCCTCGTCAAAGAACTTATCATAATCGCATACCAACTCCTCTCCCTGTTGTATATCGTCTAATGCATACTCATCGAACATACCACATTCCATGTGTATTGGGCAGCCAGTATTGGCCACTTGTCTTCTTCCATCTTTTGGTTTAACTTTGTTTGTCATTGAAATCATATCTATCTTGATCGTCTCATTATCATCGTCGTCACTACTACTTGAACTATCATCGTCATCTTTGATACCATTAGCATGATTTTGTAAACTATTATCATCCAAAATTAATACAATTAATGTTTCACCATCTCTTCCCATGTTTCTCTGGAAGATGCGCGTTTCATAGTTTATGAAGACGAAAGAGAAGTGATTGCAACAAATGTTAGTACATGCGGCTTGTAAAGACAATCACATAATAAAGGCAAATTAAGGTCAAATAAAACAATCAAGTCGTCGAGACTCTATACTGAACACACAGATTCATATCATAAAACTTTCCTGTGGCCAACTCCACATCATTACATCACATGCTTCTTCGTTTGTTACTTCGTTTAAGAATCTTCTATATTCATCTCCTGTGGAGAAGAAGGCATAGTTCTTTTTATCACCATACGTCATTTCTCCCTTATGAATATATCGTGTTGCAAAGATTCCCCGTCCTTTGTTATCAGTTGTATAATCTGATTTGAATGGTGGAATAAAGTCATCCGCGGCGTCTGATTCGGGATAGTCAACTGTACCTGAATAATCGACCGTTCCTCCTCCTAACGATTTGTATATAGATTGTAATCTTTGCCAATCTTGTGATGTATATAATGGTCGTGGATTTTGAAGTGATGAACATCCCTTGAGTTGCTTGAGTTGTTTTAATGTTGGTGGTTTATTCACGACATCTGTGTCGCCTCCGTCTAAGTCTTCACTTTCACTATTGTTAGTAATGGTAGTACTAGCACATTCCTCATCACTATGATTTGCAATAGAGCAGTCTTCGTTGGCATTAGCCTTATATACTACTAAAGTATAGAGCAGCCATAGAAAGGCATAGTAGTGACGATGATGCATATCAAGTTAAGATTGTAACTTTTCATCACCGACGGCACTAGATTTGTCTATCTTTGCCCGTCCATTTGCAAATGAAGTTCTTCATACCTTACAAATACACATGTGCTCATGGGAAGTAAATCATGTATTGCTGTGTTGCAAACCTAAAAGAAAGAGATGGGGTTTATTTGTCGAATAAAGATTTTATGATGGCTAGTGGTTAGGCATTGGGGAACTCACCTTGGGGGTTCGGGGACAAGTTCGGGGAACTCAAGTGGATACCCCCTAAGTAACCTCTTCATGGGAATAATAAAACCGTTTGTATCTAAGCTGATAACCCAATAAAGTGGTCGATTTCAAAGTTGAGCCTTTTTATTGCATTTTTGGGGAGCTCTCATCATGCTGGTAATATTATATCATTGAATGGTTTCACCAAATTCAATTTTGACTGAGTTATAAGGCAATTATGACTTCCCCGAGACTTCCCCAAAGGGGTTTGAGTTCCCCAAAATATGGCTCAAATCTGTGTTTTGGGGAACTTCCCCAATGCCTAAGACCTAATGATGGCGGAGATTAAAGATTTGTATCTAGAGCTCAGATCATAGCGTACAATGCTTCCTGTGTACGGTTCTCACTAACGTTCACGGTTACTACTGCTCAACTACTGCTCATTCTGTCTCATACGTGAATGTCTTCTCAAATTCAGATAGGATACCTCAAAAGTTTCTAAATTTCCTTAGCATTTTCAAACGAATACAACCAAGAACTAAGAACAGTTACTAGAGTAGCCTATGTTCCCGTTTTCCCATTGCACATGGATCAGTACACATTTATTCAAAGGGATAACAAGAGGACATATATTCTAATCGGGATATATGTGTTAGTCATCGCCATCATCAAAAGCCAACACATACAATAAAACACTAACAATTACAATTACAATTACACAACGACGACGACACATACAAGAGAGATGATGACGACGAGCATTAAGAATACAACAATTACCAGTAGCCCCACCGATACAACAACTGCCCCTGTAACTAATAAACCTACTCGACCGCTAACTGCTTACCATCTCTTCTTTCAATTAGAAAGAGGTGAGAGATATTAGATATATATTTTGAACATATGATATGTCTCTTTTTTTCTCATATGATATCTTCTCACCAATACACAGAGTATATCTTACAGACAACTCGTAGTAATGACGACGACTCTGCTGACATTAGCAAAGATGATAGGCCGCTCGGCAAAGGTAAGAGATACTACATATGGTATGATATCTATTCACATATTGCAATTGCTTGAATAATAGTCTAAACTCTCATGATCATGTACTGATATGGATATACAACTATAGAACTTGACAATGATATACCATTCCGATATCGTTACATACATCTATCTCCTCATTGGTATGCAAGTGCATCAGGCAAGCGAGTTAATGATGGCAAGAAGGTGAAAAGGAAACATCGTAAAAGTCATGGAAAGATATCCTTTCTTGATTTATCCAAAGCCATATCCTCAAGATGGAAGGAGCTCGAAGTTGTTGACAACATGACCAAGGTATATGTTCAAAAAGTAGCAGCACGTCTTCTTGATAGTTACAAGAAGGAAAGCAAGTTGTTTAAAATGAACAACAGTACCGCCATCTCAGATGCTGCCTTTGAAAATGCACTTTCAATGGTCTCTGCCTTAGCTGAGCAAGTATCGCCAGTGTCTAGTAGGAGGGCATCGATATTGTCAACTGCTAATAGTAGCAGCAACAGGAGCTTCGATATTAATGAAGTAAAAGAGGTATCGTCTTGTGCATTTAGTAACCCAGGTAGTTTTGAGCTCGACAAATCCTCTTCGTGGCATGAAAAGTATGAGAAGTTGACCTCCAAGAAACCAACAACAAGTCGTCGATTCAGCATTCCTTCCTCTCCAGCGAGGATGGATAGGATGACGTTTGGGTTGCCACCACAAGCTCATACTTCTCCCTACTATCGTCAGAACAAACGTCATTCTGATCCTCCCATTACCAACAGTGGTGATATAAATCAGATAGGGATCGATTCCTCTATTCGTTCTGATCAATATCGTCGACCTAGGTATGACTATCACACCTCTATGGAGGAATTGAATAATGATATACAAGACTTTATGACCCGAGGTGGTTTCATGGAAGGAGAATGTCAGCAGCAAGAGAACTCTCCCAATGAAATCACCCCCACTGACATAGCATTGAGAAGAGCAAGTATTGAAATGTCAGCTGGGGATGTATTAGATCTAATGGAAGCACTTTCTGATTGAGCTCCTTCTTAGTAACAAATTATAATGTTGAGACTCTCTATAATCACTACCATTACGTTGTTGATATCCTTTCTTTAGTTTTATCTTTAACAAGTATAATAATAATGAGAGCGTATCTCAATTCATGACAGGAAATTACCCCAAATGTCGATGAATGTCATTCTACGCTCTAACCACCGAAAACATATCGAATCTTCTCATGTTGTTATCGTTTCTTTTACTAGTTGCTGTAGATTCCAAACTTTGTGTTTTGTATGTTTGTTTATTCTTTCAAGTGTAATCTCAATTCATGAACACCATTAAGTTCATGTACGTCATTCTACACTTGCACATCCAACAAAGCAGCTATGTAACAACTACCTTATTTCTGTGTCTGTCATCTAGGGCTTTTATGTGTAGTCTTTGGTATAAACTTGATTAATGTATCCAATTCACCATTAGTATTGAGTTTATTTAATGCATTAAAATCTCCTACGAATTGTCCTCGAATCCATATTGCTGGTGTTGATATTTTACCACTGACTGATTCTGATATTGCAGCACGGAGTTGTGTACTGTCTGATTCTTTGTCTAGTTCTATAGCTGTGTATATTGAAGAGTGAGTTTGAGAGCAAAGAGATGAAAGTGTGAGATGATATTCTTCTATTTGCCTTACAGATATAGATACAGAAACCTACACCTATTTCTTACCTGTATACTTGACACCTTTATCTTCAAACAACTTTCTCGCTATTTGATTGAGTATACGATATGAAAGTTGAGAGAGTTTGTAGCATAGAAGAATGGTTCTATCTCTGCAATGATATAAACGCACATATCTTATGCACACATCTTACAAATAGGCACTCACCTTTCATACCATCCTTGGCACTACCAGAGATCATCAAGATCAACTTTGAATTCTTCTTTAATATACCATCAAACTTTTTCTTTGCAGCGGTTATATCCCCGCCACTAATAGTTGCAACTGAAGAAGCTTCCTTGGCTTTGAAATTAAATAGATTTAGCGCTGACGATTGTGTTCGACCTACATTGTTATATTGTACCGATGATCTGCTTTGTGTAAATGCACATACGGTTGCTATAGTAGTAGATATGGCGATTAATACTGCTATTACTTTCATGTTCTTATTATATACACCAATAAACCAACACTGTCGATACACGATACATAGGAGGGGAGAGAAAAAAATGACAACACGTATTTTATCGTGTGGTATCTTTCATTTCATACAAAAGAGAGGGAGAACATAGACAGAAGAACAATGAGAGTATTAGGAGTATTATCCTTTGCATCTATTGCAATCTCTGCATATGGCTTTGTATCAGGTGGTGCTTCACGGCGACCACCATTGGCACTAGCTGCAAATCCTCTTGAAACAATTTTTAGTAATGAAAGAGGGTAAAGTTGGATTAGTCAAATCATTAGCCGGAGATTATGATGATGTTGCTATACAGAGTAAATTGGATGGTTTGGTAGATAGTAATCCGGTATTGATGTTATCATTTACTACGTGACCCTTTTGTATTGAAGGTAAGTAGATACTGTGTGTGTTGAAAAAGTGTGCACATGATATTATTATGCAGTCAGTACGATATGCACTATATGCTCGTCTTTCTAACTTTCTCTCAACTACCGCCACATAATCAATATCACATTATAATATGCAATCAATATATCAATATAACAAAATATGTGTACATCATCAATATATACAAAGCTAAAAAGCTTCTAGACGAAAAGGGTGCCAAATATACCGCAATAGAATTAGACAAAGAATCTGACGGAAAGGCAATTCGTGCAGTAATGGGCGATACGCTTGGGAAGACGTCAGTTCCTGCAATTTGGATTAAGGGTTCATTCATCGGTGGTTGCAACGATGGCCCTCCAGGCTTTGATGGTATTAAAAATTTAAACTCCAGTGGCAAGTTGGATGAGATGCTCAAGGCCGCTGGGTCACTCTAATGAGAAGGAGAATGATGTACAAAAAAACAATCATCGATTAGTAGGATCAATAATATATACTCTTGAGCAACGTGTAGAATGACATTCATGACTTTTGGGATAAGACAATATCTTCCATCATGAATTGAGATTACATGTATCAATGAGATGTAGTATCGAGCTAAGTTAATGAAGAGAGACAGCAACGAACAGAGCATATTGTGAACATTTTACTCTACTATACAAACATTACTGCCTACTTACTACTACTACCAACGACATCGTTGGAAACGCATCTAAAATAGCTCTCTCGCCAACAAACTACAGTGCACATATCTCATGCATCAACAAACTACAAGTGAACAATAAATCTCATGGCATCAATACACCATCAAAGTCTATAAACAAAGCATTCAAAATACTAGACCTCCGTCCATCTCTAATCTTCTTCTCTTTCAAATGACTATGTACATTCCCAACCTTGGTAGTTACCTCCCCAAACTCATAATTCTGACAACTCCTACCACCCAGTGTATCTCTCATCCAATGCAATCTTGATGTTTCAATATCATTTAGTACATCTTGTACACTTTCATATCCTGCTGAATGCTTCAGTAGTAACTCACGACGTCTATTACGTACTCTATTATCCATTTCATTTGATAAGTTGAAGAATGGTGCATTAACATTTGATATAGAACAGTATGATTCAATTGCTTTTGTTACTGTTGAGAGGACTAGGATTGATAGGTTATGTCCATTTGTTTGAAATTGCGAGTTGGTATTGTCGTCTAATCCAATGATTGTACCTAATTCATGTCGTAATAGTGTTTCCAATGAGCTTAATAACTGTTCTGGTAAATGATGGTCTTGATCAAATGCATTTCCACTCGAATCTGATGAACGTATCTTGTAGAGTGTCTTTTCTACATCATTCGAAATCTCTTCAGCAATCTTATCGGTAATCATCATACGATCAACACCTGGACGTTGTGCCAATGCCTCGTTGCCAATATCTAATATCATTTCAAGCATCTGTTCTGCAATGACCGAGCCGAGTGCTGCCCATTCATCAGCTTCTAACTTCTGTGTGATTTGATTGATTTCTTGTAGTGAATACACATGCTCAACAGGGTATGGTTTTGAAGGATGATGTAAACATTCCATTGCACTGTATAACTTTATTGAGGCTGATGGATTGACATGAGATGAGCATATCGATGGGGAGAAAGATGAGACGATACCGCAAGAAGATACGACGATGACGATCGCTATTCGGAGGAACATACTTTATATATTATGATTTGCAATTCTCCCTATAATCCAATGCTTATCGGCACAGGTGATAATCGTTATGAGCTCATATTGTAGCACTAGAGGGTGGGTGTCAGAACACTCAATGCTAAATAAAGTGTCAACAAAAAAAATTAGGATACCACTCTCATAAAAGAAAAATGCACAGGCACAGCCTCCCAATCGTCATTAGCACCTCACCACTTCGCCGGCCAATATAGCCTATTCTTGGTTTATTGATATTCAGTCTACGATTGGCATGGATATAGATATCCAAAGAAGAGTTGTTGAGTGGTGGGTGTTTGATCCATTGGAGATAATGTGCTCATAAATTTGATTTGCAATATCGACAACGACACATCACATAATATCTTTCAACAATACATAGACATAGGTTATACCATAAGAGCAGTACAATCAACGAAACCAACATATTTACATGCAAATATCCAAAATAATGTCATCAGCAATACTTCGAACTTCAACACTCCCTGTTTCAGGTCCCTACCCCACACTTGACCCCTTTCTCTTCTGTGTTTACCACAAAGACGATTATCCAGCCGATGAATCAGGAGGGAAGATGGAGACAAACTTCCCCGGCAACGGTAGCGATTTTGATCCACATGTTCCATATCGTATGTATCATGGACATAAAGTACCGTAAGTTTTCATATTAGGTGTAAGCACAACAATATATTATACTCTCCAACTCAACTCATTCTCTCATCATACCTAACTCTTACTAAACTTATCATATAGTGGATTCCCCCAACACCCACATAGAGGATTTGAAACTATCACAGCAACAATAAATGGGTTAATTGATCACGCAGACTCGGCTGGTAATGCTGGACGGTATGGAGAAGGAGATGTACAATGGATGACTGCTGGTGGTGGTATTGTCCATGGGGAGATGTTTCCATTAGTACATTCACATAAACCAAATCATTTGGGATTGTTTCAAATATGGTTAAATCTACCAAAGAAGAGTAAGATGGTCAAACCAAGCTTTGCAATGTTTTGGAATACTGATATTCCAGTGTACAAGTCGGATGATTTCAAGGCATCAGTTCATGTTTGGGCTGGTAATTATTTCAATATGGGGAGTGTACAGAACAAACCTCCGCGTGATAGTTGGGCTTCTGATCCTGCAAATGATGTGGCCATAATGCATATCAAGATCCAACCCGGAGGTAAACTTACTATACCAAAGGCGAATAAGAATGGTGTTAATAGATCAATGTATCTTATTGAAGGGTACACAAATGGTGTTATAGTAGACGGAAAAGAGATATCCAATAAGGTATGCTTGGAGATGGATGCAACAAAAGAAGTTGTACTCGAGGTACCCGAATCTTCAAAAGAACAGACAGAGTTTCTCCTTCTACAAGGCAAACCCATCGGTGAACCAGTAGCACAGCATGGACCATTTGTTATGAATACACAACAAGAGATAAAGGAGGCTTTCATGGATTATCAGCGTACACAATTTGGAGGATGGCCCTGGCCACGAGATGATATGATCTTTCCACAGGATAAGGGACGATTTGCATTAGTTGACGGAAAAGAGACTCGACCTCCAGTGATGGACGATGAAAAGAAGGATGAATTGTAAATGAAAACAAAGACGAATATAATGAATAGTGTTGCTCTGCTTAAATAGACTCTGTTCTAATCTAGAAAGCAGATTCATAATACTTGTACTTATCACTTATGCTGCAGCTTCATCTCTTTGAGGGCTCTTAATCTCGTCTAGATATGTTTGGTATGCACGCATTGCTTTCTCAAAGGCTTCCTTTGTTATGCGTCTATGGCCCTCCTCAATAGTATTGGCAGTAGACATGTATTCAAGTCTAATTTCCCTTAAAGTTCCAGCACAACCACCAGCAATTGCAAACATAAAGTGTTTCAATGCCCTCTCTACATTGCCTTCTCCCAACTCAAAGAAGCCTAGAAAGTTCCTTGCTAATACATTTCCTTTCATGGCTGCTAGCTCATAGAAATGTTTAGCCTTCTTTTCATCTATACCCACTCCTCTACCAATCTCATACGAACTGCCGAGATTATAATATGCTGGGGCGTGTCCAAGTTCTGCTGCCCGATTCCAAAGCTCTAATGCCTTGACACGACTTTGTGGTAGTCCAAATTGCCCCTTTTCGTAGAAATTTCCAAGGTTGCATTGCTTCAACATCATTCAGCTCCGCACGCTCCTCGTACCTTTTGAGAATCTCCTCTTCAGTAGGAGGTGGCGGAGTTCTGCAAAATGGACATACATCATTCTCTTTTTTAGTTGCCCTCGATTGGACAGTATAAACGCATCCTCTGCATATCATTTTACCACAGCAGCCATATAAACCTTCCCCGAACCAAGAAATGGCAATCTTTCCATACAGATTGGGCAATCTTCTTCCTCTGGCGGAGGTTGTTTAAATAATTTTTCATCATGTAATTCCTTAGCTCTTTTCTTACACTCACGTTTATGTTGCGGTCTGTGTGTAATTTGGCATTCTCTATTGCAATATTTAACCAATTTACATGCTGTACATGCTTTGAGATTGATACCAGCCTCTTCTCCCTTGCCACAATTGGCACATACCGATAAATTATGTTCTAATGATGTGTTGCTCATATTTGTTGCTGTTATATGCTCACTGCCGTATCGTTCGTATCTATATCCCGATAAAGTATGTACTTGATATGATGATTGTAACTACTGATCCGAGGTACTATATATGCTATTGTTCTATTCTAATGCGATGTATGTGGTCGGTATTCGAATATGTATTGTGGATGTCTGTTTTTGTGCATAAGATGTGCATAAAATTTGTAATTTGTTCTTCTCTCTATTTCACTACTTTGATATCGACGGACGACGCCGCACGACGACGAAGAACCTAAATATCCAAACACTACACCAACTATTGTCCACCCACTACGACTGCAGAGGAGTTGCAATTTGCAATAACAAAGTCAAAAATGAAACAGTTTTCATGTTGTAAAGTCCTTTTCAGTATCTCCAAAATTAATTGAATTTTAGAAGAGAAGATGGAGTATCGTACGAACATAAACCAACATATCATACACAATAAGAGGTTTCGTATAGAAAGTAGAGGCAATATATCAGTTTATTTACCGGTCTATCGATTAGTGGTAGTTTGGTGGTGTCAACGATAATATTGAGTGAGCAATAGTGCGAAAAGATAAAGTCTATATTCTTTACCTGAGTTTTTAAGGCCGAATAGACTATCTCTTCTTATCTCCTTGCTGTCCATCCGCCGGTGATATATCATATATCTAGTAGTATTATATCGTATTGGTTAGGGCGAGATATAATAGACAAGTTATTAGAAGCAAGCTATAGAAATATACATCGAATTGAGTATGAACAACACGTCATCATCAGAAATTAGTTTGTCTAATACATGTGCCAATTGCGGTAAGGAAGGTAGTGATGTTACGAATATATGCAATAAATGCAATTCGGTTATGTATTGCAATGCAGCCTGTAAGAAGAAACACCGACACAAGCATAAGAAGGAGTGTGAGAGAAGAGTAGCAGAATTACATGATGAAAAGTTATTTAGAAAACCACCTCCCGAAGAAGAATGTCCAATATGCATGATACAATTGCCATATCTTGGTACGGGACGGACATATATGGAATGTTGTGGCAAAATGATATGCAGTGGATGTATGCATGCTCCTAAATATGATGACAAAGGTAATGAGGTCGACAAGGGAAAGTGCCCATTTTGTAGAACTCCGCCCCCAAGCTCTCATGAAGAGATTATCAAACGACACAAGAAGCGTGTGGAACTGAATGATCCAATAGGAATCAGTGATATGGGGAGCTTCTATGCTGAAGGACTTCACGGATTACCACAAAGCCATGCCAAGGCATTAGAGCTTTGGAATCGGGCAGCAGGACTTGGTCATGCTGATGCGTATTATAATATTGCCTGTGGTTATAAGATTGGTAGAGGAGTGGAAAGGGATGAAAAGAAGGCTATATATTACAGTGAACTAGCTGCTATGGAAGGTAGTGTAGAAGCAAGGTTCAATTTAGGATGTTCGGAGTGGAATTTAGGCAAGGAAAGGGCATTGAAGCACTTCATGATTGCAGCGGAGGGTGGCTTTTATCGCTCTCCGAAGAACATCAAAAGCATGTATATGGATGGTCATGCAACAAAGGATGATTATGCTAAAGCACTACGAGCATATCAAGCATATCTCATTGAGATTAAGAGTGACCAGAGGGACAAAGCTGCCGCATTCAATGACGAATACAAATACTATGATTCTTTGGTTAAATTTATATCTTAGGTTTGGATACCAACATGGAATGAGAGATATAAGTATTCACTTTGAACGTATAGCCAGGGCACTATTAGAAGTAGAAGGTAATGGTGTGGACTCCTTCTTTGAGCCATTGGATATAGATACAAGCACGCCGGGCAGCTTTTACGAGAGAACATCACATATCTATGCATTTCAGATCTTCAGACCAGGCATGAGTATTGTTGATTGCATGAAAGAATATTCAAACAACATTTCAAACCAAGATGTTGATTGGGTCATTGAAAAGTATCACGATGCATGAACTCAGTGAAATAATGAAGAACTTAGTTTGGAATATCAACCCGTAATTGTTTGGGTTTGGTCCTATACATGAATACCCTAAGGGTCTAAGAGAGAATTTGGACTTAGAAATGATCGATCTTCAAAAGCGCAGAGATATCTAGTTTACCCATCACTCTATTTCGACTCAGAACTTGATCCAATACCCTGTCCCATCTTTAATTGCCCGATCACATTCCTCGGGATATACCCTCTCCCAAGCCTTGGGATGATGTTGCTGTGTCAAACAGTACGAGCTTTGATACTTGGGTCGTAACTTAAACTTGCCACTATCAGGCACCGGTACATCTAAAAACTTTTGTTCCGCACTGCCATTACATTCCTGCAACTCAATCGGTAATGCCTCCTGTCCATATCCAGTCACTGTGAAACATAAGTTACTATCCACATCCGGACGTATTGATTGATCATATGCAAAATTATGAAACTTTTGATACACTGATCTTCCACACCAATCTATAACAATCTTATCATCTTTGGTACAGTCCTTTTCACATTCCATACACCAAAACATTTCAGAGGGTGTATCTTGCCAATGTGGTTTATCTGGTGACCACCATAATCGAAGACGAAATGATTCTTCTTGTATTATTTTTGATGATACTGGTCTAAGAGTTGGCCGTTGACTTGGACGAGGTGTTATAGGTCTATGAGTTGGTCTCTGACTTGGACGAGATGTTACAGGACTGTTTGATGGTCTTAGTGTTGGTTGTTTTGTTGTAGTAGGATGACTCGTCGGAGCTTGTGACGTGATTTCAGTTGATTGCCAATTAACCCAGCTAAATCCAACTGGTACCTTTGGCGATGACTGATCCTCCTTTTCCTCCTCTTCATTTACTTCATAATGTATAGCACCATTAAATACACGTGGTGATATATAAGCACCCATAAAACCATGTCCATGCTTGGCAGCTCCGGAATATAAACTCAAATCGTCATTTGAGAAGGCAGAATATGAATTACTATAACTACTATATCGTATATTAGCACCATCAGTTGAGGTTATATAAAAACCATACATTTCATCCTTTGGTATAGACATTGATGGGAAAATATCAGATGATATATATGTAGAATTGCCAACTCCATTCGATGATACAGTATCATTCATGTATAGTTGCCATGCTGTTTCATTCTTTTCGAAACCTTTGTAACTACCCACTTTTGTATATATCAATATTCTAGTTTGTACATTAGAACTTCGTGTATTGATATTCATACCTTTTATAATGATTGGATTGGATGTAGCCTTGATGTTGAACATTATACCCGATGCTGTGTATACTCCATCATATGTTGTTGTTAATGTTGAAAGTTCGGTCATTGTTCTTCTTCTGAGTAAATTATGGGTATCCTTGTCAATGTTGTCGATATATAAACCGTCTGTTGATTGAGCTTCTACTACAACTCTGTTGTTGTTGCGTATACCGTCATCTTTCACCTCTCTTGTTGGAGTTGATGATATATCGGAGGCGTGAACAACCACAGCTGCAAGTCGAGTGTCATTGGCTAAGGATACCGCAAGAGCTATTGACGTTGTTAGGCCGCCGCCTCTCTTCCTACGACGCTTGCCAATCCTCTTCTGTTGTTGACGAACTACCATTGCTTGTTGTTGTCCTCTAGTTGTAGCGATAATAAGCCCCACTTAACATTGTAGTTGCGCTTCTACCTACTCACATAACTGTCACTGGTATCCTTTATCAAAACTTGGGGCATTCGAGTTGATATATCAACTCTCTCTGTGCTCGTCGAGGTTGGTTATTCGTAGTATATCATCTGATCTATCTGTTGGTAATATCATATTCTCGTCAGTGGTTTGTGCGGCGCGGCGTAGCAGTAAGGTAGGCTAAGTCTGAAGATACCGCCAATCATGAGCACATCATCTGAAAATGATTTATCGATATGTGCCAATTGTGGCAAGGGAGAAGAAAGTGGTATCAATCTAAAAGCATGTACGGCATGTAAATTAGTCAAGTATTGCAATAGAGAATGCCAAATTGCACATCGGCCTCGACACAAGAAGGAGTGTAAGAAGCGAGCCACCGAGCTACATGATGAACAATTATTCAAACAACCTCCGCCAAAGGAAGATGATTGCCCCATTTGTATGGAAAGATTGCCATTTCTTGGATCGGGGAAGGTTTATATGGCCTGTTGTGGTAACATGATATGCAGAGGATGTGTTCATGCTGTCCAGTCGAGGGCTACTAAAAAAGAGGATGATGTATGTCCATTTTGCAGAACTCCACCCCCGAGTTCTGATGAAGAGATGGTCAAAAGATATGAGGTGCGTTCAGAGCTGAATGATGCCGAGGCAATCTTTAATCTGGGAAGTTTCTATTCTCTAGGAAGTGATGGATTACAGCAAAACTATGCTAAGGCATTAGAATTATGGCATCGAGCAGGAGAGCTTGGAAGTGCTGGGGCTTATTTTAGTATCGGTAATTCGTATAAGTTTGGTAGAGGAGTGATCGTAGATAAAAAGAAGGCTAAACATTACTGGGAATTAGCAGCTATTGGGGGAGATACAACAGCAAGACATAATTTAGCTGTAATTGAAGTTGAAGGAGTGATAGGCAACAATGATAGGGCGTTGAAGCACTTTATGATTGCGGCGAAGGATGGCTATGCCAAATCCCTGCAGAACATCGAATACTTTTACAAGAATGGGTATGCAACAAAAGATGATTATACTGAAGCATTACGATCTTATCAAGCATATTTAGATGATATTAAGAGTGATCAGCGAGATGAAGCTGCGGCATATAGTGACGAGTACAAGTATTATTAAATTCTAGATAGAAGATAGAGAAACTAACATGAAACTGATCTCTTTTTATTAGTTTATATTGTGTCTACTCTTACTAACTTGTGTCTACTCTAGACAAATCTTTATTCAACTTCCCAATCATATGGAAATGAAGTAATACTTTGTTTGATCACAAGCAATGAATTGCCGTCTAAGAATCTGCCTATCATATCTGCTGTTGTTGTTCCTGTTACATTTCATCTTAGATACTGTCTCTTTGTCAAACGAGAGGCCATTACTTTCTAGTACATTGATGGATATTGATTTAAATTGAAGCCCTCGAGCAAATCTCTCATATCCTACCACACAATCAGTCAAGGTACACATCTTGTGTACACATTATATAAACATTCCACTACCCCATCATATTACCTCATATTACTTACATTCAGAGCATGTGAACATCCTTTTAAATGTAAAAGGCACGTTATTTCTGGTCCATTTGAAAGTGACTTCCAAATCGGAATCACAATTCCAAGTTGTCGGGTTGCCGACATTTGTCAATAATACTGTGTTCTTTTTAACGACTTCACCTTCAGTAACACCACTTTGTGGATGTTTAACTTCATATTCTACCTTAGTTCCGCCGTCTCTGTTGTCGGGATACCTGAGATTGGTTATCCATTGGTCATTTGCTCTGCAACCTTTCTTAGTTTCATCACATCGAGCAACTTGTGCGCATTCACCACCTTTCACTGTATGTGCTGCCCCACCAGAAACAAATTGAAACGGTTGTTTAATACCTTTGCATTTCGCAGCATTGCCACCCTTCGTACAAGTAGCTGGATCCACATTTGCTTTGCAGCCATCACATTTCTTTACAACAACACTATCGGGTGTGGGAGATGGATTAGGATCTCCTACCTCGCTGAAGATGTCGGCAGCGGCCTGAACAAGAAGTACGGCGGCTAGAACGATACAGAGTCGGATGATTGAATACATGCTACCTAAAGTTGAGCTTCATATCAATCAAGAAATAGAGTTTGTTTTGCATCTTTGATGGCTAGCAGAAGGCCATGTTGAAGTTGATGAGATTTGAGACATTCCCAAGTCAAGCTGATACGCATAGACTAAACAGCACACAAAGTAGAAAACTACCTAAATGATGTGGGCAAGGTTTTGATTAGTACTATACACTAATGCAAATAGGACTAATAGATTGTTAGAGTTTCAATTGGTGGTGGTCGTCGGTATCTTTTTGGCATGAAGTATAAGAACACAAGAACAAGTTACAACTTACAACTTTACGCCTCGGCGATCTCGTGAAATCGTCATTTTTACGTAGAAAAACATTCCACGCGTAAGCCACGTAGAAAATGCAAAATCTTATCCAACGCTCAATCCATAACACCAATAGCACTATCAATATCTACGTCTTCTTGCGATCAATAATATGCGGGTGGTGTCACGGATGACAAAGAATTCATAGAGTAATTTTAATTTTAAAATCGTCCATCATCAATTTTGCTTATGCACATCATCAACTTTGCAACACTTAATACAGAGTCATATCACAAAAGATTTACACTCCGACAACCCCCCTCCATCTTATATTATATACATAAACTATTCTGTAACCCTTGGGTATCAATCTTCCTTTCTTCGGTACTATTTACCGTCGTATCGTCGTCCGACATGGTATTTGTTGGTAATCATGCCATTGTCCGTAGGGCTGTTGGACTTGCATTATTAGATCCACAACTCGATAAGGTTGTAACTACATTTGATCAAATTGGAGATCCGCTTAGTACATTGGCTGATGTTCTTGGCAGTGATACAAATTTATATAAGAAAGTTACAAAGGATTTATTATCAAAGGCATTTAAACAAACTGGAGGCACACCAGATGAATGTGTTGTAACTTATGGAGAAATGTTAATTACAAATGCCGATATCACAGACGGTAGTGGTATTGCAGTTGAGGATCTTCGTCTATTGATTCGTCATGGATATAGGGAAGGGAGGGGTGGTAAGTATTATGAATTTTACAGGTTCAATGTGAATGATACTTTGATGATCCCGAGTATTAGTGAGGATTATATAACAATG
>Ga0214478_100902_pt1 | contig 16468 bp, 10 predicted proteins | sample M1_20Mar14CPVII9_2_FD_178001 | JGI IMG/M metagenome (GOLD analysis project Ga0214478, IMG submission 178001) | Marine eukaryotic communities from Monterey Bay, California, United States - M1_20Mar14CPVII9sort6BwellD7 | ecosystem: Environmental > Aquatic > Marine > Unclassified | place: USA...
CGTATAAATGCTGCCGTTGGGCAGACATTTATAGGTTCTGAGATCGTGCAGACATAATACCTTGGGGTTCAATTTCGTGCAGACATATTCTAGAGGTACGGACATATTCTATGGTAAAGACGGTACCACAAGGTTCTCCAAATATGAAGGAGGTTGACTGATATACTTGACATATACTGCTGTAGTACGATGATCGAATAGGTGTGGTGTTCTTTACTCATAGAGATACGAAGGCTGTAGCGGCGGCAGCGTAACATCATCATAGCATATTGCTGATTGCTGCACTTTTCGAAAGATATTATAGAAAAGATATTTTCTTTTGCAACTTGATATAATCGTAACCCCTCTCATGGCATCGTCCGTCTCATCGCAGGCGATCGCTTTAGCAACAGGGCAAAAAAGTACAACAACAATAGTACCATCCATCGTTTGCAATTCAGATTATGGAGGATATGATCCTATTAGATACCCAGTCAAGGCAATCTTTTATACATTGAATCATCCGAAAAGACTCTTACCGGTAGTCATTAGAATAGCATGTATAGGATGCATAATATCTACAGTTATACTTATTGTACTATTGGCCACTGCATTAAAACCTCAAGCACAATTGATTAGTTCGGAATTACAATGGTGGGCTTGGTTGATTGCCGTTTTCATAGTACTATTAGAAGCTGCGATATGTTCTCTAATTATTATGGTAGTTAGCCAATCCAAGGCTCAAACTGTGCTATTTACAGAAACAATGAGAATGTATGTATAGTGCGCATATCTCATATCTTTTGCATATGCATACCTCATATATTGTTTATGTTGTTTATCTCACTTATCATCTTTATGCATCTGATATAATCCGAACAATACTAAACAGAGAGGGGTGTTGGAAGGAAGGTGAAATGATACAACAATCAGTGATAAAAGATCTCAACATTATAAAGAAAGCATTCATTGTTAGAATCATTACTTTACCACTACAAATCATTCCATTTATCGGCGGAGCTATATACTCAGCAATAAACGCAACGTTTGTTGGATGGGATTACATGGATAGATACTTTGATGCAATTAAACTTCCATCTAGATTACAGAGGGTAGAAGTGTTTGGTGCAGAGAAGTCTGACTGCTCTGCATTATGTTATAGATCAACGTATGATATCGACAATCCATATGCGCGGTTTGGGTTCATGGTATCGTTTTTAGAATCATTTCCAATCGTTGGCTGGATTGTAGCCCCTCTTACAAATGCTGTGGCTGCTGCTTTATTCGCGTGTGATATTGAACGAAGTGGGGGACCAATTTGCTTAAAGAGGGAGAAAGTAGAGGAAGAGGATCATAATTTGGCATGTCCAAGCTCGAACTAATGAGAAGAAGTATGATTGATACAATAGTACTGTAGAATAATTGGCATAGTATTGTATATATATTGTAGGTAGGAGTGAAACCAAGGAATACATAACAAACTTAGCCATAATACGAGACTGACTTACTTGGTAGATCCAAGGATACCGGGAGGTATCTTTTTGCTCTGGACATACTGATACACTGGCCTAGTACAGTATAGTAGAGCCTCCTAGAGCAGTGCTACTGACTTATTGCTTGACTGCTATTGTGTAAATGAACTCTATACTCCTCTTCATATGCTATTAAAAAGAATGATGTGCCATCGCAACAAATGTTAGGGTATTGGCATCATCTGTTGCTATTGTAACAAACTGACAATCTCCGTGCCGAGGTCCAAATAGCAATATATGGTATGGTAACAGCATTGCCATTATCTCTAGATAATTGCTACAGGGCAATAGACACTATCCTCCAATAGTCTGTGGATATACCATCTCCACCTCCTCTCCATAGATAAGAACAATAGAACATGGGTGAAGTAGAAATGAAATCGAACCACAACTTAGATGATGATGGATATGATGAGTCGGAATCCCTACTTCTTGACAATAATATTGGTGCAACCAAAGAAGAGATTAATGCAAGTGATAACTCAGCATACAATGTGAAGAGGATAGTAACCATCCTGATGATATCAATTGTATTATTGATAATAACATTAACTCGTCGATTTCAGAATGAGATGAACATACCAACAACTATTGATAATAATATTACAAAAGAATTGCAAATATCAAATTACATTAATGGGAATGCTTTATTACTTAGTGTGCATATCACACATCATGCTGGCACATCTATATGCAAGGTAATGAAGAAGCTAGGGCCAACACCATCTTTTGCTTGTGGGGCGAATAAGAATGACGATAATCCTTGGTCTAATAATACATTGACAAAAGAGGAAAAGAAGAGTTGGTCTCATAATAATACTGCAAATTATACACAAGCCTTCCGGTCTCAGGAAAGTCCGCGTTAGTATTGTTTTTGTCAAGAATTCGTGTTTAATATGACGCCTCAGTGATACAGTCACTTTGTTTGAACTAGATTTGCCTTGATTTGGATACCTTTGCAACACAAAGTCTCACAGAAGTCACAATCGCCTCTCTTTCGTCTTCATAATGTGAAACGTGCATCTTCCAGTTTCATTTCATGTCTCAAGAGTACAAGGACAGAGGTAAAGGTTTACAAGATACATTCTGGGAATACGAAAACCTCACTTCATTCATTGTATTACGAGATCCACTAGAGCGGTTTCTTGCTGGTAAGTTGCTGTTGATTAAATCACATGTACAAACTATATATGATCATATCTCACACATAGTTAGGTGGAAAGTGTGGCCCCTTTCATGCTGGCAAAGCGAAGGCTATAGGAGATATTGATCCTGGAAACGATACATTAGGCTACTGGTGGGAATATGCCAACTCGAAGTGTACAGATAACTTTGCTCTACGAATACTCACGGATGAAGAATGCGTCATTAATGGGGCAGAAACTAATGAGACATGTGTAGATAGTGCAAAGGCGCTGCTAAAGAGGTTCACATTCATAGTAGATCAAGCATGTCTCAACGAGTCAATCATTGCAATGGGCAAGAGACTGCACTTAAACATTACCGAAGAAGACTTTGAAGATAAACACTTTCATCACGTTCATGTTGGATCCGTTAGAGAGAGACTGAATAATGATACATTATATGAATATCTGCAACAGAGATTTCGTCGAGACATTGAATTATATGAATGGTCCAAGAACCAAAGCATTATTCAATGCAACAGCCGTTAAGTAGATAGAAAAGAAAGTATAGAGTAGGCAGTAGAAGCAGTATAAAGTATAATATAGAGTAGGCAGTAGCTAAAAAGAGTCAGGATAACCTGCTTAAATGTTCCTAATTACTAGTACCTACTTGGTATTTTCTATCGACAATCATACCTTATCACACTTACTCGAGAGCTTTGACATGAGATCTTTGCCTCTTGATAACTTATTACCGTTATCATGTACCAGCTTCCACAGCTTGTAATCATCGGCAAACAACTCCTCTTGTACTTTCTTCAATAGTTCTGGACTGTAGAAACTGTCCAGCTTCTCCTTTGAATTCTTAGCATGTTCATACACAAGGGTTGTTTTATTACTAGATTCATCTTTTTGTTGAAAACCAACATTGATAGAGTGATTGTGTGGATGCGATCCAATACCACACCATGGACTTCGGAGAATTTGTTGCCCACCATTGATAAATTTCTTTCCGTGACTTTCCCACATACCAACATGTGTTAGTAATTCACGTGTCTGGTAGGCAACTTCATCGAGAGTACCAATGAAATCGAAACGATCTAACCTTTCTGACATTCCACAACTGTATACTTGCGGCCGCCAGTGCGGATCACTGCACCAAGAGAGACCTGTCCTGTCAACACTGGCTAGTCTGCAGTCATTACTCTCAAGTGGCTTTGATATATTGGCAACAAAATTGTCAAAGGACATATCACCCATCATCATAATCTTATTAAACAGAGCAGATTGTTTCTTCTTCCCCTTCTTGTTCTTGACTACCTTGTCCAAGTATCCACTTAATAATCGTTCTGCTGGGTTACGAATGAATGCAGCCCATGTCCATTCCTCATCTTCCCATATTCGACGTTGTACTTCTGGACTCATCTTATCAAATTGAAAGAGCTCTCTATCCATCTTATAATGTGGTAATGACGGATAATCTTTAGCTCCAATGTAGAATCGAAGGAACTGTTCCCATTGAGTAATGCCAACCTTGGGTATACCACAGAAGGCAAGCTTATGCTTTGGAAATAAGATTACATGTTGAAATGCTCCAGAGCCTCCCGCGTTACTATTAGCAGAACAACCTGCCGGTGGTATGCCGTCAATGAGTTCTGCCCATGCAGTTTCATTACTTGGTTTGTGTGGTTTCTGACACCATTCTGTTGGTGGAGTTAACGAAACTTCAGGAAACTTGCATATCTTCTTTAACTTTTTCGAATCATCTGGTGTAAGTTGTGCTAATGGAAATTGTGCCTTTTGTTCCATTGAATCATATGGAAAGCTAGTATCATTACATGCACGCTCATTAAAACACGCGCCGAAGCATGGAACATCTTGCAATCCCTTATTACTACCCTTGAAGATGGCAGGTATACAACATTGATTGTATGTAATTGGTTGTAATGCCTCAATGATTGATTTGTTCGTTGCTGGGTCTATAATAATATCTACTATTGCAGTATTGTTGTTATCATGATCATAGGCCTTTTCAACACTTATTTTGTGTTTGGCAGCAATGGATGAGAGATTATCCTCGATCCTTTTTGTTTTAACCTCACTTGTACCAATTGTTATATTCTTATTCATAGCTATATTTGAGTGTTTCACTTCTTGTGTTATTGCAGAGGAGTTGTTTGTTGCAACTATTGACTGGCTCACGTTGGTGTGTATTGATAGGCCTATTGTTGTATCATTACTTTCTTTGGTACCCACCTCTACATTATTCTGCTCATGTAAAGTACCATTGAGAATATCCTCATCTATGTGCTTATGTAAAGTACCATTAACATTATCCTCAACTGCAATATTATCAATACCCTGCACCATTGCTGCTTCCCGTTGAGGTACAGCAAATGTTAGGTCATCATCACTACCTCCATTACTATCCGGAGAGTAATATATTTGTATAATAACAACTAACCATATCAATAGTAGGAATTTCCGTAATGTTGATTTGGGCAGCGACCGCTTTTGTTGTTGTTGTTGCTCTGGAGATTCTTCTATGTTGGCCATAATATCGTTAGAGTGTTATTATCTAATATGGTTATTTTTGTGGAGTGCACAAGATTATAAACACTTGACCGCACTAAAAACGCTAAGCTAATAACGAAACTTCAGAGTGGGACTATACAATAGAGTATATGACGAGCACCTTATAGATTGCAAGCACAACCAATTCAAACTATTAAACTTCTACGCCAATCACTAGCTCCCCACCTTAAAGTAATTAGATACCTCTCACCGGTATCCTTTGCAAAAAGTGAAGGACACCGGACCACCACCAAAGATATCATCAAATTATGATGCCTATGTTCTTTATCGAACAACCCCACTCCTTAGTCAATCAATCCCTCACTAATGGGCACCAAAGATGAGAGGGTTGAGATAGGATCGAGCGATGTAGATAAAAAGTTAAGATGATTATTGTTGTTATCCTAAATATAGTTTTCTAATTTCGAATTGTATGAAAAATGAGTTAGGAGATTGGAAGTAAGTGTCATATTAATTATTGAAGGGCGTATATGCTGTGTGGTGACGGAGAAAAGGCTGCATAGACGGTTATTGATATCTCGAGAATCTACTTTCAATATTATCAGTAAGGATACTGTAGAGCGGAGTTCTATCTCAAGAAAGATATCCTATCAACAAGATGAAATTGTTTGTGTCACGAATTGTTAGCTTGCTAGTATTATCAATAACTATCGTGGCTTACTATGTTCTTAGTACATCACATACTACATCTGCGAACTATAATAATGATCATCATCATCATCGACAGCTACGTGTTACACAACAGACGACAAATCAAACTTACAGCAATAGATCTTTGCAAATTCAACTCGAGAAGACAAGATATAAAATACCTATTCAATTACAACATAATCTAATAGATTGGGAAGATATACCCCATACCTCATCAGCAAAAGCTACACCCATATTCTGGCACATTCTAAAAAGTGGAGGCACTACAGTAAAGCTAATGTATGCACAATGCTATGGGTTAGTTGAAGCATGTGAAACTGGAATGTTGGAAAATGTATGGTATGACTCTTCTACTGGAAATAATGATGTGCCTAATCCAATGGAATGGATTCAGCAGTTGCAACAACAACAATTCAATGGAAATGATAACCAAAGAAGGAGAAGAAGAAGATTAGAGCATATGGATTCTGCAGGAGACGAAAATGTGTATGGTACAGCTGGCGGTGCATCTTATGCACCTGAAGGAGATTCAACATTTGAACAACAACAAGCAGATAATGTAGATGAAGAATCACAGTTATATGCACCAGTGGAACAATCAGAGGAGATAATACTAGCAGACGAAGATGTACGGGAAGCACAAGAGTATAATTCTCCGGGAGATACTCCACCACAAATAGAAGGGCATCTTGAAGGATCAGTACTATCGGCACCAGAACCACAGCAGCAGCAACAACAACAAGAAAGTGATCTAAAGATTGTAATATCAGGAGATGGCAGGAAGTATGTAAATGTTGATGTGACAACAACTGAAGGAATTATACAAGCATCACAACGAGGATTTGCAACCTCAAATCTTGCTGATATCATATTTACCCCACTGCTATTGGAAGCTTCGGAACTACTATTAAACGGGGATACAAACAAGGGAAGAATGTTTGCTTTATTCAGACATCCCATTGAAAGGCTGACGAGTATATTCTATTATCTTCAGAAGGCAACGTGGGAACCGACTTATGATCCACAACTTGCTCAAATGACAATAGATGACTATGCCCGCAGTGAAAAATGTGAGAGTAATTGGTTGGTAAGAAGTTTAGTTGGTCAGATGACAGGTCCATTAAACTCGGACAGCTTGGAAATAGCAAAAGAAGTACTTAGGCAGAAATGTTTGGTTGGTTTTATGGACGAAATGGAAGAAAGTATTGAACGATTTCACAGCTACTTTGGCTTTGGAGATGATGCTGCTCTTGAGTGTGCTAAGACATCATTTACAAGAAAAGGAAGCAGTCAAAGTAATAAGAACAAACATCCACCATTAGATGGCGAGTCAGAAACATATGCCATACTGGCAAAAAAGAACGAACTCGACATATTACTTTATTTTTATGCAAAGGAGCTTTTTGATGAACAAAAGAAGCTAATCACATAAGATATGCATTTGATCTAGATCTTACTCAATCAATATATACAATGTTGGTCTACTCTTTATTGATGTTTTCGTATTTCTTCTGCGTCAAGAATCAACCCCTTATCTCCTTCTTCCAATAGAGAATCAATCATTGCTTTTCCTACCGATTCCACAGGCACCATAGATGATACTTCTTTACCAGCAAATGGAATCTGTTGAATTAAACTAGATAGTGGTCCTAAACTTGTACCCACAAAGCTGATTGGTTGACCAATAAGTTGCAATGGTATTGTATGACCTCCGATATTTCTTTTTCCATATATAAAGCCAGGTCTAACTATCACGTGTCCATCTTGATAAAGCTGTTGCAATTCCTTTTCTGCTCTATACTTTCCTTGAAAATACCCATACATTGGTGCCGAGGGTGGTAGTTTTGTTAATGCAAATGATCCATCGTAGACCTGAGCAGAAGAGACAAAACCAAACTTGGATACGCCTTTTTCTTTTGCAGTATGAATTGCGTCAATTGTTGCTTCGCCACATATCTTCTGCATGACGTCGTTACTACCAAAAGCGCCAATACATGACACCACTGCATCGACATTAGACATAACATCCTCTCTTGCTGCGCTATCAAAAATATCTCCCTTTACAAATTCTACTTTTGAGATGGATGAAGATAAATGTTGTGGAGTTGAAGATGATGTTGGTGCCCCGGATCTATTGAGAGATATCACATCATATGCATTCGATTGAAGAGCGGCATGACAAATATTTTGTCCGACATATCCATTACCCCCGAGTACCAATAGACGCTTTCTAATAATGTTGGTTGATGCCATTATTGTATGTAATACTAATAATTAATAATGTTGCAAAAAAAATGACACAGGATGTGCACTTTCTATTATTTATGGTCTATGGTTAATAACTGCTGCAGAACTTCACTGAGGAGATAATATCTGCTGAGATGGAGACAGTATATACTCTAGGACCTATTGAATGAGAGGAGTTGCACACTGTAATATTATACATAGCCAGAGAGCAATGATGACGCCAACGATGAGTAAGTGTTACTAGCGGTATCCCCCCGGGCCCGCCCATCATGAGCATTTTTTTACTCGCCTACCTCATATTTGCATTGTTGAAAAACAAGCTAGTTCTTCCTCGGTGTAGATCAATCAAGTGTGTTGCTCTATCTAGTGGGTGGATGCTCTGAAGCTGAGCTAGGGGGGGAAGCACTAAATAATTAATCCAAGTTGAAAGAACAAAACAGTAGGACTCGAATATAGTATCAATATATTATGACGGCATTAAATTCACTATTTGCCTTCCTTTCAATACAGGTAGCATGGTCACTGATACCAGCCACTCCAGGCGAACAAACTAGAAGAGCAATTACTTCAGTAAAAGATTCAATATCAAAAATACGAGCAGACGATCGACCTCCTCGCTTGTATGTAGATTACCTTATTCCGTTACCTCCTGCAACAAGTGATGCAGACATAGATCCCTGGCCGGGCGGGTTAGCACAACAGTACTCATATGCAGAGGATATACTAAAGGATATACTCACTGGGGTTTGTGATGATTCGTCAAGAGATAAATGCTCTTCGCAAGTTATTAGTGATGACGATTGTTGTGGTCTTTTTATCCAAGAATCTCCGGAATCACCCGAATTAGATGTGGCTGCAATATTATTTCCATCACCTGATCAGCTCAATAAGATTAAAGAAATCGAAAAAATGGTTGGTGATAGAACTCTACTTATCTTCAATAGACAATTCACTCGGCCGGAGGACTTTGGCTTCTTTAAGAAAGGGGAAGCAAAGGAGACAATCGAGAAGTATGAATGGGGATTTGCATTCCAAGAGATTGCATGTAGAGGAGAAGATGTTAAACTTACATATGAACAATCTATTGGCTGGCAGTGCTGTGTAATAGATGAAAACGGCAAGGAAGTCGAGATCAAGAATGATAATTGGGACAACCAAGTACGTCCTGATTATCAAGACATCGAAGACACAATTAATGAAGTTATTCGTGAACCTTTATGGATGCGTAAAATGCAAGAAGCCAACGAGAAGGGCTTAAAATTTACTCGAAAGGAATAGAACATGAAGAGAGAAAGTGATATGATTGGTACAGCTACTGCAGCTTAGCTACTTAAAGTAAATTATGTGTTAACGTTTGTTCATGCGCTTAAGTTTACTCTATAACTGTGTGCAATCCATACAAACAAAATCTGTAAGCGGCTGCGCGTCTACTCTAATTGCAGCCTCCTAGCCTAATAGCTTTACATTATAGCACTGATCATAAGTTGATCAGATACTCACAAAATCGTCAAAATTGTTTAGCCTGTGAAGCGCCTCAATACTGACTTTCTCAAGCTGTTGCCGTTGCCATTCTGTTTCTGCTGTGACGCATCACGGGCATGTGCAGATAACATGGACTTAATATATGACATGGTTGGTCTTTCTTCGGGAAAACTAGACCAACAGCTAGTACATATCTCCTTGCATACTGTAGGCCAGTGGCTTGGTACCTTGGGACGAGCTCCCTTCACAAATACTTTCTCGTAGAATTCATCCGCCGATTTGACATTACCAAATGGCTTTTTAAGTGCAAATATCTCCCATAAAAGTATGCCAAAGCTGTACACATCGGCCGGCAGGTTGTATCCCAATACCAAGCCGACTTCCGGCGCCATGTAGCGGGGTGTACCACATTTATCATATAGCAAGCCTGGTTTCCTCTCTGATGTCTCACCGCTGCTTATCGAAGAACTTTTGGGTGGTTCATCCACACCGATAGCAAAGCCAAAATCAAATAACTTCAATACCCCAGTTGGATCAAACCCAACATTGGCAGGCTTCAAATCTCGGAAGATGATCTTCTTGGAGTGCAAGTATGACATGGCATCGGCAATAGAAATTGCAACTTTGAGTTGACTCATCGATGGAGGTGCCTTCTTATCGTTAGTCTTCCTCCAACGATTGATGCGGTCATCTAGAGTATCCTTCAATCTATCTATTAGAATGAAGAAACCATCACTAAGGCGGAAGGAATTATATATACTTCCACCTGCTCGGCCGTGGAGTTTTACAATATGAGGATGGTTAAGGCAGGCTAACATGGCTGTTTCGTGCACGAGATCTTCAACACCAATTATAAACTGGTCGGCATCCGATCGAATTTGTGGACGCAGGCACTTCATGGCAAGTACTACCTTTCGTTCCCTCTTCTTAGAGATGATACGAGCTTGAGTTCCCATACAAATAGACGCCCCGGCGTCGGTAGCGCGCCTTCTTGGACGGCGTCTCATACCGAGGGGTTGAATTTGTTGCGGCCGAAATTCCTTCGGCTGTTCCTCGTCGTTCTCCAGTATTGGAGAGGACACTCCAGATTTCTTGGAGAATGAACTCGACGCAGAACTTCTTAAGGAAGGTCTTCTTGGAGATCCTTGTTTCTTGGGGTTACCGAACAGAGCATCAATTTCCTTATCAAGATCATCCGCACCATCTTCATCTTGAACTTCTTGGATAGAACCGGTCGTGGAGAAGGAGCTGGTGAAAGAGCTCCGTAAAGATTCAAATGATTTCCTATTTCTCCCATTGAAGCCGTTGGGAGATTTCTTGGCCGAAAGAGCTCCAGATGATTGGATATCAACCCCCGGGGGTTCCAATTCACTGCCACTGATAACACTTGTCAGTGTAGTTTCTTTTAAGGGATTGTCGAACATGGCATCAATCTTGTTATTAAGGTCCTCATCTTCCCCCTCTTCTTTATTGCTATCCCCACTCTTGTCAGACATATTATCTTCACCAAACTTGGCAACAAGTAACTTATCTAAATCAGCCCTATCACTTCCCAAACTCTGAATTGACGGTGCCTCATTCTCCACAACCGTGGCAAATACTTCAAACACATCACTAAAGCTCCCCTTACCCAAGTGAGTACCAACAACTAAATCCATCTTAGTAAACTGTGGAATATCTTCCCACTTCTTCCTATCCAATACTGAAACATCGGCAGATAGACACTCCTCTATATATTCCTTGGCACGAACAGCCGCGATATTGGCTAATTCATGCTGGGACGGGCTTGATCCTAAATTTTCCAACATTGTTTTAGAATCTACTGAATTGAAATCGGTGTTATCCAACTCATTCATGGATTGTGTAGAATAGGCGGATAAGATGGAACTGTTCCGTTGATGCAGCTGATGTGATGAACCGTCCCCGGCGGATAGGGGATTTCCACTTCTTGATGTAGGACCACCACCGTCATTCGATGATGCAATGGAATGATTACTCTCCCCTCGTAACATCCGTGCCACTTCGGCAGCGGACTTATATCCATCCTGTTGGATAGTATCCGTAAAGTGCGTATCATGTAATGAATTACGACGGATTGGTTCATTATCATCATCATATATCACATCCTCCTCCTCTAATAGATGAGATAATTGAGTAGGATGACTGGAATGATTTGCAAAAGGAGTGGTATTCTTCTTTTTGGAAAAACTTGAAAATAGAGATGAACTTCGTGATTGTCCACCCTTCTTGCGTCCCTTGGGTATCCACTTCTTCTTTAATTCTATTCCTCCTCCTTCACCACCACTACCCCCGTTATTGAAATGTGTATTAGCATTCGGGGGTAGGGATTGGGTTAAATTGCTTCTATGTCCATTTGTACGCTTTGATGATGTGACACTTGGTTGAACTTCTTGTTGTAATCTTGACGGTGGCAAACCGCGGGGGATCATAATATCCTCTTCGTCCTCTTCTCTATCAACCTCTTCTATACTTTGAGGAACTGCAGCAGCAGCAGCAGTAGAATCTATTGTATGATCTGTATCATCATTTATAGAAGAACTATTGGCATCATCAGCATAAGTTATATAACTATTCCTTGGACTACTCGAGGACGATGAAGAAGACAGTGGCGGTATCTTCTTATTACCGAGGCCATCCATAATAACTTGCACGTGAGATGACGTTATTATATCACCATCCGATGGGGAGGGAGTTCGTGTTAGTATACTATCTCCACAGGCGGTGGCAGATGTCGTAGTAGTAGAACTACACACGGTTTTATTATCAGTTGAAATTGTTGATTTGTTTTTGTGATTGCAAAGATTGATTGGCGGAGGCAGCTGCTTATGGCTATGGTTTGATATGTTCATATGTGGTGCCATCGTTCTACTATTATAGTATCAGGCGTTAACGCTATTAAGAGAGAGAATGTGGTTGATTAGCTCCAACTTCAAGAACTTGAAGAGACACAATAAGGCAGGGCGGGTGGACACATTTAATTTTGTTGCAATAAAAACATTCATAACAATTCAACAAACTTACGATATTCTACCCCTGTCAATAGGGAAATCCTTCTATTGCCAGCACCCTATATCCTGAGGAGGGCATATCAGATCCAAACTATGATAATTATGGCGTTAGGGAGAGCCAAACAATTGCATCATCTGACACGTTCTATCTGAAAAGTCAAAACGGCCCGAGGACGGTATGACATATCAATACAATACGACTACAAAGCAGCTGCCTGAAGTAAAGAACCTAAAAATTGACTAAAATAGTAGGTTAATGGCCTCAAAAGGGATAGAATGAAATCGCAGCTTGTTTCTAGGCCAGTTTTGCATGTAGAATTCGTTTTTGCAACTCTCCAGGGCTGAATATCGCTGTGAATAGTAGTAATAGAGTGCCAAAGTTACTAAGGGGAAATTCCCCCTTGTAAGTAGGGTCAAATTATGACCACTCCATCCAGCCTTAGCCATCACATAATATCACAGATATGGCTTCATATATGTTATAGAAGAGATGTGGAAGCAATAGCAATAGTAGTAACTCCATTATTGATGGTGTTATGTTACAATACATTTTCAACATTGAAAGGTATTTTGTGATAATTTTTGGTCTTGACTACCTCCTTAAGGTTTGTCGGTGGTATCCTTATGGAGAGAGTGAGATCAAACTTGCAACTACTGCCCTTGCGTGGTGGCAAACAAGACAGTTGTTGCATGCAATGCGATGAAGAAGAGAGTGTGTTGGCCTTCTCATATTGCAAAAATTGAGGTTTTGAGCTGTTTGTCGATATAGTATATTTTACACTCATCTAAATCTAAAGATTTCAAGAGGGAAGGAAGTATAAAAATGCATGGCCTATTTACTCTATCGTTAATTCTCATCGCGGTGGTTGAATCATCTGCTGCAAGTGAATTCTGCAGTACAGTATACGCTGATTATCATCGTCGTCAGTTAGCATACTTTTCGGAGGATGGTGTATTTGATATCGAAAGTGGAGCTAAACATGTCGTAAGTTTTTTGTGTTATATGTTATGTGTTCTTTATGTTGGTACGAGATACAAGTTTTGTTTGCATAAAATATGTTCGTGCCAGACCAAGTACAAATCATGTGCCTTCTCATTCGTGTGTTTATCTAATACACTTACTTTCGATATGATGAGTTGATAATTATGTGTCAATCTAATATTATCATCTCATATTATAATCATCATATTTCTTTCATCATATAATATATATCATATAATGAGCACAGCCGGTATTAACACTCTCAGAGGATGGTAGCACTGCAACCATTGTTGTTGGGAATGGGGATGAAGAAGATGGTGTATGGCATCCGATGATTGCATCAGACGACCCTAGCACTGTTCATTTCATTACTCATATTATGGTGAAGGATCAGGTATGTTTTAATATATGTTTGTCATATTTGAATTGGATGATATATAATTGCACTACCAACCTCTGATTCATCTTATGCTCGATATACCTCTGCTACATTGTCATCATACTATTATATGACATGTTGAGTAGAACGATAATGTTATTGCTGCAAAAGCGCTGGATCCAACTATCGAAGGTCCAGCTACTGTCACTATCGATGTGCCAGCTGGTGCTACTGAATTGACTCCTTATGAGTGGTGGTAAGTGTGTATATACTTGAGTTTACCTTCATTTGATGATAAAATATATACTCATATTAAACTATCATCATATGAAACAGTAACATTCATGGGCTTTGGGTAGGAGAGACCGTCCCAATTCCAACCACCACTGCTGAGGCACGAAGTACTACTGAATGTGAGGTATCTCAATATCCCGAAGGAGCTTGGGAATCTGTTCATGCCGACTTTTTACGTCAACAAAAAGAGACATATCAATCTGATACACCATTTAAAGAAGAAGATGGCGTGAAGCATATTCCATACATTACACTGAATGAGGACGGAGTGACTGGATCAATCATTGTTGGAGTCGAGCCTGATCCTGTACACCCAATGATTGGATCAGTAGATGGCATTACAGATCCGCACTGGATTACAGAAGTGTATGTGGTAGATGCCGATACAGGAAAGATTATTACAATGAAGTCTTTAGATCCCACTGGAGTGGATGCGGCGACAATGGAGTTTGATATTCCCACAGGTACCGAGTCTATTGTTGCATATGAATGGTGCAACATCCATGGGCTATGGGAGAGCCCTAAAGTGGAGACACCCACTACCGCTGCTGCCGCTTCTAGTGATACTTCATCGTCTGCAACGGATGGTGGAACCTCTAGTACTCATGCAATGGAGTGCTTATTGATGACATCAACGACAACACTTGCTCCCTTATACTTCTGCTTTCATGATGTCCAGTGTTAGAATACTTAACTGGAACATCTATTGTGTTTCCTTGTCTGAGTTCCACCTTTAGCAACATACCTCGACATCCAACCAGTTTCACGGCAACAGCACCGAGCCGTCTTTCTGATGGTAACATATATAATGCCAGACTTCTCAACATACTCTGGAAGTCTTTTCCATTTAACAATTCTTCGATTAATCCACATTCTGATATATCTTCTGTACTAGTTGGAGATTCCCACCAATCAGGTAGAGTAGATAGTCCAGTCTTGAGTTCATCAACATCAAACGATTGCAGCAACACATCATACGCTTTTAGAGCCTCTTTCCCTTCTTCAAAGATGCGATCCTTCTCTTCTCCTATATTATATCCTTCGATGTCTAATGTATTTATATTGCGAGATACACATTCTCTTAGTTCATCGTCCAACACACATTCTTCTGCAAAAGTTATAGGAACCAACAAAGCTGCGCATTCATTGGCTTCACATATAATAGTCTCGATTGAAATTGAACTGCTACCAAGCTTTTGCAACCGCACTTCATTTATGTTTGTAATATCAATATCATATCCTGCAGGTGCATATTTACTTGCCAACCTAGCCATTTTTGATGTTATTGATGGATCATATGAAAGTTGTAATGCTATGTTTTCAAAGATACCTTCATCTAGATCAGCTTCGTAGTTACTATTGAAGCTATCAAATATATTATTATTAGCTGATGATTCATCCATGACAGTATATGTACCCATATCATCGGGTTGATATACAGCAACAGATAAAGGAGTGATAGTATTAGTATGAGACATATCATGTGTTCGAGCTTTGTTGATGGAAGTTGTTGTGAAGGCCATGACTTTAGCCATCAACAATATAACGCTGCAAAGAGTTTTAACAAACATTATAAATGTACATATGTTCGATGTACTATTGTTCCTACCAATCGCCTGTAGCAGGTGTCGCCATTTTATACTTGCCATCAACCAACTCGACCCATCAGCTTCAAAAACTATTAGGGAGAGTATGCAGCTGTCATTTGGCGATCATACTTATCTAATGTATTGTACTGCTTTGGTTCATACACCTACCTACATAAGGGTGATTATGATATATATGCTATTCAGCATCTTCTAAGTTTGTATCTTCTTATATTCACTTGATCTACAACTAAACACATGGGTTTAAGACTTCTCCTTCCCATCTATCCCCAAACAATTCGCTCATGCTTTGTCGAAGTAACCTAGACACCGGTTCCCAAACAATACCGCTCTTTTTTGTACATAATACGTACAACCTCCCAACCCATATACGAGTCAACCTTTACACGTTGGCAACAACAATTGCAGCAGCCGTGCCCAAAGCAGCAGTAGTAGTGGTGGTTGAGCAAGCTCCATTCGTACTAGAGGTTCCACCATCCGTTGCAGACGATGAAGTATCACTAGAAGCGGCAGCAGCGGTAGTGGGTGTCTCCACTTTAGGGCTCTCCCATAGCCCATGGATGTTGC
>Ga0214478_100903_pt1 | contig 16456 bp, 10 predicted proteins | sample M1_20Mar14CPVII9_2_FD_178001 | JGI IMG/M metagenome (GOLD analysis project Ga0214478, IMG submission 178001) | Marine eukaryotic communities from Monterey Bay, California, United States - M1_20Mar14CPVII9sort6BwellD7 | ecosystem: Environmental > Aquatic > Marine > Unclassified | place: USA...
TTCAATTGAAGGGAGGTATTTGTAAAAGAGTTGGAATGTTTTAGAAGTAGATGATACAGGATTTGACCAAAGTGATAGGATTGAAGGTGGTAGTTGTACTGTTGGATTATTATGACCTACCCATACGTCAACAGTGTAGGAGAGGGGAATCGAAAAAATGACATGTGTTGTATCGCTACTTTTATTCGGTGACGATTATTTATTCCACATGTAATATCGGTCCGACCGCCCTCAAAGTAGCTCTAGCTCAAAGAAGTCTTATATTCTTCATCAAAACACTTTCAACTCAAGATATGTAGTGTAATCTTATTTTAGATAACCACACGGCTACATGTATCCGTATTTCTTGAGTTGATCTGCATTGTTCTAGAATGAAGGGGTGAGGAAGAAGAGTAGAATGGATTAGGCATATACTAGAAGAAACACATCACATGCACAAGAGCACATACAACTTATAATGCACAACTTACTCTCCAATTCTTATCGACCTTGACACGCAAGTCAAGATATATCTTACAACCAAAGAAATCTTGTAACTTATTCCGGGCATTAACTCCAACATCCTTAATCTTTGCACCACCTTTACCCACTACTATACCCTTTTGGGAATCTCGTTCTACTAGTATCGTTGCCTCTATTCGTATCATTGACTTTTGTTTGGTATTATCATCGTCATTCAAGTATCGTTTGGATTCGTCAAATGTTTCTATTCGTACCTCACAGCAGTATGGTAATTCCTTCTTCATACTAAGGAATAATGTCTCACGGATCAGCTCTGATGCACAGAATCGATCTGTTCGATCTGTAAAGAAGTCTGGATGATACAAAGGTGGACCGATGGGTAGTATCTCCCTCGCTTCATCATCTGATATAAGCATCTTATTCTCACGAAACATACCAGGTACCGGTCTTCCCAGTCCACGAATTGCTTGGCCGACATCTATGTTTGGATCATTTGCCAATAGAATTGATCGAATAGCTTCCACACCAGGATCGTCCGATCCATTTTGTGCACACGTTGGTATTATAGCAAAAGCATCAGGCAATACCGATCTCCAACGCGCTACAGTTTGTATTGCCTGTATTGGTGTATTATTGTATGCCCAATTAGCATTCTCTTCATCACTTCTTTTTATTCGATCTTCCTTCGGTACAGCCAAATCAACCTTATTTACACAAACAATCACAGGACGATGTGATGTTTGTAACTTAGTCAACATTTCTTCTCCAATACCCATAGTTTCATCAATTACCGTCTCTTCTTCACCAGTATCTTCATTCTCCTCCTTATCATATCCGCTATAAACATCTGTAACAACTAAGAATAAATCAGCATCACGTACGGCACCCTTCACAACATCCATCATACCCTCTTGTAGTTTATAACTTGGCATACTGATTAAACCAGGAGTATCGGTGATACATAGTTGACTATAATCTGTTGTCATTACACCCAATATTGCATGACGAGTTGTTTGTGGTCGTGATGTTGTAATTGCCAAGTTGTCGGATAGGAGAGCATTAAGTAGTGTTGATTTACCCATATTTGGCATGCTGCGGTTTGAGATGTGTAAAATGACACATCATGTGAGCAAAGAAGGGATTAGAGATCGATCAGATCATAAAATCGGACATACACACATTGCACAGATTATACACTCACCCTAATATAGTAAGAAGAGCACATCTATGTGATTGCGTTGCCTCTGCTTCTACTTCTTCTGTTGCTACTACATCATGATTATCGTCATCTGAAACATCAACAATCTTCGATGATATCCTTCCTTCATAATCAAACTTTCTATCTAAATCGAGTAATATCTCTTGCTGACTAACTTTCTTCTTATCATTATCATATGATTTCTTTGCCAGTAGTAATGATATATTATGTTTATTGATGGCTTCCTTTCCTATTGTTGGTGGTGGTACAAAAGCTTGATGATGATGACATAAGTTATGTACAGTTTTAGCAGTACAACTAGCGGCGGCGGTGAGCAGTATTGTTGCCAATATCATTGCAACATCAAATGAGGTGTACATCTAGAGGGATATAACTAGGGTTGTTGCAGGCTCTAGATATATATCATCTATCTACACGAAAAGTAAGTAGTGATAACAGGGAATTTATTCTTTTAAGTTTCAAGTTTTCCTAGGAAGTTTCTTGAGATGATTTTTGTGAGAGATGTATCATACCAATATGTCAATCTGCAAGGGGTAATTCTTGTTGCTTGTATCGTTTATACCTTATACCATTATTATGGATAGTAATACCGAAGGGAACTACCTTTTTGGGGCGGCCAAGTCCTACGACACAACATCGTCAGCTTCATATAAAAAGAGAGCCACCACAGATGCATTACAATTACAATCATCTGATATGCACACGATGCTATTAAACCAACCTGAAAAACGACAGATGCAACTTAAAATAGAAACCATGACGAAGAAACTAAGCGAGTTAGAATTAAAGAATACGGTATTATAGAAGCAGAATGACGAGTTAACCCAAGAACTCAAACTATCAAAACGGCATGTATATCCTATTGATATGGAAAAGAATCGAGTTAATGCAATCATATATAAAGAGAAAGAAGAAGCACGAGACGAATTGAAATTTGATGAACTAAAAGAGTCGATTTCAAAACATCTGCGTGATTATCAAGACTCATATTCCCTACATATGAAGGCTAAAGGTACACGTGAGAAAACAGAGAAGCTGATTGATGATAACTTAGAGATGGTAAAGAATATGCAATCTGACTCCAATAATAGTGATGAAGATGAAGGCATTAAAGCAATGAATAATGCAATTAAGGTACTGCAAGAAAAACTGGAGTGTAGTAAAAGTGATGAAGAAAAGTATAAGGATATGATGTATGAAGCCAAAGTGGCATGGAATAGGGATAAGAAAAATTATGCAAAAGCTATGAATGAAAGTAAAGAGACGAGAATCGTAGTAGACGATCTAAAGGAAATGAATGATATCACCTTTAATATCAAATATCCAAACTGGTCCTACTCGGAAGGGCAAGTTATTGTAAACTTGGTGAAATCTAATAATGCTACGATCAAGCAATTGGTTGATATTCCCAAGCTCTGTGGCAATGATCTGGAACTATTGGCTGAATCATTACTAAGCAATACAAATCTGACAATGATTGAATTGGCTGAAAATCTTATAACCAAAGATGTGATAAAAGTTATTAGCAGTCTATTTGATACTGCAAGTTTGGACGAGTGCTCTGCTTGCAATCATACATGTCAAGTACAAGTGAAAAGTCTCTTACAAAACCAAAGATTCAAGTGCATCAATGAATTTAGCAACTCAAAAACGAATAGGGCAATGAAGTTATTTACTCTTTTGATTAATACCGATAAAGGCTTCTATGATATGGATTGCTTCAATGATGTTTCAATCAAATGTATTCCAAGATTGTTAGACTTAGCTCATCACTTCTCGGAAGATAGTACTGACCTGGCAAAAGTGTACTATGAACTATCAAAAGCGAAACATGCTGAGAACACACTCTGGAAGCATAGTATTCCAAAACAAAACAAACCACTGACGAGTATGTTTGAAATGTTTCGTGGTTGGGGCGTGTCTTTGTTGTGTGAATAGTGATCGAACAAGTATAAGGAAAAGTAGCTATCTAAATTAGGTGTCTCCCATTCAGGTGGTTACACTCGTTAAATCATTAGCTATTTAGATATTACTTCGATCTTCTTTTGGCACCAAATCTGGGCTCTTAACTGTCCCTCCCCCCTGCACATGTAATTGCAAAGACAGGCACATCATTTTCACTCCATTGCCAAAGAAGAACTCTCATCACCACTCTTCAACTCAGCCGCAAGGTCATTACACTCTTCATCGTCCATATTACACATAATACCACATGTACTAAACTGCCAACCACCGATAGGGATAAGCATATCCTTTCCAATATCATTCGATGAGAATGATCGGCCGCACATACAGCAAGTTGTTTCGGTAGATGCTTCATATATAATTGTATTACGATTACGAATGTCGATGCCCCTCTTAGGCCAAGATGATCGCGTATTCCATACAATCTCTCTCACGAGCCATGTAGTATTCTGAACTGTTGCCGGTTCGAAGAATTCATCATCCTGATTAATATTAGTATCATCCTCAATTTCGAATGTCGTTTCATTCATAAATGTTGCAATAACATATAAACTTTCTCCTGACTCATCTCGTATATATGCAGCCTTTTCTTCTGGGGTATTTGCTTCCCATACACCAGGGGGGCAGGAGCATCCATTGACATGGATGATGTTTGATGTTGCAAGTATGAGGAGTGACGCAAATAATTTGATTGGTGTCATTTTCTTTTCGATACAATATCTTCTTTGTGTAGTATACTAGTGTAGATTGAAGAATACTACTAATTATATTCTGATACTATATGTTTTACGCTATGCCAATAAATTGCAAGCAAAGAAGAAGGAGCTCGCCTATCATGGACGCGTATATCTCGCAGGATACCACTGAGCGTATCCTTGCATATCATATTATATAAACTGATGTAGTGGGTATACTGCCGGTATACGATATTCTTTATTGGTTAGATATATCTATTTGCTTTCTGCATAGCTCTGCATAGCAGTAGAGCAAAATCTTGCCGACATAAAGAAGAGCCAGCTAGCTAGATGTGGGCACATTTACAACAACTTTTTCGCTACGGGCCATTTTCACTTCAAGTTGGATACCAGAAATGTCACACTAAAGCGACTACATTTTCTTGTTTCATTTTCAAAATGCCAATGGGCTATTTTTCCCCCTTTACTTAGCGGGCTACTTTTTACCTTGCATAAAGTTATCACTTTGCTCTGCACTGCTTCTCTTATTCTCCTCCTACATCTAAATAACATCTAAATAAGTGGTGAGAGATTGCAACAATTGTGCAATCATTGATTGATTGAACTGCCCATATAAGGAATATTGATTGCAGACCTTTCCTCAAACAGAGGCATTTTTTTTAGCATATCGTGAACTATTCATCTATTACTAACACTACGGTCAGAAATCTTCATCTGCTACGGGCCAAATTCATTTCGTCGATTTGCTACGGGCCATTTTCACTTTTGTCGTATTTGCTACGGGCCATTATTGCTACGGGCCATCTTATTCACTTTTGCTACGGGCTGTTTTCTTTAGTGACACTACCAACACACACTTACATACAATGGACTTTGAGTTTAGCACTTCACTACTTGAAGAATATAAGAAAAAATTGCATTATAGGAAACCTTTACAGGTCACTCATGCTGGAGAAGTTGTAGATGTCACCTGTGCTATCAATAATGGAGATGGCAATAATTCATATGCGGTCAAGCCGAGCACCCCTTCTTCACCACAGCCGAATAGGCTTCCCAGAGGTTGTTTCTATGAATTTGAGATAAAACAACAGATTAGATCCTTTGCTGCCTTTATTAGTTGATCTTAATTTCTTCTTAGCTTCATCACCAAGTAGTTGCAATCCAGGAGATACTGATTTGTCATTATATTTAACGGCAGGGGCTACTTCTTTGTACTGTGATGCACCCAGTTCTGTAACTGTCTTACGATCAAGTCTCTCTTCATCTAAATCAATTTCAGTTGTCTTCTTTGCTTTTGCCTTTGTTTTTGCCTGATCTTTATCCTTCCCTGACTTCTTAGATTTTGTTGGTGATGATGGTTTGCTCCTCTTAGCTCCCCTACCAGGAGGAGCCCTACCAGTAGATTGATGTTTACGTGCTGCTTTAGTAGATAGTTGCTTCCTTGGTTTTGTAGAGTGTTACCGGCCTTAGGCTTTGTTGGTTTCTGCTTGGGAGCTGACTTCTTTGCCATATCTCTAGTGACAGTGGGCATGATAATATACTATTTAGTAAATATAGGATGGAGTATTATTATTGCAATTGTTATATTTTATTCGATGATAGTAGGTCGAAGTGTTGCATTGCAATGGGTGTTTGAAGTTCGAGCAATCCCACAAAAAGAGCAAGAGAAAAGGAGAGTGACACACATGCGTTTGTTGAGGGATCTTTCTGGTATCCAACTTGAAGTGAAAATGGCCCGTAGCGAAAAAGTTGTTGTAAATGTGCCCACAATCTTATACATATTATGTAAACTTGTACTATTCCCTATCTTGCTATAGAGTGGCTTAATAATAGCATAGAGGAAGTACCTTATTCCATCCTGCAGCGCCATTCAATAGATGTTCTCAACAACCATGATGTACCTATACCCTATCATGGCTACTTTTGTTCTTCTTATATCTTCCTCCACTGCCGACGAGAACTTATGCCCTTGTAAATTCGATGGTAATGACGATTTGCAAAACTGTAGAGTCTACGGTCAGCTTGGTGACGACAAACTAATTCCGTGGTATTATGCAACACAAGAATGCCTGGATAAACACAACATTAAGATATCTGCCATTCCATCTTATACTCTTGAGTCTATGTGCAATCCACCAAACTCAAATGCATTTGTGAACTATCTTAAATTTGAGGTAATGATGATCATATATTCATATCTCTATACTTTGTACATGTTACTAACTTAACTCCTTGTATTCTACTCATAGTCAACCGCTGCAGCTACAAGTATAAAACAAAGTTATCCACAGTTCTGGAATGGAGATTCAAATCCAATCACATTAGTAGATAACATCAATGGCATTGATTGCAAAGCAAATCCAAACGATTGTTATAATGAAATTAAAACATACTTCTCATCAAACCCAACAGAGATTGATGATAATTGTCAAACATTTTATAATGCTGCAAAGAAGGATTTGGAATTAGAACAAAGTACAGTTCGAATTAGTATATGCAATAATGAGATTGAAGCAGATGATGAATGTGGAAATTTACAAATACAAGTTGAGGAGGTAAAGGTGGCGAATCCTGACAAGGCTTGTTCTGCTTATGGATTGGGTTCTGTCTCGGGGGGTATTGAACAACCACCAACTTGTAGTGAAGAAGGAGAAGAAGTAGAGGTAGACGCAGATGCAACTAGTGATTCCACCAGCACATCAGCAAGCACAATTAGTAGAGGATCAATGGAAGTGATGGGATTATTGTTGGTCTTCATGTTACACACTATTGGTCTGCTCATCTTGTGATGCCAAGCTTTGAATATAAGTTTGACTATTGAAGTAATGTCTTATTCAATAAGAAAGTAACTGTCTTAAACATTTCTTACTTTACATAATAATACATATCTTACAAACTTTTTAATCATGAGCCTCCTCAAACCACATTATCATTACCATCGGCAGTATCACCTCCCAACAGAGGTTCATCTAGGGTTGAAGATATTTCCGGGGTAACAGTATCGGTTGCCACGGTAGCATTAAACAGACCCCATAAACGTCCTCTGATTCCTGCCGAAGAGGTTGATGATTGACGCTCAGAGGCTGGTTCTTCATTATTATCTTCTCGAGGTGTTGGTCGATGCGGCGGCGGTGGTGATGATACAGCACTTGCCTCTGTTCGTACAGAGTGCTGCTCGTCGTCGTGCCCTTGTTCCGATACCTCATCTTGTTGATCTTCTTCGTCCTCTTCCTCTTCTTCATACTGCACAGCCTCAAACATTGCCTTGCACAAAGGACAGGTAGGACTTCTTTCTGTTAGCCATGGAAAGATGCATTCAGAATGGAAGGTGTGTTGACATGGTAACACTCGTATTTGCTCTCCAGATTCATATTCATCTAAAATATCGGAAGGGAAGAAGATGGCAGTGTGTTAGGGAAGTATCTAGAAACAGAAGGGTTGGCATTACATTCATAATTACTTACCAAGACAGATGGAACACGTATTCTGATCGAAGTATGGATCTTCTTTTTTCGTCGGTAGCAGGGCCTCACATAGTCCACCTCCACTACCACACCGAGAGCAGTCGTCTGCAGTGTTGGCTTGCTCTTCGTCGTTACAACTCGTCGTATCTGCCGCCTTGCTTAATTCCAAACTTGAGCTCGGCGGACTTCTAGTACCATCCTCATCCTCGTCACTACTACTTCCATCTGGAAGGAGGGAACATTGTTGATATTCTCTTGTGGAGAGAGTCTCAACCTCTTCCATTGTCAAAAGGCGTAAATTCCCCCGTCTTCTACTATTGTTACTATTTCTATTACCAGGACGTTCCATCATTTGACCGTCGGGTCCCAAGAAGAATAAGTGATGATCACTAATAATCGAATCATTCGAGTTCCGACCATTACCAAAGGTAGTATTAAGGAAGAGTGACATGGAACAGACACAACCAAATAACATAAGGAGGAATGCCATACCGGCTGCGGACTGATCCATGGGCGGTAAACTCCAATTATCGGCACCATCGATAAGTATTCGTGGTCCTCCTTGTGCCTTGATATAATGTGCCTGTGTATTAATCCACTCATGCAAATCTACACCACTTTCATAGGAAACGAATAGCAATCCCACACCCTTCCACAATTCATGTCCCTGTTTATGTCTCCCATCTTGATCTATATCATCTTTAGGCATCATTGTTATTAAATGATTACCATCTCTCTCGACGTTATCGTATACTATAACGAAACGCACGGCACCCTTGGGAGTTGTGAGTTCTTGCGCTACCTTTGCCTTGGTTTCGTAGGAACATTGACCTCGCTTGGCAAGGATTGCAACTGTGGTATTGTATTGAGAGATGGTGTAAATTGTAAGGATTAAATGAGTAAAAATGGATATCTAAAAGTTGCAAGTGGTACGCAAGGACAAGCTGAAACGGGAGGTGGTGTATATCACATGCACGTACCAGGCACCCCATGAGAGGGAACAACATGAATCTTCTTCTTCTTCTGTTCATTGCCAGCCTTAGTTGAATTCTTTGACAACGCGTCATGAAATTTCTTCTCCAAATCATTATCATCCCCATCACTACTATCCCCCTCTCCACCAATACCAATATCAACCACACCACCACCTAAACTAACAAAGGACGGTAATGATAAACTACTACCTAATCCCCTCCTCTGCTGCTGTATACCATGGTCATTATCAACCCAATCATGTATACCACCAAATTCATCTTGATCTTCTTCTTCACCAGGACCATTATCATTATCATCTACATCATTAATACCACCGCATAAATGTAAATCATCTTCAACTACCTGTAGTAAGGCTACATATTGCAATCCATATTCTAAATTAAAACCAAAGGATGCTGGTCTTGAATGGTATTGTGTTCCCTTGTTTGCTAGTGTTATTGTTGCTGATACTAATTGTGTTGATAATAATAATGTTATTATTAGGGTGGTGAGAGTGAGGATGGATATTATTGGTTGAACAGACCTTCTCATACTTTTATTAATGATCTCTTTGCAATATGTATATGATAATATACCCTTATATATATTATACAATTGTATTGCAAATATAATTATATGCCCTTGTATATATACTATACAAATTTATACAAAAGGGCTCTTCTTTGTGTCGTAAATTATGTGTCAAAAATTATTGTTTATCAAATCTTTCCTTATCTTTGTAGGAGTCTATAACCTACTGTTACTAATGTTATTATACCGTCTATATACCTTCTTATATTAAGCAACTAGGACGATATTATATAGTATTCTTCCTCTGTTAGACGCGACGCCCCAACATGCAAGATTGAGTTCATTGCAAGGGGGCAATAAAGGGGTAAAAGATACCACAAAATGGTTTTCTTATACCCCGTCTCATTTCGCCCATCTTGGTTCTATTTTACATTCTATTACTACTTATTTCCCCCCTATTCTTGCGGCATATGCAGTGCTCTTTCGTCTGCTATGTAGGAATCTCACCTAATATGCTCTTCTGTTATGTACATCTATTACAGTTCTCTCCGGTATCCTTTGGTTTTTGCTTCTCTTTCACATACTTATCCTCTTCCTGCTTGCCTTGGTAGTAGCAGGGTCTCTCGTCCTTGTATTCTTGAGGACTCATGGTGTTTTATACGACCTTTCTTTTTGCAAGAAGGGTAAGGTCAAAGCAAGTGGTAGTTTGCTTTGTTTCTTGTACTTGTGGGTCGGAGTGGAGTCGGATCTTAGAGTCTCTAGAACTAGAAGTAGTTTAGAGACTAAGATCATTGGTATCTGGTCTTGTTTATCAGTCTCTTGTTTTGGGTTTTAGTATGTATGTAACCTGTTTGGGTCAATACTTTGTATGCTTAGTAGGTCTTTGGTTTAGCCTAGTTTCTTTAGGTCTTGTGAGTCTTCTTGATCTTGTCTCTGGTTCTGTAGAGGCAGCTAGATGTGCCCGTCTGCTCGTAGTTTTGTCCTCCTTTTGTTGAAGAGATTATGTTCTTGTGCTTGGAGAGAAGGGTATCTGGTGTCTATTGATTGAAGTTTCCTTGTAGAGGTGGGTGGTATGATCTTCGATGTTGGATGATATATTGTGACTTACCTTTTGCTTTTCTTGTCTTTTTTGTTTGCGTATGTCTTTGTTCTTTAGTTTTGTTTCGAGTATATCTGACCTTGTGCTTTAATGATCGTTTGTGTGCACAATGGTATAGGCCTTTGGTTTGTTTTGCTTGCATCTAGTTTGGTAAGCTTGGGGGTATCCATCTGCCACCGAAGGTACTCGGTTTCGTATTATGCTTAGGGTGTCGACGACTCTTCAAAGATAAATGTAGTTCTGGAACCTTGGGGAGCCGGGTATTCAATGATTTGATTACAGTTTCTTGATGTAAGATGGTTGCTCGTAGCTTCTGCACTTGTTTTGCATCTTGTTTATCTGATCCAAGTCGGGAAACCTTGTTAATTGTATCAGTAATGGTAGTACCTAGGATGGTAGATGTATCGGTAGGAGGAAGATCTTTATTCTTTTGTTTTGATTTCATATCATGTGTACTTGAAAGACGATCGTCTCTTTCCATCCTATCATCAACATCAACATTGATCAATCGTTGTTTGATACCACAGCGGAATGATCTAGTATCCATTATCTTTTCACTAATGTAGTCTCGTGTATCATCTTGTAGCATACTATCTGTTTGTATCGACACGGTTTTGATACTGTTATGTGTACGTATTGCTTTCTGTTGTGGGGGTGCTTCTGATAACAACTGCGGTGGAGGTTTGATCAATCGTTGCCGAATACCGCAACGAGATGAGTTAGTATCCTCTCCCTTATTACCAATGTTATCTCGTGCATCGACTTGTTGTATAATCTCGTCGTCTGTTTGTATTGACTTGTTTATGATATGTTCATATACTTCTTTCTCTTGATGTGGAGGTTCTGATACGAACTGATGTGGAGACTCGGTATCTCTGCTCTTATCGTTATCGAGTATCTTTCTCCTCTTGTTTCTTATTTCATTTCTTATTGCTTCTCGTTTCTTCTTGTCTATCAATCGTCCTGTCCTCTCACAACGTACCGGAGTAGCATCGATGCCAGGAGGGGCTCGAGGTGTAGATCGACGTCGAGTGTCACCACTCTTATTTGCAAGTTGTATTTGTTTTGCTTGATTCGTTTGTTGTGATTGGATATGAGTATGTTTCTGATTCTGACGATGAATAGACTCATACACTTGCATCTGTGCTATTTGCCACTTTATTGATCGATCGACTGATTTGTTGAACAACTTTTCCTTTGCTTTTGTTGATGTCATGGTGATTCGGCTTCGACAAGATGACGATGATTGTTTGCGATGCAACTTGGGTGGTGGTCGACGACTTCCAACAGCCATCTCTAATATCAGTTCAGTTCAGTCTCAGTGTTAGTTATCGTTACTATATACTCTTATTGACTAATTCTCTTTGCTGTTATTATATTTGATGTTTTGAGCAAAACATCCTCCTGACAATGCTCAGCTCTATCCGCTCTTATGAGAGCTAGTAGCCATCATCATTATCGTGAATCATAACTGCCCAACTCTGCCACACGAATAAAATTCTTTCTTATAATGAGAAGGCTCAGCTTGTCTTTACATCTCACTTCTTCTCTCTATGGAATCACGAACAGATTCAAGGTGTCAGAATTTAGTTAAGATCTGTAATACTCCCCAAGAATACCAACAGTAGATTTGAACTCTGCCACATACACACCACATAAACATACATTAATCTTCATACATTGAACTAGTATCATCGTCATCTTCTTCACTATCACCGACGGGAGACTTGTATGTAGTGATATATCTCTTCCGTAGCCGTAGCTTTTACATAGTCCCAAAGAGCTTGGACAAGAAGGGCATACACGAGTTCTTATTCGATAGGGCAAAGCGCCTACTCACAAAGCAACTTCTTACTCGGAACATTTGTAGAATATGGTGAGTTTTGTATGCTGAAGATGAATACCAGTAAGCTCATTGTACCGCCCATGATTCTAAATTGTCTCTAACATCATTGCCGATCTGATTTTATTATACAGGCTTTAGATCACTGTTCTTCCCGAACTTTGATTTCCCTTCTGGAACATACAATTGGGGTCCAACGTGGTTCCTGAATCAGTTGTTTTTCTTCAGCATTATATACGTTGTTGCCTGTGGAGAGCGGTGGAATCCATCGATCAAATGTCCATCCCTTTTAGGTTTCTTCATCATTGCCATTATTATTGGTCTGATCCGGGGGGAAACTTCTTAGCAGTACCTGGCTTTTGGTCGAACTATCCATCATACATTCCATTCTTCTTTGCTGGAACGATTGCACAGAGAAATGAGTGGATGACAAGTATCAAGAACATGCCAAGAGTTGTCATCTACCTCTGGGCGGTATTGTCCATTGTACTACGCTGCGCACTTTCCATTATTTTCTCCGGAGATGATAATCCAATACCATCATGGCTGGGCCTTCTTCTAGGTCAAGGTATTATTTGGAAGGGAGTACTTTGTATGGGACTCACTAGTGTCACTGTCTTCTTATGATTGTACAGAAAGTCAAGTATCTAACTCCATTCTTTTCCAAGGCAATGTATACTGCATATATCATTCAATATGCTTTCCCAATGATTATTGGTGGTTGGTCAGTTGTTAGGATATTTGATGCTACTGGTAATATCGAGTATGTTGATGGAGCTCCATACAATCTTTCCTGCGTGGTTGCTCTGTTGTGTCATTACATTATTAATCGTCTGGCCACTTTCATATGCAATCCGTTCAATCCCCGGCTTCTCTCAAGTATTGTAAAAGACGAAGATTACCTCTGTAACTGTTTGTACATAGATGAAATGAACATAACATATGTAACTTTATTGATTGTTTATTCAATTTCATGCCCGAATGTTGGTTGAAGAAAGCTGATTAAGTCGTCACTTTGACGGCCCTAAACCACGTTATTATATTGAGTTTGTCCATATCACGAAGAAGAAGAATAACAAGCTAAAATGAACTGAGTAGGCACTAGCAGATGATTCATCCTTACTACTACTCATCCTCCTCAACTCGTTAGCAGTCTCATTACACATATTTCCTCCGTCACCTCCTAGACGGCATGAATGATCACATATACTTAAACTATCACCATATCTATTAATTTTAATAAGATAATCATTACCAATATCTTGAGATGATAAATACCGACCACAAATACAACATTCGGTGATTGTTGACTTGTGCACTATCTTGGTACCATTTGATTGAACTTCTAAACTATTTTGTAAAGAACTATTCGGATATCTATTATATACAATCTCTGCTGATACTATAAACGTTGTATTCTGTGTTTCTAATGCCGGAGGTCCCTCATATCTATTCTCGTCTACATCAATGTATGTTGTTTCATTGACAAAGCGTGCATAACGATAAGGTTGATTGATTTTGTGTTTATTATGTCATTAGCTCGTTGGGTTGCAGTGTTTAGTTGAGGTGCACATGAACATCCATGAACTGTCGGTAATGATACCAACAACAATATTACCGCTGTTTGTAAAACAACAAGAATGACATCCATGTTGATATTAATATTGTCAGATAAGTAGGTAGTTGATGGTTGGGTTGAGGTTTGAAATACTGATACTGCATTAGAGTTTGAAAGGATATCACACCGTATCCTATAATATATTCTAAGACAGCCAGCCCTTGGCCTATGTAGCTCTCCTAGACTACTGAAGTTGCTCATATGATGGCAGTAGCCTAGAGATGATATAGACTGAAGTTATGCTCTTACACCACTCGTTAATTAATCATCAACACTATCAGTTACCCTACCTAGGTAACTCCACCACCTTTTAATTGTAGTTCCTCCGTTCCGTCCGGTCAATTTAAGAATAAAATTTGCGAGTATTTAGCGATGATCTAGGGCAAAGTCGTAACAGAAGTTCTGAGTGAGGATCGCCGAATATCGCTATTATCTTCGCTCTCCAAACGGCTGCACGGGACCACCATTATTGCAATACCTTGACTTTTATATGAACATGAACCTGATTAATTCAAGTAGGTACGACTACTACTACATTGCAGTGTTACTGAACTCTCTGAACACCGGGTAAACTGCACCTGCCCGAGCAGAGGGTTCTCAAAGAAAAAATATTTCATTCCGTGTCACATTAAACCACCAATTGAAAAGATATCCTCAAGAGACGCTATATGACAGTATACTATATCATCATTACAACTCATTCCTGTCATACACACATCATTAGCTCGATAACAGACCATGATATAAAGGGTGTAGTAGAAGATAATCGATCCTAGTGTGGTATCCGATGAGGCGGTATCCCGATTACCTACACTAATAAAGTGGACAATCGGCATTGTTATATCTTTGCCTACTATGCCGTCGGAGTTATGAATTGGACCATAAAAATCAATACACGCATTGTCAGAGAGCTACAGTGAAGGATAGTGTGCTTGGAATTGTCCAAAATAGACGTATAGGTGGGTAGACAGGGACATTTAAGATATCCAACTGATACTGATAAGTTTGGTAATCATTGATCTTTATCAACCGTGCGTGCGGCCGCTACTACTGGGAAATAGATATACCAATATGTGCTGCCGAATCATGTCAGTGGCATATCAAAACTTACCGCTAAATGTCATATCATGGAACATATCAAATGCACAACCTTTGGTAGTGAATTGTTTACTTCTTTAGGATATGTATCAGCTGGTATAAGACAATCACATTGCGGATATTGTGACCTTTTGGTTCAAAAGGAACTAATAATACAATCAATCCAATTACCAAATCATTTACCAAGTGTTGCTGCAAAGATTGAATTGCCAAATAAAATACAAATCTGCGTATCATCTAGTCATCTCCAACCATTCAAAGAAGGTGCCAATAAAAGATTATTACAATGTATGTCATTAATGGATTACATGACTAAAGAATCAAACAATTGTATATTACTCGGGGATATGAACATGAGAGTTGCAGAAGATAAGGACATAGAAGGTGCTGGATTAATCGATTGCTGGAAGGCGGCAGGATCATCAAAAGATACAAAGTTTACATGGAATTCATATACAAACAAGTATCATGAAGAATGCTTCGAATATACAGCTAGATATGATCGATGTTATGTATATGGTGACGTATTCCGTGTTAGGGAGTTTGGTTTTCTTGGTAATCGACCTGTCATGGGTAACAGTGGAGATTACTTATCTGATCATTTCGGATTAAGAGTCGGGATAGATATATCGTAGAAATAGACATTCATAGTACATCTAGTATGAGTAAAGACTTTGATTTACATTTGCAGTACTAGGCATATTATAAGAGCATTATATTAATCGTAATTCTATCACTCTAGACCTGTCGACGGATGTACATGTCAATATCAATTGGAGCCCTGGAAGATGTGCGTTTCACAGTTTATAATGATGAAAGAGAGATCGTAACAACTCATGTTAGTGTATACAACTTGCAAAGACGATCAAATGAAGTTACATAAAGGCCAAATAAAGCACTTGTCAAATCATCATATTGAAAACATGAATTCACAAGGTTTAAACAATACTAACGCGGACTTTCCAGACATCATGACCCTTATCAAGCATAACCCTGTAGGCATTCCCGTTATCCCATGTCGCAATTACCTCCCCTCCAGCATACTCACGGCCAAGGTTGCACTCAACTCTAGTCCCAACCTCAAATCTCAGCACATCTGACTGGATACAGGCATTGAATCCAGCTTTTAACTTTGCCGTATCGAGATTCTTACCAATGAATACAAATGTACTTGTCCTTTCCTCTCCTTCTTTCCATTCTTCTCCCTCGTCAGCATTAAAAAAGTGACCGACGCCTTGAAAAACGAACTTGCAGGTTGCTCCCTTAACTGCTATAATTCCCTTGTACCGATACAGTGTTTCACCCTCATCACGCAACAAGCAACTGATCCACCTTTGCAACATTTGCAAATTAACTTCTGAGGCCACTTTTACGCTAATTGAGGATATCCCCTTGTCATGCTTTGGTGTCTTAACCTCACCTAGAAAGAATGGATCTGATTTTAGAATGTTTTCTAAATCAAATGCACCAATGTTAAGTAATTCAGA
>Ga0214478_100904_pt1 | contig 16424 bp, 9 predicted proteins | sample M1_20Mar14CPVII9_2_FD_178001 | JGI IMG/M metagenome (GOLD analysis project Ga0214478, IMG submission 178001) | Marine eukaryotic communities from Monterey Bay, California, United States - M1_20Mar14CPVII9sort6BwellD7 | ecosystem: Environmental > Aquatic > Marine > Unclassified | place: USA...
CTGAACTGACTGCTGATCCTTCCAAGTTTTTAGTACAAATTCATGATCTGAAGCAACAGAATGCCAAACTATTGAGTGAAAAGAAAGATATGGAGGAAAGATTAAAACGTCAAATGGTTGCTCATGCTGCAATTGAGAAGAAGACTGTACGATTACAAAAGGGGTTGGAGAAGGTATCACGACGTCTTGATAAATGGGAAAGTACACAAAAGGTTGGTCGAACACCAAATTGTCAAGCCAAGGATATCTATAGGGAAGCTACTGGACTAGATCTTAGCGAGGAGGGATTCTATACTGTTGAGCCCGCTGGCACAGAAATATACAGCAAGGGAAAGGGCGGAAAGCGATGGTCAGACCCGCGAATGGACAGAGCTGTAGAAGCCAAACAGCAGGATCCCACGTTGACATCTGAAGATGCACTACGGATTGGTGGATACGAGTTTCCGGAGATTGGAAAGAGGGAGATTGGTAAAAGTGAGAAGGATATTATGGATTCCGATAATGTTAGTATTAAACAGAGAAAGAATAACCTGCTTCGTCGGTTGAGACAAAAGAAGCAATCCGAAGAGAAGAAACGACAGTCGAGCGGCTCAGGGGTGGCTGGTAGTGCTGCATCTATGGATGGTGGCGGGAAGACATCAGATGCAGCTGCAATGGAGGAACTCGCGGAACCGAATGTTGCTTCGGGCATTGAAGAACTTGATGTTGCTGCAGAGCCCCTTGAAGAACCTGATTTTGCAGGAGAAGTTTAGTTTAGAGGTATTTGAGTGGTAGCATTTAAAAAAACAAGTATAGTTGTGAACCAGAGTGTCTAGTGACTCTATGGAGTTGAAACTATGTGCATAATATCTATATTTAAGGTTACTCACACTTCTAAGTCTCTAAATCAGTCAGCTTCTGCAAAGCCTCTTTATGTCTGTCATCGCAAAATGTGAGCTCTAATTTGCCGTTTGCATTCCATCGTCTTGTCATTGCATTCAATATCAACTGTGAGTTGACATATGTGGGTACAACTTCACCATCAACTGATTCAAGTCTACAGCCAATAAGAGACTTATTTGTTGCTTTTATTTGACGTTTTACTTGTCCATCCACACCATTAATCTCTTTGACTACAATGTCAGAACCATTCATGCCTGTTACGAGCTTGCAACCTAGATGACTATAATCTGAGGCTGGTATTGAAAACGTATAGGCCGACTCTACATCAAACGACAGCGGAGATGAAGTCAAAAACGTCTTGACAGCTGATGCATCTTTTGTTGCTCTGCCGAATGTTAGGGCTAATGGTGAATGTTGCTTGAGCATTTTAATAACTTGATCTAACTTTGGTGGGGGATCACTGTTCTTTAGCAATCTACATCCAGCGCCTACGGGTATCCCGTTGATAACTAGGGGGGTAGTGTATGGACACAGAGTGAGGAGGTGATCGCAACAAAAGGATTAAGTCGAGACAAACATGAACACTTACAGCATAAGTTATCGCCCACAAGCACTCCGCCAATCTCAGCGGCACCATCAGCCAGAGCAAAGTCTTTGAGCATGATTCTATTTTCATTTGAACTAGTACTTGACTTGACTTCAGTAAGTACCAATTCTGAAGGACCACCAATGTCCTCCTCTGGTGCACTATCTTTTTCCAATACTATGTTGAAGAGATAGGGCTTTACAAACCCCAGATCAAGCGGTCGTTTCGATCCAATTTCCTCCAACAGAGATAAAGCCTTTTGTTTGCCTTCGCCTTTCTCTCCTAGAACAACTTTACCATTAATATGACCGAGCAAATCGCCCAACATTACTGCACCAGTCTTCTCTATATGTTGTGGCTGACCATTCGAATCAGGAAGAAAGGCACTTACAGACAGAGCAAAGTTGTCATGACTGGTGAATTTGAGACCTAACTCTTCATCTGTAATTCGGACAACAACTTCCTTGACATTGTTGGCTGCCTTTGGTGATTTACCCTTACTACCATTGACCTTTTGCTGTACCATCTTCTCCATTTGCTGAAGATCATTTTGAGAAGCAAGCTTGAACAGTATAGCCTTGGGCCGAGCAGGATCTTTCAGGGCAGCGAATAGATCCACTTGCATGTCGGGACCATAGCGTCTTCCATTAACACTCACAATTGTGCTTCCTTTGAATAAGTCGGGATCAAGTTGTTTTTCTTGTGCAACCTTTCTTGCTTGGGTACCTCTCGGTAGATCTATCACCTTCAAATAGCCACTCTCACAGTTGGTAAGGATGTTCAAGCCAAGTGGAAGCCTTTCACGCCATACTAGTTCTAATTCGTCTTGCTTGTCATCAACATCAGCCTTGACAACATGATGTTGCTTCAACTTTGGTAGTTTGTCAAGCTCAAGACTGGCAGTTCTCATTATAAACGGCCAGTAGCTTGAAAGATTCTGATTGAGCATCTCAATAAGCCACCCACTGTTGTTCTTCAAAGCATCGACAATCACATTGACAACATAATCTCTGAGTCTCGTTCCTAATAGGGATGCCATTTTGTTTGCAACCCATGTAATCTTACCCTCTCCTTGAATTGTCAGCTCAACGCCACCAATTGAACAGGATCTATCATTCAAACATAATACTGGCTCGTATATGTCAACCTTTTCGCCGGTATCGGGATCCTCTTCTGTTCTTACGACATGTCTTCGTAGCTCAAACTTTAGCCTGATTGCTCCATCCCATAAACTCGTATTTGCTTTTCCGCTGCCTTTAAGATAGGGCATATATGTTTGTTCAAAGCTCCACATTGCATCATTGAGTGTAGCAGAGATATTCTTAATATCAATTACTAACAGTTCTGATGCCTTGACAGCCCGCGTGGACTGGGGAATACTACCATCTCCACTCTTTTGTGCACTAATGCCGGCAATTTCAATGTATATGTCTTCCTTCTTGACCTTAAATCCCTCCATGCTCAAGTTGGATAAGGTATACATGAGTCCATCTCTCACACCATCGAATGGTGGCACATGCATACTTGGCAATACTCTCAGCAAGAAGTCAAGACTTGTATCGGCAGCCGAGCTTATCAGTTCACGTCTAGCAACTTCATCCGTCATAGCATTTTGTGTATCATCTAATAGCTTGTTGACATCAAGTCCTTCTACACCCTTCATTACGGTATCCTTTGTGATTCCAGCCTTTGCCACTGCGTCAATGATATCAGTACTGACATCTTTATTGTTCGCTCCTTTTCGTTGTGGTGAGCCCAATCTAGCTGAAGCAGCTTCAAAATTATCGAGTAATGATTCTGCCTGAACAATTAATCCGCCAGTAGAAGCAACTACTTCTTCATCATCCAAATATCCCGCGGCCATGTCTAGAATGTCCATCAGACTAAGTTCACCACGAGTAATCTGTCGTACTTTACCCATAACATCATCAACCTTTGGAGACCAGTGTTGTGATCCTTTCATCTTTTCTTCGGCTAGATCTAATTGAATTTCAATTTCCTTGGCAGCCTTTGCAGCAATTGGTTGAAACAGAGCTAGTGAGCCACCCTCACCACTTGCTAATTTTGCAATCTGTTCCGCTGATAGATCTTGTCCTAGTTCTGATTCAAGATCAACAAAGGTTCGTTCAAGACGGAGTAATACAGCATCTCTATACCCACTCTTTTCTGAAAGCAAAGCAATGAGACTCTCCTTGGTGTCCTTCATTGAAGATGTAGCGGATTGCTGCAGGTTGGATATGACAGACTGTATATCCCCTTCAGAAACACCCTCTGATGATACTGACAAATCTTTCATCAATCCATCACTTTGACCCAAAAGAGAAGCAGCCTTGGAAGTGTAACTATCACCAGTACTTTGTATCTTTGATAATGACCCTGCAATAATAGCATCTAAGCCACCAGAACTCTCAGATCTCAACTCAATAGCTTCGAATAATCGTGATCGGATGGCATCTCCCATTTCCATTGATTTAAGCTTGGCTTTGGCTACATCACCTTCGGTAAATGCTCGTGTCAAATCAGCACTATTTCCAACACCATCAACACTGCTGCTACCAAATGCAGTTTTTACATCTCCACCAGCGGCATTCAATACCTCAGCAGCACGATTTTTCAATCGTTGACCACCCTCTACAAACAAACTAGCCGTCTTGGTTTGTAATAGTCGACCAGTCATTTCTTGCCATACTTTAGTCTTTTCCGATATGGTACCAAAGATTTGGTTCAATTGTGGATCAGACGTTGACACTTCGGACAAATAATCAAATACTTGTGTAAATTGTTGTGTTGCGTGTGCCTGTAATGTAGCTGAGGATATGTCAGTACTATCACTTGGTAGTAATGATGGATTACTATCACTTGGTAGTAATGATGGATCGAGTATATTCTGAGTATTGATTTGTATAGTTGTTGATTCAGCATTACCAATAGTAACGTTGCCATTCTCGTCAGTTTTGATATTCATTTGTAGCATTGAATCTAAAGATGACAATGCATCTTTTCGTAGTCTGTCAATCTTACCACGCATGCTACCTTCTCCTTCTTTGTCATAATCGTCATCTATTTCTATACCCATATTGCCCAAAGTTTGTTTCGTCTTTTCGGGTATATCAACATCCACCAATTCCTTCAATCTTTCTTTACCTCTTTGGAATAATTGAGTAAGATCATCATCCCGTAGCATTTTATATATCTGTTTAATCTCATCTGGCTGAGGTAATTTTGTTGCAAATGTATCTTGTGTTGTTGAGAGGGCTTGATTGGCCATGTTGGTAGCAGTCTGTTGACCATTCTCTAAAGTTGATGCATTGTCGTTTAGTTTTGTATTGAGGAATTCTATAGATGATTTGGATGCATCTGATGCTAACTTTGCTGCAGATTCGTCACTGCCATTGGTAATCGTAACAGCTGAAGATAACTTCTCTGCTACATTCGATACATCATCTTGAGAGATAGGTCCATGTTGACTACCCTTTTCAACAGCCAAATTCCAAGCGGTTTCACCTCTTTCTATTAATTGTTCTAACATTGGATAGAACTTTGATGAGGTTGATATAATTTGACTTGGCAATAGCTCTTCTGTATTTTGCACTGCCCCATTATTATCACTACTATCCAATAAAGATGCTAGATATACATCCTTGGCAGGTCGATATTCCTCAATCATATACAATCTCGTAGGTCTATCAACATCATTCTCTGTCTTCTCCTCTTGTTCTTGGGCAGTACAACATGCCCTAACAATCATACCAGGTGTAGCACAAATCTTTCGTATAATTACATTATCATTCTCGTCATCATCTACTACATCATCTTCTGATGGTAAGCGTATATTTTCAAGAGAACAAGAAGCAATTGATTTACCAGGTTCACGGCATAATCGTATAGATGCCCAGTTACTAGTATTAGTACTGCCTACTTCGTCATCATCTCCAACATTTTGTTGCAACTTCTCGACTGAATTAACGCTAGATTCAAAGCATCGTACCACAACTCCGGTGCCTAATTTTGTTAACACTGCATCACCTGGTACTATATCCATCTTATATAGGTTAATTATCACCTCTTGGCAGTACTAGGAGATGAATGGTGTCGGCATTATGCAGTGTGAGATGCGCGATGAGAGTAGTCTTGAAAATTTTTTTGAGAGGGACCCGAAGGGTCCCCCGAGGGACCGAAGCCCCGCGCGAAGCGCGGAGGATCGAACCCGAGACCACCCAACGCACGCTCTCAACGCATAAACCGTTCGATCTCCAACTATTCAATATAATTCCTTCTCCTCATTCTTTCTTAAGTCACTTTTCTCCTTCATTGTGAAGGTTCACATATCATATCGACCACAAAACTTTAATGGCATACATACGAGAGGCCGGCGATAATAATCCTCCGCCACCTCCTGTTGCATATACTATACTACATACTACATCGATATCTAGAAATATAGTATCAATATGAGCAGCAATAAAGACTCTGAGGGCTCTTTAGAGGAGGAGGTAGATGATATGGATATGGAAGAAAAGACATCGACGTATAATGAGATGGAGAGCAAATCTACTAGCACAAAAGGTAGCCATGCAACGATTATACGACAGTGGAATTTATTTGCACAAGAACAAGAATATCCACTGTGGGTTGCTCTAACTGAGAAAGATGTATGTGGAACTGTTGCATATACTCTGTTGGCAATTCCTGCAGGTGATGGAAGAGAGTTAGCACAGAATTATGCAAGTGAACTCTTCTCAAGTACATCAGTGGCACATTTATTGCAAGGTAAATTGAAGAGTTACCGTGATGTGATGACGGCAGGGCTATTAATGTATTATGAACAGACGAAGACAGACCTCGGCCATGACTCACTACTCATTCGTGTGATGCACACTTGTGCCAAGCGTGTTGACGTCTCGTTTAGCACTCTTCGGCAATGGGGTACTCTGATAAAGGATCACTTCTTTGTCAGTAACGCCGCTAATTATGCATCAGCTCCCAACCAAGATGCTACCGAGAAGGTAGTTGCTATCATGCAAGAGATGGTGTTGAAGAAGAACGACAAGATTGACAAGCTTGTATCAGAAGTGACTGAAATGAAGGGAGTTATGAAGAATGTCGAGAGCATGTTAGAACAGCTCTGCCTCACTGGTGCTAGTGCAACGCCACCTCGCCCCAGGAAAGCTGCCAAGACCAGTGGTGATGATACAGCAGCTTCTCTCGCGAGTGCAAGTAAGGCACCTCCCACAGCACCATCTACTAACCAACCTCCCACGGATGTATTTGCTGCCATGACTAGTGCCCAGGCAAGGCATGTTGTAACCGACTTTACGGGAGCAAAGGATTGGTCTCTCACAAAGTTGGTGCAGGAGGTATTGAAGGGTAAAACTAATCTTGATGTTGTGAATTGGCACAATGGCAAGTTGGGGAAGAGTATGGCAAGTAAAGTGAAGAAGGCATATAACATGCTGGAAGGACTTGCAAATGATGATGAAAAGAAGTACTTCGATTGCAGGCTGCTTCCACTGGATAAGGATGCCGGCCGCTTTGAATGGTTAGAAGAGGTCAGCCAAACAGTGGGTCGACTTGAGATTCTAATGATTGATGATCTTGTACGTCGCAAGCTTCCAGATGCCTCGGAACTAGAAATTACCAATGCTAAATCCAAGCAAAAGACCAATGTTAGTACACTGGGGGGCATGATTGAGAAGCTGAACACTGCGGAGAACAAAGCAGCTGGGAAGTAATGTAAATTTTATGGTAGAGAATGTCGGAGGTTATTGCTAATTCAATATTGATTTTCGTGCCGGCGGACCTTCGTCATTAGAAAGAGCGTAAAAAACTGATCTAGAAACATTGTTTATAGCTTATTTAATCTACTACTGCAGTACTGAGATAGGGTGGAGTAAGTACCATTTTGCACACGATTGTGATGTAGTTTATGAGAGGGAAGAAAAGGATACCATATTCTGTCTTTGACTTTAAGAACCGGTACTCGCGTCCGGAAGATATCTCCGGAGGATACCGGTCCCTCAGAAGAGGTATCCTAGGTCCCTCAGATGTCGGGAAATCAAGAAAATTTGAATTTTGGGAGACCGCTGGAATAAAAAGGATACCACTGCTCTCCCGTGAAGAAGAAGAAGAAGAAGAAATAGCGATCTATCATTCTCATAAAGACATTGTAATGCTCTTTCAGTTGTTTTATGTATGGTTACAGTGTTATCAACTTCTTGGTAGTACTATTGTAGATCATCCTAGTCGGTATCGTCATCCTCAACTTGTTTCTTCTTCTCCTTTACGTAACAGTAACGAATGCTTGGGGGCTCGATTGCAGTAGAAACAGAGAGGTATTCTTCCTTCTTGTACTTCCCTTTTGTCGAACAAAGTCGCATAAGAGAAGTTGCTCCTTCATTTATATTGTCTACAAAGATAACTGGCTTACGAACTACCTTTGCGACGATTTTCATACATTCCATTAACTCATCTTGACAAAAACTAGTATACTCCAACAAGACATCGGGAAATCCAGGTAGAGTTTCTGGTGGACATTCTCCGTTTTGATGAAAATAAATATCAGGGTTGTTAATAGCCAGAATAACGGAAGATGCACAAACCAAAGAGGCTCTGTACTTCAGTAAATCCTTCTCCATTAGAGTCATCTCCAAATAGTATGTGGCGGCATGCCTCATCATGGGAGAAGCCTCCACAAGGGTGAATAGATTCAGGAACTGATATGATGTGGTAAGTGATAAGTTAGGCTCCAAGTCCTCTCGGATTTTCTTCTCTTGGTCAAGTATTTCCTGTGTGGTACAGCTTCCAATTCTCGAAAACTCATCTACGTCCAGGTCTCCATTTGATGTATCTCTTCCTTGTTGCACATTGGCAGCCACCCAGAGTACACTTACCGGCTTAACGCCCTGTTCGTCTTTCTCTGCTTTGATGGCCATGAATCTTTCAAGGATACTTACAGATAAATACAGAGTGTTGGGGTCCAGTTTTAGCTCATTGTGAAAGAAAGCAAGTGTGTTGATGACTGCTTCTCTATGTGCTATCACACTAGTTGATTGAGTATACCCAGTTCTCTGGAGTTTTTGTATTGTGAATCGTCGTGTAAACTCGTCACGCCAATCTCCTTCATCTATTGACTTGATCTGATGTTTCGGCCAACGGTTGTCGAAAGATTTTGCCAAACAGAATCAATATCATCAAGGATAAGTGATCTAAATTCATAGCATGTTGCACCCAAACGAGTAAGAGCCTTTATTGTTAGTAATAAATGCTTAGACTTTATTTGTATACTCCTAAGTTGCTCATATAACTAGAGTAAGGCTCTTGTAGAAGTAGTATATATCCCATTGATCCTAATGCTTTGCCCACTTTACAAGTCTCTTCTTCGTTTGGACGCAACATACACAAAGCCAATTCTAGTCAACTTCTCAATTTGTTCAGATGAGAGTTTACCCTTCTTGTATGCTTGACGCTGATGATCCACCCAAGTCCCCAACTGTTTGTTGTTTTTGTCTAATGTAGAAACATTGCAATTTCCATTCTTATCTTTGTATTGTTTGAGCTCTTCAAACCTTTCATCCCAAGATTTATACTGCTCCTTTAGTTCCCAAACAAAGCCAACATTTGTCAACCTCTCGATTCGCTCCGCTGTAAGCTGACTAGGCTTGCCTGCCATGAACTCTTTATACCATCTTCGTTGTGTTTTTACCCACCTTCCAAGCTGAGGGTTGGCAGCATAACTTGACGGCACTTTGCAATCCCCTTTGACTGCCTTGTACGCAACAAGCTCATCAAATCGATCATCCCATTTTGTAATCACCCAAACAAAGCCAACATTGGTCAACCTCTCGATTCGCTCCGGTGTAAGCTGACTTGACTTGCCTTCCATGAGTAACTTGTATTGTCTACGTTGATGGTTAACCCAATCACCAAGTTGTTGGTTAGCTTTATCCCTTGCAGATACTTTACAATCCCCTTTAACTGTCTTGTATGCAACAAGCTCTTCCAACCTCTTATCCCAAGACACTTCTCCATTCTTCAAATTAGTGGCTGTACCCTTGGATCGTCCCTTGGCAGTTCCTTTCTCAAAAGCATTTGCACCCTTGAGAAGATCCTCCTTCTTCATACCACATCGTGCAGCCATCTCAACGACTACATCATCGTCAACATTTCCTCGCTTAAGCATAGCTGATAGTTGACTCATGATGGCGAACTTGCCTTGACCCTCCATACATGCCTCAGCATTCTTCATAAGATCAACAACCTTCATATCAACTAGAGATGCAAACTCATTGACCTCGTCGGTATCAATCTCCTCACGTTGCAACCGACCTGCAAGCTCAATCATCTTGCAAACCTTCATCCAACCAACAACCAAGTTACGATGCTCAACTGAGAAAGCCGCCTTGATGTATTCAAGAGCTTCCTTGGGAGTAAGTTTCTCTTCAAGAAGTAAGAGATAAGTGAGCACTGATTCATCTCTCTTCTTACAGCAGTTAATTCCACCCAAAGTACAAAGAGCCTTATGATTACGTTGAATAAGCTCAAAGATATCAGATCCCTCCTCGAAATACTCCATTGCAAAGGTACACGGATCGGCATTTGGATCAATGACCCTCCTTGTGTTGGTAGCAAATGCATCATTTGTCTCAGCCTTGAGGCGCATGTAGATACTGTACAAGATGTTGTACAAAGCCTCACAGTGGAAGTTGACCTCTAGCTTGCCATCAGAAGCGGAGATCCACTGGGTAGGGTCCATATCATATACTGCAAGAAGTTGTGACAATCCCCCGTAAGCAAACTTGGCAAAAGTCTTGCATGTAGCCTTGGATCCAATTGCCACAACGATACGTTTATCATCAGCTGCTGGACGAACAAGATAATGAATGTATGCCTTCATCATAAAGAAATAAGTTTCTTCCGACACCATATCAGTTGGCTTCGTATCCTTATAAATGGCAAATGGGAGGATGTCACCATTGATAGTTTGGAGGAAGTTCTCGAGACCCAAGTTGGAGCAAACGAAAGCTGGGGTGGTTGATATTAAGTCTCCTGTTGAATGTCGAGCCCGAAAAGAATGTCTTTGCTTCCCCTTGCCCCTGAAACCAAGATGCTCTTGCATAGTCTCATAATGGAACAAGTTGAATACTACCCGTTCAGTTGTTGGGTCGATTTCACCAAAGGGGAAACTCCACAAGTTAAGGATTTCCTCGATATCTCTACCATCTAAAGTCTTCAAGTTGGCATCCTTAAAAACCTTCTTTAGTGTATCAGTACGAAGTTGATATTCTACATTGACTGGATGTTCTTCTTCGGGGTGGTCATAAACACTAGACGGAGGTTCAGCAGATTGGTTGTAGCCAACTAGCATTTGTTGAGAAGACGTCAGATCGTCAAGGCAAAACCCATCTTTAATACGAATGATATGACTAGTCACATCAAGTGCCTCAAGAACATTCCCCATCTGAGCCGCGTTCAATCTCGACTTCATCTTCCCCTTCAACTCTTGGAGTTTATCCGAAATATTGACGTGTTCATCAGTTGCCTCAGGAGTATCAGACAGAGCCCTACTCATTATACTTGACGTACTTGTATTTGATCTTGAAGTGGAATCGAAAGTTATCGATACGTTCATAGGAGGCCTGCCATTATTAAACGTGGCAACAAGTGTGGAAGGTTGTCTCTTATTGAATGCTATTGATACTTTGACAGGAGGCCTGCTATCATCAAATGTGGCCATCAAGGGTCCCTCCTGTTCAGGTAGACTAGGTTCATAAGGAGATGAAGTTAGTGTGACATCGTCGTAGTCAATTGAAGACAATAGTTCATGATCTTGTGGGTTGAAAGGTTCATTCGATTCTTGTTCATGGATGGCCTTCTTTGCTTCCATGACGATATCCCAAACTTCTTTGTCAAATGTATCTGAAGAAGAAGATAGAGTAGTTGGTGGCGTTGTTGATGATGATGTTAAAGTAGCGATGTCTACATGTCTCCCCAAGGGTGGATACACGTTGTTACTTCTCTTTGAGACTGCCAACGCCTCAAAACTATCGTCGTAAGATTCTTCATGTGTATCTCCGAGATTAGATATATCCTTTAGCACTCTTGGTTCAGGGGAGAGAGAGACTCTAGCCGCATGATCGATATTAGTAGAAAAGGAAGACGCCACCAGTGTTTGTTCAGCTTCCACATCGGTGCCAAATGAGACCACAAGAGAAGACGGAGCCGGCACTGTCACAGAATGATTGTTACTATATGGTGTAGGAGGTAGTTGTACAGCCTTCCTTTTCCGATCTTCTCCAGTGAGTTGTCTACTCAACTTTCCATGAAGGTCTTGATGTGCCTCAATAGGGAAGAAAGAGCAAGAGGATGATGCACGTGATACTTGGGATGGCTTCCTCCTCTTTAAGTTATTCAAAGAGTGTCTCTCATTTCGTATCGATGGAGGTTGGTTACTCTGTATCTCTCTCAATACTCTATCTTCAGTTTTCAAGAGCCCACCATTAAATAAATCGAAATCACCATGTACTGCTGACATCGAATTTGTTGAGCCTGTTTATTTATTAACGCTCCTCCTTGCCGTCTTAATCCAATGGCCCTAATAAGGTACTTGTTGTATATGTAGATCACTTAGGTGAATACTGAGATGATAAGGTATTCTCGTGGCACAAAAATCAAAAATTAGGATGGGTATCCTTTTACATCTCCTGGGAGTAGTAGTAGAGAGCATTGCTTAGAGAGCTCAAGAGAAACTAACTGTCTCTCTTGAACTTAAAGTATTCAAGAGAATATCCATCTCTGTGACTGGCCAATCTCTTATCAAGAAACGACGTGGTACAAACAAGTACCTTAGTGGATGATGAAAGGAGTTCTTCTAATAATGAGCAACCTTCTTCATCCATAGAAAGAGCAGCAAGTGCATCCGTAATTGAAGTCGGTGAAGTCATGAGTGATATTTATTGGGACAGGAACGTCTTTCGTAATGGTCAAATATAATGATATGATGCTAATAATATTGAGTGATATGATGTTGTGTACTGATGTAAGGCTATGTGTAGAAGAGTCTATCTCTCTCTACTTTGTTCTCTTCTGTTGTGGTCCTTCTTGTGCTTGGTAGATCTTGATTTTTGTTATAAGGATACCGAATAAATAAAACTGACGTGCTTTCTTGCTAACCACTTTACACACCCTCAATTGTTCAACATGTTTCTTTATACGACACCACTCCTACCGCGCCTTATACTCAGTATGTTGTTGTACACATTGACTGACAACTCTGATAAAATATATGGGGAGAGGTGCGATATTCATCAGTATCTTGAGTCTTCGCCCGCCCAAATCTTTTAGTTGACTGAACATACTCGGCAAAGACGACAAGACCAATAAAAAGATGTAGTAACTGGTATGGAATCAACTTCCTTCTAATCGTCTCTCAACTTAAGCCTCAAAGCGCCTGCCAAAGAATGAGAAGAGTTTTTGGCCAGCAACTGGACCGGCGATACGTTTTAACTCTTCTCTTGATAATCGAGATAGCTCTGCTATTGAGTCGCACTCATTCATTATATTCCGTGCATTATTGGCGTTAACTCCAGGAAGCTTTCGTAGCATTTGTTTTGCAGCATCATTCGATTCATTATCATCGTCCTCGTCTCCCTCCTTCCCCAAGAGATCATCTAATTGATCATTACTCCCAATCTCGATAGCCTTTTCTACATCAACTTCTTGATGATTTCGTTTCAACTTCTTGAAGATCTTCAATGTTTCATGAGGTGATTTGGACCAGAGGATTCGTAGTGTAGGAAACTCCATCGTCAACATGGATAGTTTGGAGATGATTGAATCTTTTCTAACCTCTCCGCCTATGTCACTAGCATTCTGAAGACCAAACGTCTTCTCGGGATCAAACTCAATCAACAGTATGGGACACTTGTAGTACTTGCACATTGCTCGAGCTTGATCTTGTAGCCGTCCAGAGTTGAATGAACCAAACAAATCACTGATACTCTTTCTCTCAACACAGTGGACATTACTCAATACAAAGTCACCAACGGTAAGAGTAGCAGGTGCAAGTCTCATGCCCCCTTGATGAAGAACTGATGGTAAAGCTGCTCTAAATTCTCGTACGTCAACGGCTATATCACGTCTTTCCTTTGAGGCTGACCTTTGCTTTCCACCTCCAGTCCGTGTATCCATCGATAATGGCAAGGAGCCGCCAGCATATGAACCACCTGCACCTCCACACGCTTGTTGCATTTCTTGTGTAGTAAAATTGTTAAATGTGGGTAGTTGAGTAGGCATTCTCTTCTTGTGTTCGATAAGTCGGTCAAACGCATCTTTCTCCTTCTCGAGTGACCTTGTAAAGTTGTACTCCTCGGCACTGTGTTGGTATAAGAGAAAGAAGACCTGTAGTCTATCTTCTTCGGCAAGTGTAGGTGAGGGAGATATTCCAAGGTTGTTGGGTTTCATAGAGTTGGAATAGATTTCAAGTGTGCGAATAAAGGCTTCGTCCGAGTCATACATCACTACATATTGTGGTCGAGTGTCATGAAGCAACATTGAAGACTCTCCTTCGGATACTTTTGAGAATGTTCGTATAAATAGACGCATCCCTTCTATGGGCTCCACTTTATATGCAAGCTCGTCTTCATCCTCTGAAGATGACCAACTATCAGTAGATCTAGCATCGTCATCGCCAGAAGAGTATTCGTTGCCAATATCTACCTTTTGAAGCATTTCTAGACCACCTCTAGATTCTTCAACTATCTCATCTATCTGACCTTGTTGTCTGATAGAGTCTGCTGCAACATTACCACGAGTCTTCTCTTCAATCATCTTCCTGTGTCTCTTCTTCCAGTGCTTTAGCCTCTTTTGATCTTCCTCTACTACTCTATGATAATCATCTCTTTCGTCAGTATCACCAAATAGATACTTCCTTACCACACTATGCTCTTGATAAAGTAGTCGTTGCTCTGTAGGCAGAGAGTCAAGGTCGTGGCCACCGGGTCTTAAAACTGTCTTTGATTTCTGAACCACTTGATCTAGATGTTTGAGGAAGCTGAGGGAGGACGCTCGTTTTCCACTACCACTTGAGAGATATGAGTGTACAGATTGTAGTGCACGCTCATCTTTCACCATGACTAGTACATTGGCACTAGATGGAATAGATCCCTTCTGGACCTTTTGTTGCTTGGCATTCCATCGATTCTCAATTTCAGTCAAGACCTGGTGCAATAATCTTTCCTTTGGTTTATCTTCTAGTACTGTCTTCAACTTGTCAATAGTCTCTCCACTCTTATTTGTTTGCTTTATACATCTATAAACTCTATCCTTTGCTTTCTGGAACAGACTCTCGCCAGCTTCTTGCATCATCCAAACACTGGGATTTCGGCTTGACGAACTTCGTGCCTTAATGGCTTGTAAGCACTTCCAGAATTGGACACAATCTAAATGTGTGGATGATGAGTGAGATATATATTTAGCATATGATGGAAATACAAACTGAGTAGTATTTCACTTACCATATTCAATCAAATAATGAAGCAGTCTACTCAACTGTTTCAAGTCATCAATAATCTGCTTTGCATCCCAACTTAGATTATTTCCTTCCGACTGCAAGTGTCGATTCATAGTGTATATGAAGTTGGTCGTAGCACATGTTTTAACAATCTGCTTCAATTCATCTACTGCACTATTCCTTTTCGTTGTGGCCTTTGTATAGTTTGTCATGAAATCTTCATTATCCCTCTTTCTCTTTCGTTGTTGCTTACTACAGTCTTCATTAAACCCATCATTCGATAGAAAGGATAGGTCAAGTTGAGGCGCCTTCTGTCTTAAATCTCTTACACATGCTTTTATAGATGCACTAATACACTTTTGTATATTTGTCATATTCTGACTAAGTGGCTGTGCCAATTCAAACACTGTGGGTGGCTGACGTTCAAGTTCCTCTGATACCGAAGCATGAAATCGTGGGTAAAGAAATAGTCTCTGAACTTGTAATGCCTTGAGTGTTTTGTCAATCTTTGCAAATCCGGAAAGTAATGCAGCTGGATCATCTGTAAATGCCTTGATGAATCCACCTCTATTTGTAATACTGCTTCCATTGTCAATGGATGTACTATCCATAAAGTAACGTTGACTTCTAAATATTCTCAATATAAACGCATCCATACTCTTTTCATTCACAACCTTTTCAGCATGAGCAACTAACATACCCTCTATATCTTTAGCTTTGGCAGTACCCTGTAATAAATCAACTATTAATATACGTGAGGTAATAACAAATACACCACCTCTAGCATATAATGCTGACCGTTCCGATGCGGGAACTTCCTCGGATGTGATTATTGTGGGTAGTTCTGTTGTAGGCGTACCCCATGATGATAATGTAGATATAAGTGTTTGGCGTTCATTATCTCGTAAGTTTAATACAAATACCAAAGGTAACTTTCTTCTTCTTTGTGTTTCTTCTTCAGCTGGTTGTTTCATATCTAATGTATTAGTATTAACATCTTGTTGTTGTTGCAACTCTGACTCTGTAGTATCACCAAAATATCTAACAAAACTACACAATAACGATAACCAACCAAGGCCACGGCCCATTACCATTAAACCATCTTGTTCATATAACTCTGAGAATGCTTCTGATAAATAAGTGGGTAAGATGTTGTGTGGATGTGTATTCAATAGAGATGTGGTAGTAGATGATGTAGGTTGATTATCGTTATCAACATCTATAACTTCTTCCACCACTTCTTCGTCAGCGTTACCGCTGCTAATTTGCTGTCTCTTCCGCTTTGCCATTGTGTAGTATTAAAACATACACCAAAGTAATACAACTACGATATAAAGTAGGGATATATATCAATAGATTCTACTACATATCTAGTATGATCTGGCTGTGTGGGGATATTTAGAGGAACCGATAGTGGTTGATGTGCAAAATGCACACATGATATGCACA
>Ga0214478_100906_pt1 | contig 16405 bp, 17 predicted proteins | sample M1_20Mar14CPVII9_2_FD_178001 | JGI IMG/M metagenome (GOLD analysis project Ga0214478, IMG submission 178001) | Marine eukaryotic communities from Monterey Bay, California, United States - M1_20Mar14CPVII9sort6BwellD7 | ecosystem: Environmental > Aquatic > Marine > Unclassified | place: USA...
ACATACATATGTAGTTAAGGTAAGTTGCCCTGGACCTAATGTAATTCATCCACAAACATAATTTGCACCTATTCTTCTTCTATCTACTTCACAAACTCGCAACAAATGGATCTCTTCACACCCAGTATCCTTGAACAAGGGGCACTACCAATTTATATCTCATTCGGGGGCACGAAGAATGAGGGGCACGAAGAATGATCACTATACTTATTCTTTGCATAATTATTAGACAACAACAACCCTTAAGAACTTCCTAAGATTATGACAGGATCCTACTCTATGAACCTACGCAGTAAAGCACTTCGACTACGCAATGGGAGGCGATTACCATTGCCATTGGAACTACCACGCCTTCCTCCAAAGAAGAAGGTCGGCAAGGGCAAAAGAGGTGTAGCACGTCTACTACGCAATGGGAAGCGATTACTGGAACTACCACGCCGCCTTCCTCCAAAGAAGAAGGTCGGCAAGGGCAAAAGAGGTGCGGACCGTGTGAAAATCTCACCAACAACACAATCATATTCCATATCCACACCAACTACTATTACAGAAACATCCTCCTCTTCACTTTCTTCAACTTCAGTGCGTAGTGAGTTTAGGTAAGAAAGAGTTTTCATACTTATACGACCCTCCTTGGATACCATGTGTATCTAATCATCTCTCCGTCTCTCCTTAGTTCCACAAGTCAACCGATGCTCATTAGCTTGGAGCTTCAGAAATTTGATACTCTTAAAACGTCAGAGACCAAAGAAGATGTGGATGCCACCACACTTTCATCTATCAGCAATTTGACCGAAGAGGTATCCAAGAAGTTGGAAGAGTTGCTTGCGACGCCAGCAGGTGACCCGAAAGCTACAACAGCCAAGGGAGAGACGAAGAAGGGCCCTTGGCCAATCGGCGATCGACAACGTGAGGATGATTCTCCTACCATTGGGGAGGGTCAATTGGATGATTATGCACGTTCTGGGCAAGAAGCTGTCAAGCAGACTCTTGAATTAATGAAAAAGACGGCTGGAGTTCGAGATAAGTACGATACTGCCTCCCTCAAAGACTATGGAGTTGGTCCTCGAAGAATTATGGAAATCGATCGTGTGATGTCGGATGACAACCGCCGCGCTGTGTGCGAACAGTGTGCACGCCGAGAAGGAATCGACCACGGAGAAGATCTATCCAAGGTCGGCCCTGAGGAAGTGTCAGTAACACCTGCCAATCATAAGGAAGATACAAAGAAGGAATCTCCTGATGTTGCCAAACCCTCCTCAGCCACAGTCTCTGTTGGAAAGGCACAGTTGAAGAATAATGTGTTTGGATTTCTTGCACCCAAAGAGGCATCCAAGAAGTCGGAAGAGTCGCTTGCAACGCCAGCAGGTGACCCGAAAGCTACAACAGCCAAGGGAGAGACGAAGAAGAAGCCCAAGAATTACAAGAAACCCAAAGAGTCAGTGAAACACAACAAGTATGGCAGTAATGCCTCCTACACGTCCAGTGGATGGGATGTTTTCCGTACACAAATTTCGTTGCAATGTAGACATGGTCACTCTTTCGACAGCCCTGCTGATTTCTTCCGATACTATCAGTCAGTACATGGAGTGCTACCTAAACGTCGGCACCGAAAGGGTGTCAATATTGTCGGTGGACGAGTCAATTTCCAAAGGGTTGCTTCGAAGATGTATGAAGAGTTATCCGAGGAAGACAAGGCTTTATACAGTATGTTTGCTAACTTATTCTGGAAGAAGTTATAAGCTAGCAGTTGGGACGTCATTAGTGTGCCATATGTAGTTGTTGTTGGTTCAGAGGGTGATTTGTATAATATTAAAAGAGAAGAGTGCTGGTATATCTGGAAACGATTTTGTTGTAGTTGGTACCTAATGTGATAACTTCCAATGAATATCATCCACAGTATTTCCCAATAGCCCGCGTCATATATTGCTGCCACTCTCCCACAGAAAATCTTAATCTTATTCTTTTAAATAACTTACACAGAAAATCAAAATTGAATGATGTTCTCCAACAACTGGTGAAATGAGCATATAAGAGCAAATGTTTATGAAGAGGTGGATTGTATCGTCCGGTAATCCAAGTATAAATGCTACCTATGCTACTAGTAATACTCAGTGACTCTGTTATTGATAACTGATGCAATACATTGTTTGTATGTTTTTCTTTTAATTTGTTCTTTGTCGATATGAAACATCTCTCTTTGGGTAAGCCTAGTGATCTCTATGCCTCTTGCACCTACCGACAACGTACCATATCGTAGTGGAATGATTATCAATTATTATAGACACGCCTGGTATATTGTGGCGACAATTAAGCTGTTCATTGATCGTTATATTGAAGCTACCACCTCTGATAGTTGATGGTTAAACAAATAAATATTACAACAACTCTCCGACACTAACTGATAACATGCCGACAACTTAGAGCAGCAGCGAGGACCATATATCTCAACTAATGATATCTATTAAAATAGATGACGAATAGTAGAGGAGCTATAAGGTGGTAGAGGCCTCTCCAACACCAAAGAATTCTATGCTAATGACTAATGTGTGTGTGGTGTTTAAGTAAAAGAGACCATTATGCACTAGGCATATGTTGGCTGGCTCAGCTCAGCAAAAAAAAAATGGATACCAGAAAGCTTTCTTTTATTCTGACTATTTTAGACTGGAACGCGAAGTGCTCAGCTCTGCAGTAGGCTCTCTACCTAATTGATACTGGTGCTAAAGAGCTGATAATTAAATGCCTTAATAACGGGCGGCTCAAACATACATACCACGGGAGATGAAGGTACCCAGTAGCAAAACGATGACTCCAATTACATGGGAATCCACGGGTGGAGTAAAGCTTTTTTGGGCGAAATCCTACCAATAGGATCCTTTACAAGCAATAGCTGAATTAGATCCTTTGCATTTGGTGTGATATCTCCGTATCTCCAAACAGATGACGAAGAGAAATCCAAACCATCGTTGAGGATGGAATTGAACAACTCTCGATTGTTTCCACCAATGAATGGCATACAACCAGAGAGAAGAATATACAATAGAACACCGACCGACCAAACGTCAACCATCTTTGCATACCTGCCTTCAATTAGTTCTGGGGATGCATAATGCGTAGTACCAACAAAAGACGTCAGAGGCTGCTCGTAACCATCCCTGTGGAAACACGAAAGTCCAAAATCCACAAGTTTTACAGTAGCTCCACACCGATTATCTTCATACAGGACATTCTCAAGTTTTATATCGCGATGAACTATTCCATTGTCGTGAAGGTAATCGATCGCTGAAAGCAGAGATTTTATAACGTTGGAAGCCATTGATTCTGTGAAACACCCTGCACTCAAACTCTCCATCTTATCAAACAAATCACCACCACAGTATTTCTCTGTTACAATATGTACATGATGTGGTTCTTCATAATAATCGATCATTTTCATTATATTGGTATGATCAACTACACTGAGGACATTAATCTCATTCTCCAGATAACAATCATTGCCACCTTTCCTGACGCTTTTAACTGCGTATATACACCCTGTCTTTCTTTGAGTGCATTCACGTACCACACCAAAACATCCCCTGCCAAGTACCCGAGATAAGATACACTCGTAATCGTCATTGAAATCCCATTTGTATACAGAGGAATGGTCCACCAATGGAACCACCGCAGAGACCATAATTTGAGTGGGTTAATGATAATGATTATATCTCAAATATCAAATATCAGAAGCGCACATTTACGGAGAGGAAGAAGCTGTGTAGTGCCCTCATGGGGTGTAGTGCCCTCATGGGGCAGTAAGGGCACTACAATATTAATACTTTTAACACTCACAATATATCAAAGGTGGGAGACCGTTTTTCATTACTCATGTTTAAGGTGTTAAAGACAAAGAGAAAAGCTACAGCGGCGCCGGCTGGTAATCATCCTCCAATTAAAAAGAAGGCGAAACTCTGTTCATCAACATCCACACGCCCCCCAAGTTCATTTAATGTTGTTGATCCGTTTGGGACAGATTTATACCAGAAGTCAACTAGTAGAGATAATAGGAAGGCAAACTATGAACTACTAGGCAATTGGACAGAAGGATGTGTTGAACCCAGGTGGATCGATTCACTGATGGGAGTGGATGTTATCGTACCTGGCTGTTGGGTGGCTTCATCAGCCGGATCCCAAAAAGGGTTCATTGCAGACTTTAAAGATGGCCTTTTTGAAATTTACTTCCCACTCCTTGACACGAATTGCACTGTTTCTTACAACGATTTAAAAACGGTCATTGATTACAGTCAGTTTAATGTGGAACCTCATCACCTACCAGCACAAACACCAATGGTCCTCAAATTAGGATAGAATAACCAAAATATGTTGGTCTTATTTTGACAGAGAACCACACCTTTGTGGACCGTGTGAAGAAGAACCTTGTTATGACCCACTGCTTCACCAACGAGGAGGAAGATGGTGGGGGGATTTGTGGACTGGGTGTGAAGAGATCCATTTGTTGCGAGTTTGTGAAGTAGATAGAAGAAGAATAGGTGCAAATTATGTTTGTGGATGAATTACATTAGGTCCAGGGCAACTTACCTTAACTACATATGTATGTACACTTTCAGAAGTACAAGTGTTACTCTGTTCGGTCTGATGAAAGGTGGCCAATATTGTCGAGCGAAATATAGCGAAATATTGGACAACACCTATCTGAACCAAAATTCCATGCCGAATCCGATAATGGTGGTCTCATTCCACAAAATTGAACACAAGAGCCAATATTTAGCCCAGAAGCCCCATAATAGCAAAAGTGTAGGCGGTTTGTGCAGCCACTTAACTTTTCCAATATATTCATTAAATAATGGCCATATCAAAGGTTACAACACCCTATCCTAGCTAAATTTGCACGTAGGATTCGAATAAAGCAACCACTTTGGCCAAATATAACGTGGGACACAGTACAAATATAAGATTCTGATTCTAGGCTACTGAGGTCAAAAAAACGAAAAGTCAAACTTATCATATGCCAACTTCAGAATGTATTCTTTAGGTGATATATAGCAATATTGTCATGAGAGCATCGTCATATATATCATATTTAATGAGCAGTGGCCGGATACATGTTGCTATAAGGTTAGGTCTAACCTAAACTTTTTAGCTAACATGAGCAGAAAATAAAGGGGCACTACTAACAATGTGACTAAAGTGGGGTTAGGTTAGGGTCGGAATCTGGTAAGATTTTTTAGGACCTTCTCGGAACAGGTTGTTGAGCAATGTATTTTACTTACTTACAAGCAGCAGTAGTTGTATATTTATATTGCAAATTAATACATTTAAATTAAATAGTTACACCTGGTGATGGAGCATTCAACTTCTGCGCAACTTTCCTTTTGTATGATAACATGTTGGAATCCCTCATCAAACCTCGAAGAATGAGTGTATCATTATCCGCATAGTCAGCCCAATTTTGGAAATCTTCATGTTCCATAAAGTGCCTGACGCTTTGTAATCTGATTGCCACCCTACGAATCTTAATACATTTGTCAGTATATCGCCGGCAAAGTTTCTTGAGAAATGCACTTCCTCCCTCCATAAGTTTATCATATGTTGTATGTCTTCCAATAAAGGACGCGATTTTAGATTGGAGTGAAGCTATCTCACCGTCACTAAACCCTATCAACTCAACTATTATTACAACACCTCTTGAATCGTCACCTACTATAATATTCAAAAGTAACAAATCATCCTTATCTTTCTTGCTCTTTAATGATTCGTGTTGAGTGGATACAGAGAGAGCAACACGTGTTGCATCTTTTATTGATGCAATTGGTGTTAAACCCAACCTTACTTGCAATGATAACAAATCACCAAACGTTAGATTAAACCAATCCACCATGTTTTCATCAAACGGTACTACAAACATCAAATGACTATCAACAGCATGATTACTTAAATGTCCACTACTAAACTGCACATCTGAATACATGAAACTGCCACAAGAACGAGCAGAATAAAGAATGATCGAAACCGACAGGAGCTTGCGAATGATCTCTTCTTGTTCTTCATTAGTTGCAATTAAATTCTCAGTAAGCGTGTTACCAACAAGTGTTCTAACGGTATCATAATCATTAGCGCTTAACCTATTCATTAGTTACGAATGACACGACTAATCGGTGTTACAACCCCCCTATCAACCTAATTGCGATTTATGGATAAGATACCACCCTACTGAGGGGCGGTAACATGTTCGTGCCCGTTGAGGTTTAGTATACTGGCACTTCCAAAATACGAAGATTAAGGATCAGTATCAGCAAAATGGAAGTAAAAGTAGCTTACTATAAAAAATCTGTGCTTGTCACTGGCCGCGATGTTGAGGACGAGATCAAGGATATTGGGAAGGGGGTGTTTAACCGCACATTAAATGGTTGGGTCTTCCCGAGAAGAAAGCGAGACGCGGTGGTAACTAAAATCGAATCTCTACCTGGAGTAGAGTTGGTGGATGAAACGGCTGCTGGTTCTACTCCCAACAAGAAGAAGGGGAAGAAGAAAGGTGGAGGAAGCAAAAAGCGTTGTACAAACAATAGTGGCAAGATTGATATTCTAAGGTATGCAGATTATGATTATTATATCTGAATCTGCTATAGGAAAGCTTACTCAACGGCATATTAGTTAGTTGATAACATATCAATGTTAAAGTTAGGTTCAGCTAGTAACTGATTCTTGGACACGCAACAAACTTGAACTTCTATGTACTTCCTGAACCAAACATATCAGGAACCATCCTCATAAGATGGTACATTAAATTCAATTGAAGTAATGTTCTCCTAACCAATTGCAGTCTTAGCCGGCATCCCAATCCAAGCATTCTTCTTTACAAACAACATCATATCGATTATTATTCTCATTGTAGGGACTAAAAGCATCCTCATGTATTTCGACGACTGACCCTTTCCTTACTCCTTCTCAATGCATTCCCCGACCCATTGATATGATTAGATGCAACAAACAGTAGTGGCGTGGCCTTAGCAAACTGATATATGGTGATTAAACTATTTGATACTCTACCCCTTGAACAACCTCCATGAGGTAATAATTGATCATAGTTGGCTCGCCAGATACACAAATCGATTCCCGCAAAGCAAAGATCTTTTAGAAATCTTCAATATGGTGTCAACTTGATTCTTATCTTATGTACTTGATATGAATATATGGGTCGACGATCCTCCTTATTAGTCTATCGAATTGGTTATACATACTGGTGTTCATCACACTGTATCATTTAGTTTACGTTTTAGTTGGGACATTGATTTCATGCACATTATCTACTCTGCAATTGCAATAGCTCAAGTAATATACCTTCTAAGATCTTATTAAATATAAACATAGTAGACTGGACCTTAACTTTATATAAATCAACAAATATAGCTGTTAACTCACACACCCCTTGATATACAATTACTGTGGATAGATTACTACAGAGACTCTACAAATTGCTCGTATATCAACATCGCGGCCCCAATTGGACAGAGGCAATGGTCGGCCTTAGTTTGATAGAGGTGGCAGCTGCTTACTACATCAGGTTGGCACCTTTTCCTCCCCAACCATTTAGTACTAAGTGGAGCAAACGTAGAAAAGTCGTACTGTATTTGCACACGAGACTGTGGAGTTACAGCAGATGTATACAAACAGGTCACCTCCTCATCCACACCATCCTCCTGCTTGACCTGACTGGCATCAAGAATTGGAAACCCAACATATACAGGGCTGCCACGACCACCCGCATCATCTTCTTTGGATTCGCGTCCCTGGACAGAAGAAGCAACAACCAAAGGTGCAAAGATAACTGTCCCGTGTGTTGTTGGTGAGATTTTCACACGGCCCACACCTCCTTTGCCCTTGCCGACCTTCTTCTTTGGAGGAAGGCGTGGTAGTTCCAAGGGGAATCGCTTCCCATTGCGTAGTCGACGTGCTTTACTGCGTAGTTTCATAGAGTAGGATCCTGTCATAATCTTAGGAAGTTCTTAAGGGTTGTTGTTGTCTAATAATTAGGCAAAGAATAAGTATAGTGATCATTCTTCGTGCCCCTCATTCTTCGTGCCCCGAGTGATATCAAATGGAGGGGCGTGCTTGCAATAAAAACAGCGATTTATGGTTAAGATGCCATGCATGCTAATAGAACAACCCCCTCATATCAAAGATGGAACCAGAGGTACTACACAAACGACTGGATGAGGATGATCCAACACTGAAGAGATTGGTTCTTTCAGCGGATAATGGAAATGACAATTTCTTCCCAGCGACAGACCAAGATTACATAAAGCTAGGACGCCTCATTGGCAAGAATACACAGCTCATTGGCCTATCAATTGAAATACCATGGGATCAAATCGGTATAGACAACCAAAATCTAAGTCTGAAATATCTTGCCTCCGGGTTGAAAAGAAACAGGAGCATCAAATACATTTCACTGCATAACATAACGTTCCTGGGTAAGTAGAATATAACAAAACTGTTTTCGATTACAGGTCATATCCCTTGACTAACACTCCATACCACTCACCACTGCCAATTTCTGAACATGGATGTTACCAATATAAACCTCGGCAACCAAAAGAAACCAAATGCACTCTCTTTCGTGATATATCTTCCTTCTTCCGCAACAATGAAAACATTGAAGCCGTTCGACTAAAGAGATGTTCACTTGATATCAATTCATGGCTGCTCTTCACAAGATGTACTTTGCAGTCACCATCCATCCAAGAAATATGCATCGAAGATACACCCCTGCCTTTCACCAAATTCACTGCCGCGTTGATGGCCTTTGACGGTAATTTAGACAAAGTGACAATAAAAGGGTCACAAATCGGAGACAAACACATCAAGCTTCTGGCCAATTGTTGGATGGTTGATAATACAGCCCCGACAACACTCGATTTGTCGAGAAATACCATCAGCGAAAGAGCATGCGACCAGCTTTCACGAGTGATGAAAGTAGTGGAAAGTCTTTCCCTTTCGCATTGCCGGTCTATCGGCACACTTGGCGTCTATAGCTTGTTGCTGGGCAATGAATCACTCACAAAAACTTCACCTAGCTCTCTATCCTCATTGAACCTCAGTGCGACAGGTATAGGTGACATTGCCTGTGGCCCATTGTACAAGATGCTAAAGAGCTCTTGTTACACGACGAAAGAGTTGATACTGAATGATAACAACATTAGCAACCGTGGACTTGCAATCCTCTTAACCGGTCTTGGTAGTAACAAGCATCTACAACGTCTGTCTCTCAAGAAAAACAATATAACCAACAAAGGCTGGTCTCACGTATTACCTCTTGTCTGTAATGATTCCTCTATCAACGAAACTTTCGAATCCAACCATACTATTCAGATGGTAGAAGGCCCAAGCAAGACATTCTGGAAGAATAATCTGGGTAAGAAGATTCAATTGCTATTGGGTGTAAATTGCAAAGCAGCAGAAGAAGCCCAACATCATCAAATAGGCACAGGAGAGAAAGGCGCCGCCGCAGAAAAGATCATCCGGTATCATCTACAAGATTTATACAACAGGGACATCAAACACCTCGTCAAAAGAGGAGGAAGTCAAAGTAAACCAGTCTTTTTAGACTGCAGTGATGATCATATATTTCCTTGTGTACTTGGTTGGCTAGGAAAACAGGTCAACGAGAGGTACACGGCAATGGTATTGACATCCTTCACTCACATAGTCAAGCACAAGTGCAACGTCTTTGAATTGAAAAGATCGAATCCCCTATACAAGAAGAAAAGAAATACCAGTAAAATTTACACATCTGGGAGATTCCAACCAAAGCGCCCAAAGAAGAAGCGACGTAAAATGTAATATCGAGCTCTGTGATCTATCAACGCAGGATGACTGGCAGGATGACTTTTGATATTATGTGTCAATTCTGTAATATGTTTAACGATTGTTGGTGTACTGTAATTTTGTAATTTATTATTATTAACCAATGTTGTTGCCAATCCCAGATACCCTTTACTACATTATACCTCCTATCTCCTCCTATCCACCTTTAATAAATAATAAACATCACATGATACCGTATAAGTGGCTTCTAGTAGAGTATTGCGGCGCCTATTCAGATACTTAAGTTAAAAACTGGTGATTGGCGTCAAAAATTAGTAGCATATATGAAATCCTCGTGCAATTCTACGTCATATACAATGTCGCAATGATTATTATCATTGATTTGAACATCTTCATATCTAACATTTGGAGAAATACCAAGAGAGGATACGCTACCCCTTGAAACTCAAAATTCTCCTACGAAAGATACGCTACGTAGGAATTGTCTGACCGGCGCACATTGCTAACCACCATATGTAGAGAGAGAATGGAACCATAGCGGGGCTATGTGATGAAGGCCTTCCAATAGAACAAGCAACATACATGGATAGCCTGGTCATCAAAAATCAAGGGTAATAAAGTTGATCCATTTTAATTCCATTAAGTCACCTTCCACCCCCACACCACCTCCACCACGCCGAATATTCTCATATCATCCATCAATTGCAAAGTCTAAAGCACAAACATCTTACTTTACCGCCGCAGGAAACACATACGCAACCAACGAACATATTATGATATATATATATTAGACAAAGAACAAACAATGAACAAACATAAGTTTTCTTTGATCAATAACATTCTTACGGCACGCTCTCCACGGATACGACGAGCAAGCTGAATATCCTTAGGCATGATGGTAACACGCTTGGCATGGATGGCGCACAAGTTAGTGTCCTCGAAAAGACCAACAAGATAGGCTTCGGCCGCCTTTTATCAACAAATAAAGAAAGAGGGGGGTTTACAAGGTAACATTTTATCTTTTAAATAAAAAAAGCAATAATACACAACAATATACTAACCTCCTGTAGCGCCAACACGGCAGTACTCTGAAATTTGAGATCACTCTTAAATTCCTGGGCAATCTCACGTACCAAACGCTGAAAGGGCGCCTTGCGGATCAATAGGTCGGTACTCTTTTGGTAACGACGAACCTCACGTAATGCAACAGTTCCAGGACGGTAACGGTGGGGTTTCTTGACACCTCCAGCATTGGGTGTAGACTTACGTGCACTCTTGGTGGCGAGCTGTTTGCGGGGAGCTTTGCCGCCGGTGGACTTGCGTGCTGTTTGCTTTGTTCTGGCCATTTTGACAACTGAATCGGTGTATAGAAAACAAAAAAATAGTTTGGTGTAACCTAGGGGGCACTTAAAATGTAAATGTGAAACGGGGGCACGAAGAAGTTACTTGACTAGGGAACAACACAACACAGCATTGTACTTTACAGCCAGCAGCCACAACCATGTACAACTGTCTTCCTTACGAAAGCCGCGAGAACATCTGTAGTTTCCTGGCGCCTCCGGATGTGTACAACTTATGTAGGGCGGATCCAAAATGCTTCCTTTTAAGCCACCTGGATGACACCAGACACCGTGGTGAAGAGATGTTACACCAGACTTTGATGAATGGTCTCCGTCGGAACTTACAGTCATATGATGGTGAATTCTTAAACTCATTCATCAGCATTTCACGCGGGTTGCCAGTAGGTTCTGTGGCTCTAGGGGGGTCAATTGTTGTCCAGACAGTGCTAGGTGAATTGTGGCCATCAAACACAACGCCATACGGAAACAATTATATTACCACAAAAACTTTGAACACCCTCCGACGTATACGGCAGTCCAATATTGCCATATATTGTAACGCGGAAGTTGCCACGTATGTGCGAAGTTGGTTAGTTGCTTCCTTTGACCTAGTGTTGGTTGGATTAGTGGGTAGCCCACAAGACCAGCAAAGGAGAGCAAACTCTCGAAATGTGGAATTCTACACGAAAGCTCCTGCCAACGGAGATGTTTTTCAAATGAATGACAGCTTATGGGAATTTCAAAGAGATCACTCTATAATCAATAGTATTGACATTAATGGTGCCACATTGCGTATCAGTACAAATACTGGTGTATCGGAATTTGAAAGAGATCCTCCAACAATCAATAGTATTATTGATGGTGACACATTGCATATCAGTACATATACCGGTGTACCTTTGATCTGGGAGGGGAGGTTGGTTGACCAAAGAACACATGGTAGATTTAGTGTTGATTTGATAGTTTCACACCCAGGCCGTCCATGCATGGACGTAACAAATGATTTTGAAATGAACATATGCCGGTGCCTTTTCAATGGACATACATTTCTTATACCATCTCCTAATAATACATTCAGACGTCGCACTGATATAAATACAAGATTGAACCCCAGCATGGCATTCTATATTGAGATTGCATTGGCATATATAACAGCTGTTGCAAGAGGATGTAATATCACAATGGCCAATCTACTCAAGGAACAGAATCGTCTATCATTTTTATTCCGTAAACTTGACCTGGAAATACCAGCACACCAAAGAGTTGGCACACTGTTCTCACCCGATTATGACGCTTGTGTATGGTCGGTTAGAGTAAAGACAGGGGTATGGCGCACGAGGAGTGTCGTCATAAAAACAGCTCTACAAAGCCGGGAAATGCACGTCGCTAGTGGCCTCTATCGTCGATACGGACACAGACCGCTTTTTATGCACAATGTTATCATTGGACTACTCTTCTCACGGATCGTTGAATACATATCTCAAGGGATCGTATTGGCAGATTTGCCACGGGAAGCAATTAACCCAACCAACAGAAGTATATTGCTGGACATAATCAGAATATTGCCACGCGAGGATAATGCCTGGGACGGTATAGATGGGTGACAATTGATGTATATCCAGAAATCAGAAATACGACACAAATCCGTACCCTCATTGCGTTAGTTCCTGAGAATAAATTTAATTTTAATACCTTCAAGCTCTTTAGGTAAAAAAAAATAAAAATAGTATACCTATATACTACAACATTCTATTCTAATCATCCATGGTGGGCCTGTCTTGTGCTTACTCTATTGTGATACATTCTCTTGCAATTTCGCATAACATAGGTTCATACATACAAATTTCACGAGTTTGATACCTATACATATGATAGTGAAAGCGAAAATAACACTCTTCTCTCTAGCCCGCGTCAATTCTTAAAAAGTACTCCTTGCCTACCGCTCTATACAGTGCCTTCTGAGCAAATGACAGTTGTTTGTATCTAACAGAGGCTTCTTTTTGAAAGCTCTCTAGCCCTTTAGATGCCATTGTCTTCTTGTGTGGCATTTTATTTTTATTTGCATAGAGTTGTTTTAATTTACCATTTTCTTTGCAGCCATTTTCAATTAACCAATGTTTTAGAAAGTCTTCTATATTATCGAATACTCTATTGATACGATACTCTTCTCTAAGTTGAAATTTAAACACCTCCCAGCCGTCGAGAGAACCTTTCTTATACTTGTTATTGTTTGTATCCTTTTTTGTCTTGTTTGTTGTATTATCATTAATTACCTCGACGGCGAGATTACTTAACAGTTGTAGCCCTCCTATTGATGACGGCTTCATAGTGATAAATTGCTATATTATTATTTTAAATCTCCCACCTCTGGATGATTTCTAATGCGTATGGATGGTATTATATTGTTTGTTAGCTGTGAAGTAATAAGTAACTATCAGTTGAGTGTTGCTTGGTAGAGGAGTAAAGAAGGGCATTTTCATTTCGAATTTGTCCATGGGCAAGGATGGCATCGTTAGTTAGGTATCTTTTTTTTTTGCTTAGGCTTGTTATTTTAGGGGGCATATTCTAGGTATAGGCGGGCATCGCCAACGTGGGCCCCACCTTGGTCAAATGGCACGTGTTTTGTACCCGTATATCCTGGTATATCCCCTAATTATACCCGTAAAGAGGCCTTTTTACTACCATTTTGAGCTCCAAAAGGCCACACTCAACCTGTGCCGTAAGTTGGCGTGCCCACCTGCCCTCTATAATAACAAGCCTAATAGGACTCTCACTGTGTAGGTTTATAAAAAAAAACTCTGCTGTTAATCTAAATTATGTCCAACATTTTACTCACCCAATGTAATAGGTTCATGCTCTGACGATTACCTATAGTAACTGATTATCCGAAGTCAAGATCAAGGCACCAACTACTTCGTACGTATACAATGTTGATATTGGTAGAGACACTTCTACTTCTACACCCCAAATACTCTTGCGTAGGGTAACTGCTTTGTCTTTTTCTTCACTCTTGATCTCTTCAATATAATCTCGATAGGCCATCAAAGTCGTGTGCGAAATACGTCCCAAGCTGTGGTATTGATCCGACGATCTTCATCTCCTCCATTGACATGGCCATCTACTTCATTGACATGGCTATTCTCATCATCATCATAATCAGTCTCTGAGTCTGAGTCAAATTCAACCGGAGCATCCATCAATTGCAATAGACTTGATAATGATATATCAGGGAGACCTATGGACAACTCTGATACGGAATGAGCCGAGCTTAGAGAACGGCCAGTAATGGTAGGTTCTTCTACAGCCATTTCCCAATAACGAGAATAACCTTGTTTACAGGTATCAACAGGGGTACCCATCCATCGTAATAGACTTAAATCTTCTACAGAAAAAGCTGAGAATGATATATCAGAAAGAAGGGACAACTCTGATACGGAACAAGCCGGGCTTGAAGGACGGCCAGTAGTACTACCATCGGCACCCATAGCAACAGCAGCAGCAGCAGCAGCAGCAGCAGTAGCTATAGCACTGGACGAAGATGATGATGAGTAGGCTATTGATTGGAACTAGAGAGGGGTGGGTAATAATAATAAAGGATCATCAATACTAGATTCGGTAAATTAGATGCAAAACATACACCGTAACATAAATCACCAAGACTTACGTGATCACACTCCCTTCTAAAATCAGTAGCAGTACTACCATTGGCACCCATAGCAGCAGCAGCAGCAGCAGTAGCTGTAGTACTAGTAGCAGCAGCAGTAGTGGTAGTAGTAGCACTGGAAGAGGTTTCTTCAGACGATTCAGTCTCTTCTTCACTGTCTCCCCTGACAATAATGACAGGGGGTCCATTGGCAAATTCAAATTGGTATTCATATCTAACAAATCTCATCACAGGAGGACGGAGAAATCTCAATACTCGATTAACTTCATCTATCTTTGGCCTTGGGTCAGAGGGTGGATCATCATTATCGGGTGGATGTGGCATTCATGCCCCCTTCAACTTTAACTCTTGTCTACTTGATTTCTTAATAACCCCGATTCCAGACCCTTGATCTTCTGTCGATTTCTTCTATAGATTGGTTAATTCTTGCTTAGATAGTTGTTGTAGTCAGTGTTGAGATCATTTCAAGTATCTTATCCTGCCCAGCTAGGAGAGCATTGTAGGTAGACAGGGGATTGTTAGTTGAACAAAAAGATACAAGATACCATACGGTATCTTTTATTGTATAAATAGTATAGGCATTGATATTGAGAGAGTGTTGTTAATCGACAGAATTGTTACAAGCCAGATGATGATGTAAATTGATAGAAAGCGCATATGAATTGTGTTTACAGTGTGTAAGTCTTTTATTCAGAGGTGAACTGGTACGGTAATGACTAGATTTAATCTTAAACAAACTAGTCAAGGTAGAGTACTATATCTTTTCTTCCAAATAAGATAAACAGATACACAATCAAATACCATCATCATCCCTACACACCTTTTAAATCACAACAAAACATACAGCTACAGCTTCCTTCGCTTTCTGTTCGTATTCTGGATATCCTGCATTGTACGCCTTTTCTTGTGTTTTGGTTTCTTCTTCTCCTGTGCTAATTTGTCAAAGCCAGCCGCCTCCCATGCCTTGCTACGATGCCATACCATCAATTGACTTTGATTCTCCATACCATCAGCGTGGATTGGCTTATACCCCTGAAAAAAAGAGTCGGTATACTTGTTCTTCCTTAGTCTCACCATGTACTCCAACGAATAGCGTTCAGGGTCGTCTTTTCTGATAGCCATACGTATATGCTCTCGATACTTCACACGTGATAGAGCAACATAGAGCCCCTCCCAAGACATCCTTAACAATGGAATTGGATGTTGTGATGCAAATATTATCAACCTCCGTATTGTCCTCCCCTTTGAATTTCAACATGGAAACAAGTTCAGCTAGCTGCATCAATCAAATGTTGAAGAAAGACAAAATAACAACTCACCTGAGCTTTGTATATGGTCACAGCAAATGCTGGCTCGATGGGGAAGAGATCCTTCATCGGACACGTCGATTCACTAAAACCATATTCCCATGACCCTGCAATAGTTTCATCCTTCCAATTTCTGTTGAGCTCACTACCCCACTGGGAAGAGATTTGGATAACAACACGGCCGTCATTCACCAGTGAACCATGAGTCCATTCCTTTCTCTTCTTTCTGTTTTCCTTCTTCTTGTCATTGGAGTCTCCGTCAAAGTCAGCAA
>Ga0214478_100907_pt1 | contig 16400 bp, 9 predicted proteins | sample M1_20Mar14CPVII9_2_FD_178001 | JGI IMG/M metagenome (GOLD analysis project Ga0214478, IMG submission 178001) | Marine eukaryotic communities from Monterey Bay, California, United States - M1_20Mar14CPVII9sort6BwellD7 | ecosystem: Environmental > Aquatic > Marine > Unclassified | place: USA...
TCACAAAGATCTGATGATAATTCACACCCAGCTACACGGTCAGTTATAACTTTTCCATTCCACAAGAGTCGGAAGGCATGTCTCTGATTGTCATGAATATAATGATGCTCTATCAATAACTGACTTGATTGAGGTATACCCATGGAGTCAATAATAGTCCCACACAAAAGAGCAAGGAATGAGGCAATATATTCTGCTCCAGACAAAAAAATAGACAGTCGAGGTTTGCCGGCCTCTAAGAGATCACTCAACTCGGTAGCATCAGCAGCTAATCCCTCAATCATCTGTTCTACAATTGGTCTCACCTTCCATTTTGCATATGCTGCATCATCATACACATATTTGTGTTCATATTCCCATGTCGAGTGACGGACCATTTGTCCAAAGATAGAGTCATCTTGATCATTAGTATAGTCATCTAGACCGGTGGGTAACTTTCCATCGTTACAAACGGTGGTGAGTAAGCAATCCCTCTTCTGAAGAGCATTAAGACGTTCAAACGGCTGTAATTGTTTCTTCAAAGATGGATTCGATTTCATATATCTTTCACGTATTGCTCTTTCTCGCAGTTTTGATTGGATTTTCTTTGACTTCCCATGAGCAGCTCTTTCGAGTACTCTCTTTACATCATAATCATTCTTCTTATCCATCGAGTGAACAATTACATCAACAACAGTACTTCTTGCAATATCAAACATCCCATAAAGTATCATTTGAAGAGATAAACTCATATATCCAAACCCTGTTAAAAAGAAGAGTGTACTATTGTTGTATGTACGTTCTTTATATTTCGTGCTATCAAATAATTTAAGATTCCCTTCGTTGGTTGTAATGTAGGCATCTTGCATGTGTATTCCTATGGATTTCAATTCATTGTATGAGTAATCAAAGAGTAGGCCAGATTTACACGACCGTTGATGTTTCTTATTGTGAGAGGTGTGAGTAACAGTTGCAAGTGTTACATATTTTTTATTGTATACCATATTTGATCTCGTATCTTGAAGTGATGGTAGTTTTTCTACATTGAATCTTTGACAGGAAAGATACTTACTAAATGATGTTGTTGAGTTTCCCCAGCATTTCATGTTTGGTGTATCAGGTGCACGAGAGCCATGTCTTATCAATGTAAATACTTGTAGGATTTGTGTTGATCTATTATTATCAGTATTACTGAGGGGAGGAATCGTTCGTTGTTTCATTTGACGAGGTTTGCTACATAAGTTGGGATACCTACTTCTTTTGTGTTTGGTGGCGTCCTCCATAACTGGTTCAGTCGCTACAGTGATAATACCATCATCATAATTATTATCAACTACATCTTGACTAAGCTGTAAGTCACTCAGATGGGTGTCATTAGTAGTGAAGATAAAACATATGTTAACAACTAATGAGACTAGTATCAATAAACCTTGTTTTGAGTTTGAGGCAGAAGTTATACTTTTATTCATCTTTTCAAAGATGATCAATAGACTGTGGCACTATCATCTATTGATTGTGGTATCCTTGAGGCAGCAGCAACTATGTACAACCTATCATAACCCTGGTACAACCCCCCTATCTAACTTGTAGCACTACTTTTGAAGAGGAGCAGGGTAGACGAACGAGCTTGGTGGCATTTCTAAATATAATAAGATACCTCACATTTTCTCACTCACGTCAAAAGTCGGAAACACTCAATTTACTTTGCCACCACCCCTGATTTACTTCATGCAATGGTAAATAAAGCAGACCCTGAAGTAATATACAATACACTAACAATACTATACAACAATACAAACCATGGCTCAACTAACACAGCGAGATAGAGCCAAGCGGGCTAAAATGGTAGCTCGATATAAAAATATAAACAAATTACAACAACAAACCAACAACAACACTACAACCTCTAATAGTGGTGGTATCAATACTACTTCCCCTCCAACTACTGTAGAAGGTAGAGATGATATCGGTAATAAAGAAGAGAATAGCGAGAATAGAGATTCATCGAATTATATTGCAGATAATAGGGAGCAGTTTATGGTCAAGGATACCTCAGTAACAAAGAATAAGACTGTATTGCAATCAACAACAACAAAGGCCTCTCTACCTATTGCAACTACTAACACGTCACAAAACACACCAGTTAAACTTTCTACTACCACCAGTGTCAATAATACATCGTCATCCGCAACAACAACAACCGCAGCTACACCGCCACGAGTGTCAGCTAAGCAAAAGGCATTGGCAATGTCATCGGCTAAGAAAAAGTTAGCAGCCTCTCGTATGGTTTCTGCTAATAAGTCTACACTAAGTTCTACTTTGAGTGCAAGTTTGTCTACAGATAAATCATCTACTATGATGAAGTCGTCAGACGACAATGCAGTCGATAATGATACCATTACTGGTAGGAGTAGAGCCATCAATACCAGCGTTAATGTAGGAGATGAAAGTAGTAGCAGGGGTAGAACCAGCAGTATATCAAGGAGTAGATCGAATCAAATGTTGGCACGTCGTCACTTGGCTCGTTCACGATCGCCTGCTCCACCAAAACAACATCAGTCTATTCACAATGAGGAGAAAACAACAACTCCAAATAACAAGAAGGTTACGACGTCAGTAGTATCTTCTAGAGCACAGATATTAAACCGTGTTGCTAATAACTCATCAACAGCTGGGTATCAATCTCCAGTTAAGTCAGACATTCAAAGCAGCAGCAGTGGTAGTGTTACCAACAGAGCAAATTCAGTAGCAGCAATGAAATCACAACGTGAACGATTTCTACGAATGAAGGCGGCTGTTAATTCACCATCTCCTAAACCAATTAAGAGTAGTAAGCCAAGTGTTGTTCAATCATCAGTATCACCAGTTCAAACAACTCCAACAGCAGCAGTAACAAAGCAAACTCCAGCACCAGTTGAGGCATATCTATCGTCACCTGAATCATCTGTGGAATCACATACATCTTCTGATTACAAGATGTCTCCTCAACAACAGGTATCGGATTATAAGACACAACGGGAGTTATATATCCAAATGAAATCAGCCATGGATAATAGTGATGCCGTTTCTCAAGGTGATGCCACATCTCAAGGTGGCGGATCTAAAGTAAGTACTACCACAAGTACTACCAATACGACATCAAGGTTAGACAATGAACTAGCTACCAAAATGAAGAAACAGATGAATAATGTACACGATATTGAAAAGAAGATTGCAATGAAAGATGGCGACAACGACATTAAGAATAGGCAGCTTAGTATTGATGAAGAATTGGTAGTAAAAATGGCAAAGCGTAAGATGAGATTGGAATTATATCTCAATATTGATGCTACTACAACAGGAAAAGATATGGAGAATGAGGATGAAGAGTATAACAATACGTCAATTGTACCATCATATTCAAAATCATCGGATGATAGTTCTTATACTGAACTCGGTGATATTGATACTACTACTACTACAGCTCGTCGTGAAGCCTTGAATGACGATGATATTGTGGCGGATGATCCACCATTGTTACAGGAGGGAGATATGACCACATCTGTTTCAGAAACTAGTAGTGAAGAAGGTAATGAGGCCGAAGAAGAGGAGATTGCTCCCAATGGTACAGTCGACTTTGACAAGCCCGAAGAAGAAGGAGAAAGTAAGGTAGTTGTTGATCAGAAGAATGATGATGACTCAACATCAGTAGGTGATGGTGTGAGTTTATTAACGTTTGAGGAGAGTAAGTTATGCCATAGATCAAATAGTAAGGACAGTAGTAAGGACAGCAGCGCCATTAAGGATGACGAGAAACCTTCCGAAGGAGATATTGAAAAGGTTGATTCATTCCCTGATGCTTTTCAAGATATCGACGAGGATATGTTTGATAAGGCTTCATCATCATCAGATGTTATCAATGCCTTTAAGAACAGTGATACTGTCAAGGCACTCATTCAAGGAAGTACTGTAAAGGATGAGGAACGTCAAGATGATGGCTTTACGTCTATCACAAATGATCCCTTCAAGTCAAACAAGAAAGATCAAGATGATGGCTTTGGAGCAATCAATAGCGATGATCCCTTTGTCAAGACAAATGTATTTGATAACTTTACCACAAGTGATTGGCCAACAGACCTTGATGGTGCCTTCTCACCAATGTCATGGGGGACACAAAAGTCGAATGGCTTTGGCGGTGGTGATAAGTGGAAGGCAGACTTTTCTAATGATGGACAAAAGATATCAAGCGTAGAGGATAGCGTAAAAGAACAGAAGGACGAGAACTTGATATGGGACGCTCCATCAGCTGACTTTGATGTCAAAGAAGAAGAAGAGAAAAGGGATGACACTCCGGTAGCAGAAGTCGAGAATTTCGACAATCGGGAAGATGACGGCACAGCTAATGAGGGTATTGCTAGTAAAAGAAAGCAGAGCGGAGCTGATCAATCAGAGTGTGGTAGTGCAGTCTATGAAGGATTTGGAACTGCTTTGTCGGTTGAGTCGTCAGATGATGATGACGAGGAAGAAGATGAATCTGTGGATGATGATATCGAAATGAACAGAAGCAACGATAGTGATACTCAGGCGTCTGCCACTGAGTTTGATCCCCAATCCATGTTTGGAGAAGACGAAGACAATGAAGAAGAAGAAGAGGACGACGTATTATCACCTGAGAAGATTGAAGATGATGTATTTCCATTAGACAAGAGTGCCACTGGTAGTCAGAGCAAGCCTTCTGACGATTCGAAAAGTATATCATTCCAATCTCTGAACAGTGGCAGTCAAATCAAGTATACTACACAGCCACCAGTGCCCGTATCATCATCGTCAAAGGCTCCTGTTCCAGACTCACCTGCTGGTACCGAGAGCTTAGAAAGTTGGTGGCAAAGCCGATATGCCTCAACTCAGCATCAGGATATCAATTCTGCTGTACAAGATGCTCTCTCAAAGCGTGTGACCGACAGTGAACCTTCTGATGAAACCAGTTCACCCGAGGTATCTGTTGTATCATCACCCAAGCTCTCTGTCGATGTCGAGGAGACTCCTCAAGTTATGTCCAACTCTGAACATCGTAGATCAAAGTCAGAGAGTAGCAGCAAGAGTCGACAGAAGAAACACGAGCCGTTATCTCCAGCTGAGAGTACAGGAGAGGATAGCATTTTCAGTGGATTATCTGTAGATGATTGTACTTCACTTCCCAAGCAAGCTACCAAACAGCACACTCGAGTTGCATCACAAACTCTTCCCGTCAATAGTACTGAAACTGAAGATATCTTTGCTGGCGTTTCAGCGAGTCACAGCCGTCAACTTAGTGGCGTTTCTGCAAAACACAGCCGTCAACTCAGTAACAGCCGTATTCAAGAGTCCAATACTGCTGCTATGAAATCATTATTTGATGGAGCATCTACAGTTGCTGATAGTGCCGTACTCGGTCTTTCTGGTCGGCAGTCAAGGATGACTCTCACGGCTAATAAAGTTGAAGATTGTAAAATTGAAAAGAGTATTGCTACTAGTAAGATTGACGACAAGAAGAAGGAATCATCTCCAGCAGTAGTTAAGAAAGAGCCAAATGAAGTGCTTTTCATGCCTGATGCAGATTATGGTATTATTGACTTGAAGAATAGCGAGACCTCTCCTGCCAATAGTGATATTACATCATCAGTGATTGATTACGAATTCTCCAGGAAGTCGTCCAATAAGAAGAAGAACGACGCCCTTGATGATGGAGGCGATGAAGTCAAGAAGCTATCCGCCATCAAGTCGGCTGACGATTATTCATCTCAGGAGGAAGCAAATGACTACGAAGAAGAAGAAGATGTTGACATGATGAACCCTAAAAGCGAGGACATGTCACAATCTAAGCAGGATTATTCAAAGTCTTTTAGTCGAGGAGTATCAGCAATGAGTGCTAGTAGAGGAGTATCGACGGATGATGATGATGGCGTCACTTCTTATCCAAGTAATTCCTCTTCAACTCTAGGAGAAACCAATCACAAAAGTACGGTATCTGCACTTCTATCTCAGTTTGGATGTGGCACCTTTGCGGCGTCTTCATTTGCCTTTTGTGCAATGAATCAAGGTAAGAAGAGATCTATCTTGTTTGTTTTATAACATACCTTCATCACATACTCAACAATATACTTCTTTATCCTTCTTCGATCATATCTAGATGCCAACATGTCTCCTTATGACGAGAATGCATCCCCTACTTCTAATCAGTTCTCACCAACCACGAGCAGTAACAGTGGCAATATAGAGTCTTCTGGATCTGATCGTGTCTCACCATCATCTGCTTCTGATAATAATGATAATAAAGGCGATACTACCCCAAACAGTGAGGATCTGGCGATTGATGTCTTCAACGAGGAGACTCAAGTATCACCAGAAACAGATCTTCAAAATCAGGAAGTATCAATTGTTGACTTGGCCAAGCAGGCAGAAGCCTCAACTGCAGAAGAAGAACGATCAAAGGCACATGAGAAATTGTTACTTTATGCTTATGCAGCACTTTCCACGCCGCTTCCTAAGGGTGATATCGTCGAGAAGGGAGCTAAGGATAAGGAACCTGTTGTATACCCGACAGTACTCTCTCCAGAAGATGCAAAGCTACGGTGTGAGGCAATGGCAAAAGTCTTGGTAAGGTTGGGCAACGAGGGGATTGAAGTCCTAAAACTAAACAGGGGGAATCAGTGGCAGCCTCGAGTTCTAACCATAACTTCCAAGGAAATCATGCAATTCAAGCAGTCAGATGATGTTAGGTTTAATGGCTTTCACTCTTGTCCCAAGGGATTACTTTGGTTGAAGAAGTTTGATACAAGTAAAGCTAGCATGTCATCAATTGTGAATGGCAAAGGAGGTCTACTGTTCAATGATATTCAGCGCATATCAGTAACGAATGATAAGCACTCCTTGAGCTGGAAGCAAAAGAAGGGCAAGTTTAAGAATAGTACTACATTGGTACTGCATACAAAGGATGGTAATGGCTCAAAGAGGGATATCATGTTTCGGTGTATGAATAAAGAAGATGCGTTTGCACTCTCCTCTGGCTTTCAATCGATAATAGATAGAATCTTAGCGTCCAAGGCTGTCGTCGACCAAAAGCATGGACATATGGCCAATCAAATGTCAGCAGCAGATACAACCTTACCACTAATGGCAAAGAATAAAGCGTTTCCTTCTTCAAAGGGAAAGGATAGATGGGAGTTGTAGTGGGAGATAGAAGAACAGTGGCCTTTATATTGTGGTGTAGAGAGAAGGGCCTTTTATATGTTATATATGTTAGTAAATTGTTTAGTCTAAGTTTAAAGACAATCGAGAAATGAACAGTGCCATATCCTTCTAATGTATTCAAAATCTCCGCCTGGTTATCCACTCTTCTTATCCGCTCATCTTTCGCCTTTTGCAATCAACATTGATTTTAGATGAAGGAACAAATAGAAGTGGCATATCAAGAGCGAACTGATAGATGGCAGATAGTTTTTTCTGACTAACTTTGTAGTTTTCCCTCTTCCTCACATAGGTTCCTAACTGTCCAACAGCTTCTTCGGCTCTTTCAAACCAATCAACTACATACGGCAGCGACTTTAAAGTCCATTTTTCTTCCGAATCCCAAGCATAGAGTGGTTCCATGTCAATATTGGGATGGTACTTTAATATCTTTAGTATTGCAACATGACTTTTGTTTCTTTCCTTATTCATTACTACCAAAGATGTAAATAGGTCAAACTTTTCTGATCTTGACAATGACCCAACATATAAATCTCGAAGAGTATGATTAGATAAATATGTACTGTTGATACTCTCTGTGTTGCATAATACTCTGTTTAAACCATCGACTACACCTTGGTCAATTTGATTTTGATCAAGTCTTAGACGCTTCAATTTGCTGTTCTTTGCTAAACTGTTGGCAATTGTAGTTGCATTGATACTACTGATGTTGTTATTGGAGAGATATAGGGTGTGTAAATTTGAATCTGAATCGCTAATCAAGGAAGCAAGTGCTTCACAAACATCATTTCCAATGTCAGTCTCTTCCAGATCAAGTTTTTCCAATCCTCTTCCTTCTTCAATTACCGGTATCAATTGACTGTTAAAAGTGCTACTGAATATATTGATTTCCTTGAGATTTGGGCAGCATCTCAGAGTTGTAGCAATGGCACTGCCATTTTCAAGTTCACAATTCCATATACATAAACAACTTAGATTGCTCCCATGATATGCACTCAATATTGCACAACCAATCACGCCGATATCATGGCCATCACATAGTAAAGTCAGCTTCTCGATAGATTCATTTTGTCGTAGGCCATCGAAGAATTGGGTATTTGTAGTCGTCAATAAAATATTAGCAGTGTTGACTTCTAACTTTAATAGATGAGTATTCTCCCCAATAGCCCTACCTATTCTTGCGTAGTCATCGTTACCGCCGATAATAAGTTTGGTAAATGATATATCATTCTTCTCAACCTTGTGTATTCTCTCTTCAGTGTAAGGGTTACATCAGCCAAACAAAACTCTCAATCTTAACACTCACTCTCATAAAATAAATCGTCTAGTCACCAAGCCGTCATGCGACCACCAATTGAAACTTTATCTGCTCCGGGCTCCGTCCCCGCGTCCTCCGCCGATTATTGCACACCCACGAGAGCTATTGCAATTATATCAAAGATTATACAGCTGACACTGTATGCGTAGAGAATCAATAGACTCAAAATCTCCCCTTCCCCACAAAAATACATTGTTGTTGATATGTCGTGTTTTGATATCTGCAAAGTTGTTGCAATACCAAAGTTCTAGTTCAGTCAATGCAAATTAGAAGACTTATCATCCAACCAACTTTATTTATACATCATCATTATCATTATATAAACAACAATATTATATACAATACAAGGCGTTTATATACAACAACTAATCTAAATATGGGAGGTCGTTATGGTCGGGGAGGTAGAGGGAATGGTGGGAGAGGTAGAAATGGAGGACGTTCTGGCAATGGCAGGGGAGGTGGCGGATATGATTGGAAGAAACACATTCGGCCGTCATCTGACCCAATAGTACAGGTATGTCCGCGTTAGTACTTATTGTTTTATAGTGTGCTTCATATAGACGACTTGTTCTAATAGAAGTTGCAATCTTCTCTCTATCATCTCCAAATAAATTTTGAAACGCGCATCTTCCAGCAAGAAGTACGTGATACAATCCAGTCCTTCATAGACGATACATCACTAACAAAACAAGAAATTAAATGTAATGATAGTGAAACTAAGAATACGTATAAACAATATGCAAAACAGATGCAAATTGGATTTGCCAAAGGGTCAAGTAGGGGTACATATAAACTTATAAAGTTTGGTAGTAGTTACCCGGCCATGACATTATGGAAGAAGATGTGGTGTTTCTACTTTGAACATTATTGTGATGTTGATTTAATTGGTAATGCAAAGCAAAATGCGTTAATGGATATGAAACAATCATCTACTAAGTCAGCCACTACTATTGAAAGTGTAGATATGCTAAGTGCTGATATAGATGTGGATGAGGCAGCTGCCATTAAGAGACTACAACAAGAAGAAACAGCCAGCACTGTTACAGAAGAGAATGCCCCGGACAGTAGTAACAAACTCGTACTAGACTCAACATCTGATTCATTTGACGGCAAGAGAGGATGGTTCAAAGTCCGTGATTTACTCCAATCAGTAAAGGCAAGTGAAGGAGACTTATGGGAAGAGTGCTGCTCATTGGGAGTGAACAATTGTAGTGAAAGAAAGTTGGAGGCACATATCGAACAAGTGAATAAGTTCTTTGATCTTCAGGGCCGAGGACCCAATCAAAAGATAAGAGGCAAGAAGTTGAGGATTGAAGTAGGGGATGACGAATCAGTGCATTTCATGGACTCGGGAGATACTGCTGTTATAGAATACGCCAAGCCTATCAAGTATTGCAATAACAAAGTTCTTGAAAGTTTGATCAAGGTGGTTGACAAGGCAAATCACAGCCTTGGAGCTCATACAAAGAGGACCACAACATTTGACGAGGACAATCTCCCATCGGATAGTTTTAACAACAACTGGAAGAAAGGAAGAAGAAAGATTAGTAGTATTGATAATGTTGATCCTGTTCACGAGGAAAGAAAGAATACCTTGAGGAAGAGACTGCCTGCATTTCAAGCTGGAGATGATTTTTGCAATAGAGTCTTTGATAATGATGTTGTCGTGCTATGCGGAGCAACGGGGTAAGGTCTTTTGTTTGATGGGCATATTCTGTTTCTATTGCGAGCTCTTATCTAACCTTTATTCCATACTTCAGTTGCGGTAAGACTACTCAGCTGCCTCAAATATTAATGGATCGCTTATCTAGTGATCAGATAGAGAATAGTAGATTTGGCAGTGGGAGGATTCTATGCACACAACCACGAAGAATCTCAGCTACAAGCGTAGCTGAAAGAGTCTGTTATGAACGAAATGAGAAGATTGGCAATAGAGTTGGGTATCAAATACGGTTCGAACATAAAGCCTCCGATACGACTGAGCTATTATATTGCACCACTGGTATTCTCTTACGATTTCTTGTGAGTAACCCCAAGCTCGAAGGGGTGTCATGTGTCATCATTGACGAAGTGCATGAACGTTCTGTTCATAATGATTTTGTTTTACTCATTCTAAAAGACTTGGTGTTGGAAAGGAAGGGGTCAGCTGGAAAGGATGAAGAAAGTATAGCTCTTGGATGTAGATCGAACAGAAGTCAAACAATAGCCTGATATCAAATTACTTTAACAAAGTCTTGCAAAGACTTATCGTGCCGCCATCTTCCTGTTGCAGTGACCTTTGTGGGTAGCATATTGACGTGTCTGGTTGCTCTGACAAGACCAATCACACCCCTTGTCTTTGTTTGGACAGCTTACTTTCACAGTGATAGGCAGATTCTCTCTTCTGCGTGCTGCCTCCCATCCTTTTTCATTTGTATATCTCTTCTTGAATTCCTTGCCACAGTTTATGCAACAATCAAAATTTGTATTGCCTGTAGCTCGAATTGCAGTGCACTTTTCTTCTCGGCATGGACGATGGCCATTTGAATCAGGTGTCAAACTACAGCCTGACGGCCCAAAAATAAAAGTACTCGGTTCTCTTCTTAGAGCTCTGATCGAAGTGTCTTGTGTCATTGAGGCTAACTCTAATGGTGTTGTGTCTATGTTGAAACTCTCATGGGTAAAATACAACGTTGTATCATCCGACAAGCTTCTGATATCGCCTTTATAAGTCTTGAGTTTTGTCCTGCCTTCGTCGTCAGTGACTTCTGTCTTTAATACAAACTTGTACTCACGAAGTTTCGAGGCTACATTACGAGCTATTATTCCCATTGTTTTACCAACCTCCGTCATAAGTCTTTTTTCTGTTAATACAAATCCGCCGTTACGTCTAAACTTGACAACATCTCCATTGCATAAGCCACCACTATCTGGAATCTCGACTGAGGACTTAGTACACATTAAATGTAAAGCTTGAAAACTATTATTGCCACCTCGAAGTGCGTCGTTCTTGGACTGAGTCATTCGTTTTGCACCATCTACCGCCTTTTGTCTTGTCTCTTCGGACTTGAAAGTGCGCTTCTTCTTTCCTCCAGGAACGACACGTATCAATTCCATCAACTCATCCATTGAACCCAAGCTTGTCAATGCACTATCCCGTACTTGCGCGACGTTACGATCTCGCTCGCTGACTGGCACACGTAGTAGTGTTGTCTTCACTAGGTTCCTCAACTCCTCCTTAATGACATCTAGTTCACAATGTGCCCAGCCGTTGAATCTCTCAAGATACTCACGACAAAGTACATGGGAGGCATATCTCATGACGGTATCAATTTGGCGTTTGAGTTTCAACTCCTCCTCATCACTTAGTACATTTACCTTCGTTGGAATGTCCGTTAGTGCATTGTCAGTATCGCCACTCTTCATTGGAGGCTCTACCAGCTCGGCTGTTGCCATTGCGGGTGAGTCAGAGGATCCTGTTCTGCCGAACCTCTCCATCGGAGACTCTACCAGCTCAGCTGTTGCCATTGCGGGTGAGTCAGAACCTGTGACAACTTGTGCAATCACTCCAGGAGTGTCCATTAGTTCGTTATCATCACCACGAGACTCTGTTGTTGTAACGAAATACAGAGACACGTTCATGAGGAGAGGGTAGAATAAATGAATAGAGCAACACACATGATTGAGAGACTTACGAACTTTGATCTCCTCCTCCTCCATCGACTTCTTTGTCTTCTTCTTCTTCTTTCCTTCACTCTTTACAGTTAATGCAGTAGACTCTTCGTCTTCGGCAGCTGCTGCTTCACCACTCTTCCTCTTTCTCCTTTTCTCCCTCTGTCTCTTCTTCTTCTCCTTCTTCTTCTTCTTTTTATTCTCTTTAGCATTCTCATCACGTAATTGTTGTACATTGTTCATCTGCATATCACCAACCAAAGTATCATACTTGTCGCCAAATGTCATCTCTCCGTTGCCGTCCATCTTGTCTGTGTGATATTTAATACAATGAGAATGAGGAGAGGCAGCAACAAGGTGAAGTGAAATTATGAGAAAATGGTGTTTAGTTTTATTTTTGGCGGGTACTTACCAACTCGGTATAAACTATATATAATCCATAAATAACAATATAAATCTTGAATAAATATCATTCCCTTGTTGGTGTTCGATCATTGTTCTATTTGTTTGTAAGTAATGTGTGATGTTTTGTTGTAACTGTTGCATGTAAAACTGTTGGTACTTTTACATGCAAAACTAAATCCCTTCTCAATCCTTAATACACCAAACTTTAGATTGGTTTAATTTATATTACATCAGTTATTTGCAATCAATCATAACTACCTCATAATTTAGCATATAACATCAATTAACATACCCAACACTTAACAATATATAATAACTAATTCAATACTGTGCGTCCTCTCTATAAATATAATGTATGTAATGCGCTCCCAATATAACTAGATCCCATCATTCTCTTCAGTATACTTCCTTAGTGCCTCTACACCTTTTCCAACAATCTTGAACTTCTTATCACTTTTGGGACATTTCTTCTTCTTCTTTTTCTTTGTTTTGTTGGATGTAGGCATTGTCCACCTCCAGAGGGCACATACTTTGTTGATAGATACTGAACTTGTTGCTACATCAACTCGTGCTAATGATATTCCATCCGTTTTTACTGCTACTTTTGCAACTGTTAACGTAGGTGTAACAATATCTGCTTTGGTGATGTTCTTCGTATCAAAAATATACTTCTTATCCCTCATACTATTACTTGGGTGTGGAGAAATATTAATAAATAGTGACACAACTAATAAAACCACAACCACATTTACTAATAGGAATCTCCAATCGAAAGGTATAGATTGCACTGGTGCGGAATTCCTAAAACTAAACATATTACATCGTTTGGTTGATACAAATAATGTTCGTTGGGAAGTGCTAGATGGTGTGTCATTTTTCTGTTTGAGTTGTTGCTGTGGACGCCGTTGATCTTGTGGTATTGTTGACATGATTAATCTTACGTAATCTAAAACATAGTATATCGTATACTAACATACATATAACCAATTATTCATATCGATATCGTTTTTTGCCTAAGGATACCGGCCCCGCCCACTCCCCGGCCCCCTCTCTAGAGATATTGCTAACAACATAGAAGAATAACGATATCATTGTGTTGTATTGAACATCAGCATTAGTACTATTAGCAATGATGAATCTAAAGGTTTTATTGTCCATCATTTTGCTCTGCGGTTTCAGTGCTGTTGTATACACCGCCAACGATAGTAGTGATGATGATAATGATGAAACAGAGACCATTGCTTATGGTTGGGCAGAGAGAGATATACCCGATGACGTTCCTAACATTGATGATCTACCATTTGATATTATTAAGTTTGAGGATTGGGATGAGGGATCATGTAAAGGCCGTATTGATACGTCATGTGAATATTGTACCGATAAACAAAAGGAGGCAGTAATTAAGTTTGCTGGATTGGCTTTACCCGATGCCGAAAGATTCTATAACATAGCACCAAAATACATCGAGCAATTATTACACAAATTCAAGAGATCGGACATCCAATGTGTTTATCTCAAAACTACATTGTCACAGAATGGCATTCTGTATGATCCGGATGATGATGAAGTCAAAATTGGAGATAGTGGGGTGTGTAAATATAGGGTAATAGTTCAACAGAATGGTGATAATACATACAACTTTATATTCATGCCACCAGAAGATATGGTTGATGAGGGATTTGTTGGAGAGGATGTGATTAGCGATATTGTTGACGATAAGAAAATATTGAAGAGATTGCCAATTACCGGTGGTATGTATCTGGAGGATAATATTGGTGCTGTTATATCCAAGCTCACCCGTCAAATTGGAGAAATGAATCCGACTTGTGCCTATGATGGTATCAAAGAAGGTCCCCTCATGGAGTTTTTCACTCGTTCTCCATCTAAACGAGAGGCAAAGTTTATGGATGTAGAGTGGATGTTGGATAATGTTGAAAACAATCATGGTGGTGATATTGAAGAGCTATATCAACATATTGGCGAACTAGATGGGGTACATTTTGTTGGTACATGGACACCTGATGGCGAGAAACGGCGAGAGCAAGAGTTTGATAAAGTACAACTGTTTGCACACCCAGGACAAGAAGAAGGTTACACACCTTACCTTGCAAAACGAAATCTCGACAAGGACACACCATTTGAATTTGTCAATGCTCATCCAGAATGTCCATTACACCAGAAATTAGATCCGATTATCACTGAAATTCAAGCACTAATGAATAGGCAAACACCGACTCAACAAGAAATGAAACAATTATTTGACAAAGCACCAAAAGAGAGTTACGTCTACCCAAAAGATCAAGATATAGCAGACCTTACCAAGTCACAGCTTGAGGATATATTCAATGATCAAAGTTACAACAAGAAGCTAATAGTTGTCAATAAGATTGCCATAAAACGCATCAGAACATATCACAACGACTGGTACAAGGAGAACTTTCCCAGTGCGGATACATTAGATATATCGGATAAGAAGATTAAAAAGAATAGTGACTCTTTCTTGTGTAGAAGATAATGAGGCAATAACTCTCTATGAGACGAAATCATGTAATGCAGTAATGGAAGTAGCTAGTCACTTCAAAATGTTGTCACCAGAAACACATCACACCATACGTCAAAATGCAATGAGGAACTACCTATTACAAACGGTAGTATATTATGAGTTGGGATTGTCAAGTATTGAGAATGTATACGACATTTGGAAGATGATGACGTCAACTTTACTTCTTCTTGACGGATTAAAAGGCTCAATTGATGTTGAGGAAGGGAAGGGGGGATCTTTATCTGATGCTGTGAGGTATATATTACCTTTAGCTGTGCGTGCCATTGGGGGTTGGCAACCCGGTCAGTATATTATCCAAAAAGCATTCCCATTCACTAATCAAGGTGGGACAACTAATGCGGATGCATCCAATCGTGATTTGTTAGATGATTACAACGAATCAGAAGAGACAAATACAAGGAAGTACCTCACGTGGGGGTCAATAGTATACATTTTGAATAGTATTGGTAAAGACATGTTCAATGATATCCTTCAGTTGATGGGAGTTCGTAATGCAAGAGTCGTCGAAAAGGACGACAAGTATTACCTCGAGATAGATAATAAGGTCTATTGGCCTCATTATGATCGGATTAATGGATGTGATGATTTAAATGCGGCAGGTGTGATTGGATGGGATTATATCAATGCAAACTACAATTGTAAAGAATGCAGAGATAAACTTTTAAAAAGTAATTGGAATGAAGAAGACAATGAATGGGTAGTCGACGAGGAAGAATTGGAATACCCTCTCCAAACAACAAGACATACTCTTGCAACGTTATACACCGATGTCGATATGTCTAATAATGAGAAACAACTGATGAAGAGTCGCTTCACGGCATTACAATCAAAGTTGAAAGAAGGATTGGAAGATGATTACGAGTTCAAACAACACCTAAATACTTTCAGTACGCCAAGAAGGTGGAACGAGCTCAATAAGTTCTTTGAGCATATAAACACATTGGATGATATCTGTGATGACGATACATATATCTTCAAGGAGAAATACTGCATACCAACAAAAAAACATCATACAGATGTTCATAGATACTTCGAAAGACTTCGTACAAGAGACTCTATATCAAAACAACTGATGAGGGACGCAATGAAAGGTACAAAGTATGAACATCTTGTAGATATTGAGAAATACAAGGATTTATGTTATGAGATGGAAGTGGCAAGAGCACAACAAAAAGGGGGTGCTCGAGCATCGACTGGCAGGACAAGGAATGAAGCAAATGCAGCAGGTGGAGGCGAGACAGTATTCGCAGAAGAAGACTTTCCAGAAGATTCAGATGA
>Ga0214478_100908_pt1 | contig 16387 bp, 18 predicted proteins | sample M1_20Mar14CPVII9_2_FD_178001 | JGI IMG/M metagenome (GOLD analysis project Ga0214478, IMG submission 178001) | Marine eukaryotic communities from Monterey Bay, California, United States - M1_20Mar14CPVII9sort6BwellD7 | ecosystem: Environmental > Aquatic > Marine > Unclassified | place: USA...
CCACCGCCGCATCAGGGTCAACAACATAATGCACAAGCGGCTGCAGCTCAACTTGCTCTTATGCAACAGCTACAACAACCCCAAGAACAACAGCAAATTGTACCCAATTATACGCCCTCAAGCAATATCTTCAACCAAGGTGTAGTGCCGGTTGCTAATACTACTGCAATGAATATGAACATTCAACAACAGCAGAATCAAAGTAATAACAATCCTCCTCCTCCTTCCCCCAATCTCTCAACAACTACCACTCCACAGCAGCAACAGCAGCAGCAATCCATCCAATCATTCCCCTGTACAATCTGCAAATATCCAAATTGCGATATACAAATAGTAGGATGTAACTGTCTCCTCCATGTACGATGTTGTCCAATACCAATACGAACGTGTCCAAATCCACAATGCTTTATTTCAAACCAACAAAACACTGTAGCATGTCAATTGGAATTACTACCGATGGAATTTACAGAATTAGATGAAGCACGACGTCTATCGGACATTGCGGATAAGGCAACAGCAAAGGCTAAAGAGAAGAGTCGAGCACGGAAGAAGGCCAAGTTGGAAGGTGGATCATCAATTATGAGTAATGCTTCTGGGATTGTTGATGCCATGATGAATGATACTGTGAGTAACATCTTGTGTATATATCTTTATTTCTGTGTGTGCCTACTTTACCCTGCTTCTAGCTAATGCATATCATATCTTTTCCCGTCCATAATATCAATATCATATGTATTTCAGCCTCAGCCACAAGCACCCAATAGTTCCGACTTGCGTACTGGACGATGGACAACAGAGGAAACTGCCTACTGTGATAAGCTTATACAAAAGTTCATGGCAGGTCGTCTTCCATTACCCGAGGGTATTAAGCTCAATGAGTTCTTATCCAACATGCTCAAGTCGAAACAATCAAGATTAACAAAGAAGATGAAGAATGCCAAGTTAAGTAGTAAAACATTCAAACGTACCACGGGATACTTAACAGACGCGATTGAGGGAAGTGAGTTTAGTGAAAGTGAAAATGCCTTCTTCAACTCATTAAATAATACCTTAGATCGGAGTGAGATTAAGTTTCACATGCAGAAAGAGTGGAGAGAGACATTTAGTACATATTGTGTCTCATACGGTCAACCCTTGAATGTTGATAGATGGTTAGAATCTGTTGAAGAGATGGAAAGACGTGTAAATAGAGCCAAGGATGCTGAACGGAGTATACGACGGAAAATGATGATGGGTAATGCAATGAGACAGGATTTACAGAACCCTGATAGAGGTGTAGTGATTTTGAATGATAAACCTTCGCCACAACAACAACAAAATCAACAGCAATCTACGAATGGCCAAATGTTTCACAACCCAAATGCCAACGTTTCTTCTACACCCATGATGATGCACACTAATAATAACTTAATGCAACCAACCAATGCAACAACAATTGATGATGATAATGCACAATCTCAAAGTATGGGGTCGCCATTTCTACACAGAATTATGCTTTATATACAACGCAACCATATCCCATTTGAATATATTGATGCATGGGTACCATCATTTGTTCCCGATGCATCAGCAGCAGAGACGGCTCCATCAGAAAGTAGTTCAGTGGCAGGATCTGATACTGGCAAACAAATAGAAGAAAAGACCAAGTGTCGATTATGCTTTGCTGGTTCAACAGTGGCAAAACAAGTTATTGTGGGAGATAATGCCGCCGGTAAAACAAGACGAGCGGTACCAATGTCTGCTGATGAGCAATTTAATCTCTCGGCATTTGGAGACTATTCTGAAAGTTTCTCTTTCGATGTTGGATGTGGATTACCAGGAAGAGTTTATCACATGGGAGTTCCAACATGGGAACAGAGTGTTCATAACGCTCCTTTACATCACTTTGAGAGGGTAGGTGGGGCACAACAATGGGGAATAAAGACTGTCGTTGGCATCCCTGTCCCATCTCCTAATGTAGGAAGGGTAGTGGTTGTATTATATTCAAGGCATGATCGGAGTAAGGATCATGATTTGGTTATTAGACTAACTGAAGAGTTTTCTCGGTTACTACCTAGCCCGAAATGGAAATTGATTGTCGATATCGGGCGTCAACCACAGACTGCAGCTCAGCAGCAAGCACAGAAAGCACTTTCCCCAGAAAATGCAGCTGCTCTAACATCTGAGGTTATATCAATATTTGGAGAGAACATGCCCTCAAATCAAAATGATCCAGCGTTTGCCTATCTTCAAGGATTCATGTCATTACGTCTTCTTTTACTACGACCGTCGAGATCAGAGACTGAACAAGATGTCGTTAATACGATATTGAGCTCATACTCAAGTTACAAGGATGGTGGAAGGACACGACCTGATATTGCGCTCATGCTTGCCAGAGATTTCATCTTCTTACAGGAATCGAAACAACAAACACAGCAACCTGTACAAGTACATCAGCCAATTCAACATCAGCAACAGTTTGTACAGCAGCAGCAGTCCTATACAAATACATCTCAGATGCCTCCTCCTTCATCGCCATTTGGATTGGCAGCTGCTGCTTCTGTTATGCAGCAACAGCCGGTTCAACAATATCAACAAGTCAATCAAGAACAATACCAGAATTCAACAGAAGATCATGATGCCATTGCAGCAAGCTTACTGGGTGAGTTAGGTGCTACTGATATGGTTGACCTGGTTGTCAATAATGGTGATGAACAGCAACAACAAATGACGACGACCTAATTTTGGAGATGTGGATAGTACGAAGCAAAATGATTCTTAGGTATTGTATTATACATCAAAACATACAATATTGTCGATAAGCTGTTATGTTAGTAACTGTATTAAAGAGTCACCGTAACAACTCCATCTGTCCAACAGCTAACGCTCGGCTCTTTTTCTTGAAGGTCTAGACAGCATTTGCGATAGTCGACAAAGTTCTTCTCCACTATATCCTATATCCTGTGCCATCAATATGATATTAACATGATTACTTCTATATACTCGACCCAGACCAATGGCGGGAGGGTATAGCAACTTCTCTATTCCGACACATCTGTAAAGATCATCTTCATTAACATCTTGCTTATGAACTTTCCTCTTAAGTTTAAGGTATCTCACATCTCTTAACATGTCCTGTTTGAACTGAGATTTCTCCTTTATAGAATACCATTTATCAAATGTTTGTTGTTCTTCTTCATGTATAGTAAGTTGGCTTGTTGAGGATGAAAATCGAGTATGTGCTCGAGTGGAACTGGAGGATATGATGTTGCTCATTGTTTTAATCCTAGATATCTGATCACCTGTAAAGAAATGATCAATGCTAGTGATGATGATGATGATGAGAGATAGAGTCAGCAACTATGGCAAAGTTGAATGCCCACTATCTTGGTCAAGATGTAGTTTGTCTGTGGAATGTCATATTTCAGCATGCCCTTCTTCTCTCCCTTCATATTTTCGTGGACTTATAGGGTATCCTTCAAACAGAGTTTTCCATTATTGACATGAAAACTAATGTGCAATAAGAATCTACCTATTGATTGATAAGCAAGGAACATACCATACTATCGTTGGATGAGAAGTACAGACGACGATATTTGGATGATTTAGAAGTGATTGCCGACGGTATATAAGTAACCTATCAAGTATAAATTAAAGGATACCGCGAGAGTACCATTGTATGTTATCTTTAGTTGATTGAAAGTTGTTCAGTGATGTCAGTAGTGAAGAATGTACTGATTGTCCTGTCCTACTAAATGAATTATGGATTAGATCGTTCTCATATCTATCGGAGAAGGATCTATTAGCACTTGGTCAAGTTAGCCGTAACTTTCTAATAATATCATCAACAGATGACTTGTGGAAGGTAATCTGCAATCGCAGATGGAAGGGTAAACAAAATGTTAAACGTTTTATGAAGAAGGAAGGCGGAGAAGGGATTAATGATGGAAGGGTGACATACTGCACTGATTTTATAAAACAGTTGTATACATCATCTACATTACCTGCTCTATTTGTTAGACATGCTCCAAAATTTATCACAATAGAGGCTCTAATAGAGGGGGGGTTTATTGAATTACCAGCTATAAATATGGATTCATTGATGCATACACCAACTTCATGGAAAGAGTCTTATATCATGGCAGAGATTGATTCTAAGCGTACAAAAATGTCAAAAGAAGAGCTTGTGCACTTCAAATGGAAGCTTATATATGATGGAAGGCCTAGTGTAAATGGACTTCGTCAGTTCAATGCTGATGGCACATATCATTCTCCGTATATGGGGTTAACCAACTGGGAATTAGAAGGTAATATCTTTAGTTTTGCTGGAAGCACACTTTTTGTTGAAAGAGATGCCAATACTTGGGGTTGGATTATTGGCAAGAATGAAAGAACAATGTATCGAAGTGTAGATGAGAATGACATTGAAGTGATAGGTGTTGAAAAAAGCTTGGAAGATTTGTATAGAAGAATAGCCTAACTTAATTATTCTATTATCAATACAATAGTTATATAAGCAATCATACATATAGCCTACCTATACAGATAACTCTCTTACCCTATCGCGTTTTCCAACTCCATCATAAACTCATCCACATCTTCCTCGTATGGATCGTGTCCACTCCCCTCCATCCTAATCAATTTGATATTCGGATAATCAATCTTTAATTTCTCGGCAACATTTCCCTCAATCCGAACAACTTTATCATTCGATCCATATACGATGATAACCCGAGTATCTTTCAAATTTGCAACCTCTGCCAACAATTCCTCATCATCCAACATATGCTGAGAAGGAATCGGAGACGACAGGATACGTGCTCTTGTAAAGTTGATCAATCCTTCTTCCCATCCTTGCCCTATCGATGGCCATTGGAACCGTAGCACGTCACTATCGGAAAGTTTATTGACATTACCCCATGCTAATGCCAACCCTTTTCTCCAAAAGTCTTTCGATCCCCCCACCAGTCGTCTTAGTCCATATTGAAAGGGATAATCTACAAATATCTTTCTCCATGCAAGCCAAGCTCTAGTGGTTAACTTTCGTAAGAAAGAGGTCTTCATATTCTTTCCTCTGCTTTTTCTAGTACTGCTTGATGATACGATTGCCTTCCTTGAAGGCAATGTAGCACCCTCCAACGCTGGTGCAACTAATACAACGAGATTAGGCTTCACATTCATCTCAGGATGCTTGGCATAGTACAATGCCTGTAGCAAAGTTGACTTACTCCCCATTGAATGACCAAACAGTGCAACGACTGATTCTCTTGATACTGAACCATCTTGAGACTCTTGCTCAGCAAGCACATCTTTCAACAGAGCAAGTCCGATACCAACATTATTTTCAAAACCATATTGATACAATCCTCCATCAACATTGGCATTTGGTCGATCGGTGAAACCAAAGCCTGGTGCATCATGTGCAACACCTATACATTTTGAACTGCCAATCTTCTGTACTAGTGATGGTAATACTGGTAGCCATGACAATGAGGATGCACCAAAGCCATGATGGAGGTAGATACCATCATACTTCTTGTATTTACTTGAGCTTGTATCATCAGTCAGCTGATGCTGTTGCTTGTATTGAATGGAATGTACACCAATTGAAGAAGGAGTAGACCGTTTGGTAGTATCGTCGTCATCATTCCAAGAAGTAGATGTTGCCAAAACTTCTTTGGTAGGTGATGACACCGGTACAGGTTGTACTTGTGTATATCTAGACAATCTACTAGGCAATTCATCATTCTCAATTAAATACTGTGTAGTAACTCTTGATGGCATATAAAATACTTCTTGTATAGATAACTTGGCAATATTTGATAACAATGCAGTACGTAATAGGAATGATATTGCCTTTGGTAACTCAATTGACATTACTACTTCCATTGATTTTAACAATTGTTTGAATAACCATTTATGTAACGAGATTGATTTTAGAAATGTTGATAATCCAACCCTACCAACTATTGATGCTGATATAATTGCAATTAGTAATTGTACGATGATTGGTATTGGTTGATATGTTGGATGTAAGTTACTTGGTATGTTGTATAAATTTGGTTCATCTTGTCGAGCAACTCTTTGCAGCTTCTTCTTATCTTGTTGATGATATGATGAAGATGATTGATCGCCACCACGAAGGAATGAATCATCTTCTAATGGAATTGATGAACCTATACTACTAGCACTAGTCGAGATGGAAGTACTCTGACGCTGTAGAAGTAGCGAAGGAGATACAAACGCTGTTGCAACTCCACTTTGATGATCACCGCCACCACGCAAGTTTATGCTAGGTACCATCTGAATCATAGTCTTCTTCACCAATCTCCTCCTCGTTGTCATCGCCCCCTGACCTTGACACATCTCGTTTACTACTATTACTTCTACTGTTTATATTTGCTTGTCGAACAGCAGCGTCTATCGCATCTGACGAGAAGAATCCTGCAAATGAAGCGTCTTGTTGATCTCGACCGTGTTCTAGATTGTTTGGTCCTGAACAGAATTCACACATTCGATAATATGATAATAAATGAGATGACTATTGGCGGCTATTCATAGGAAGGAAGAACGTTGCATCGATGATTGATTGATGATTGGCACATTTGGAGTGCGAGGATTTACTTCAAGCGACTCAATTGCAAGGTACTGGCGACAAAACGGACACTTGCCCCCCCCCCGACCTCTCTCTTCCTCTCTATCTCATGCACACCTCCTCACCCACACCAGCCTTCAATACACGCCTTCTACATATGTCACATAACATAGGTATGTATGTAATAAACACAGGAAGCTAATAGACTAGGATACCCCACATCGTACATGGTATCCTCACATAAGTTAATTATTTGTTGATACAGTTTGATGTTAATTCAGAAGTAATTCGTATACTCTAAGTTATAACAGATAGACATAAGTCTATGGGCAATCCTTCCCCGATTTCATTCAGTGGATTTTGTATCCGATTATTAATCTAACTTCCCATTTATTGGTTGTTTTATTTTCTTGAACAACACCCAACCAATTATCTATTAATCTAACCCCACTAATCCACAAGCAATACTCCAAATTGAAAATACCCAATATGTAGCATAATTTATATCTTAATAATACCATTTTTATGGCAAAGAAGGATCGTCTTCTTTCGCATGTTTACACCACATTTGACTCGGCAAATGCTTAAAAGGAGCAATCGGCCTCCGTTCCTTCTCGGCACTAACTTTAAATATTAATGATGATACCACACATATACTAAATGCACATATTGCAGTATTGCGTTTCCATGCCATGGGTGTTGGCCACCAACCACCTGCGGGTGACCAAACCTAATTTATTAATTTTGTGTATAATTATTTGTATAGTGTGTCGTTGGATTGTAGAAGAGAAGTATGTTGCAATTTGTGAGAATAAAACCATATACTTAATTTGTTACAAATAAACATTCAGTTCAATATATGACCGCTCGGCATACCACCCTCAATTACCCAAGCACAAGATGCAGAACTTTTCCATCAATAATTTGTAGGCCTATTGTTGCTCTTGATAATCGCTGATATAGCCGTCATGGTATACTAAACACCACACACTATCTATAACGTACCTTAGGGACGTAATACCAGCCTCCTCCGCCCATTATCAATCTATTGATGCTTGATAACAATAACTTTTGCTACAAACAATAAACTACTCAAGAAAAGTAATTGGGAGTCTTTGATAACTAAATGGAACATATACTCTCATAATTTAAGTTTATGTTGTTGACTGTTGAGTGTTAATTGATGTTACTGTTTTGTCCCTCTATCACCTTTGGATTATATTATTAGTGCTTGACCCCTTATCTCAGTGCCTCAGAGCGCTCCACTAGTGCGGCATACTTGATTGATTAATTGATATTGTTTGCTTGAGTTCTTAGGTTGATATGGATAAGATGATGCTAGCTTTCCTCAAATTTATTGCAATCGTTTACTCTATACTACCGACGATGGCGTATGCAAAATCTAGTGGCAAAACTATAAATCATCTTCTCAAACAACCAAACCTAACACATTCATACTTTGCTCTACGGCACGGACAAAGTTTGGCCAATGTTGCCAAGATAATATCGTCCGATCCTGCAATATCTACAGTTGAACATGGTTTATCAGATGTTGGTAAAGATCAAGCAAGAATTGCAGGAGATGCATTTGCTAATGAGTATATAAAATCACAATCTACTAACAACAAGAAGAAGTATAAAGGTGTGGCTATATTCAGTTCAGATTTTACAAGAGCTCGAGAGACTGCTTCTATATTCTGTGAATCATTACAAAGAGCTAACATACCAGTCTATAGTGATGATATTATAGTAGAAAAACGTTTACGAGAGCGGTACTTCGGAGAGTTGAATGGAGGATCAGATACACGATATCAAGAGGTATGGGATATAGATATAAACAATCCAGATCATGATGAATTCGCTGTTGAGTCGGCCAATTCGGTTTTGGAAAGAACAACCAAGTTAATTACTGAGTTAGATGCGCAACTATCAAATGAGGGGAGTGATGATGGTACATGTTTGATGTGCGTTCTAGTTGCTCATGGAGATGTGTTACAGATAATGCAGACTGGGTTTTTGAAACACGACGATGCATCAAGACATAGAAGTTTGGATCATTTAGAAACAGCAACACTCCGAGAGTTATCACTAGCTTAGAAAGTGTGCTTATAATAAATAAACCAATCAAAGTTCCAATCAACTCTTCTCCTATACTGTACAATCTTTGTTCTAAAATAGGTCGTGTGTTTTTACTATAAAAAGAAGACGTATTGCAATGAGTGAGTATCCAAAGAAAGATATGAAGAATGAATCAAATAAACTTGTCACAACACTTACCACACAGGAAGCAGCAAAGCCGTTGTTTCCATCATTTGGTTCTCCTCCTGGGCAATTCAAAAACATATCGGAAGTACCAGGCGCAGTACCACTAGTCACGGCAGGGGCATCTTTCCAGAGGCATAGATTCTGGGTAAAGGCAGTAGCAGCGCGGAACATTTTTCTCATGTCCGTCACAGAACTAACAGTCCATCCAGAAATGTCTTGATTAAACGCAGAAGCGCCATCACAGAACATACATTGCATGTTTGTCACAGAACTAACATCCCACGATTGAATCGGCTGATCAAACACAGCAGCATTTCTGAACATACTGTTCGTGGCAATCACAGAACTGACATTCCATCCAGAAATGTCTTGGTTAAACTCAGCAGCATTGAAGAACATAGCGGCCATGGTCGTCACAGATGAAGTATCCCATGAATCGAGTGGCTGATTAAACACAGTAGCACCTTTGAACATAAGGCCCATTTTTGTCACGGATGATGTATCCCATGCATTTATGTTTTCGTTGAAGCTGCTCTTGCCATTGAAAAGGTTGGACATGCTAGTAATACCCGATGTACACCAAGTACCAATAGCACCCAATGCAGTTAAATCCTTGGTTGTACCATTATCAGTGTAGGTCGTACCAGCAGGTGAACTAGTGTAGGCATCCACAGCATTCTTGAGGGCAGCACTATTGGAAAATTGACAGTTACCAGAACCCAATTCGGGGTCTCCACCATTATCAATAATAGGGCATGTGACGGCTATGTGATTTGTAATATAAAGGACATATCTTAGATACAAACATTCAAGCAAATAGGCAAATAAGACAAGAAACTACTCACTGCCTGTGGTCGGATCAGTTGTGATTGATGCTTGACATACTGTTGTAGGAGCTTGACTTGATGATGATGCAACAAGAGTTGTTGTTGGCTGATGAGGGTAAGAGAGAAAGTTTGTTTGAGTTTTCGACCGGTATTCTCTCAGTGACGGTAACTTTCAGGAAAGTACACAAGATATGTCCAAGCAACACTTACCTCTTTTGATGGTGACGTGGAAGGCCCGACGCTCGGGCTCTTTGAAGGAGATTGGCTTGGAGTTGTTGTCGGCTATGATCACATGAATAGTGATTAAGTTAGACGAACAAGATAAGAATATCCTCTTCAGTGACGGTAACTTTCAGAAAAGTACACAAGATATGTCCAAGCAACACTTACCTCTTTTGATGGTGACGTGGAAGGCCCGACGCTCGGGCTCTTTGAAGGAGATTGGCTTGGAGTTGTTGTCGGCTATGATCACATGAATAGTGATTAAGTTAGACGAACAAGATAAGAATATCCTCTTCAGTGACGGTAACTTTCAGAAAAGTACACAAGATATGTCCAAGCAACACTTACCTCTTTTGATGGTGACGTGGAAGGCCCGACGCTCGGGCTCTTTGAAGGAGATTGGCTTGGAGTTGTTGTCGGCTGTGATCACATGAATAGTGATTAAGTTAGACGAACAAGATAAGAACTTAATTAGATATGTGTTTGTCATCAGAGATACACAAGATATGTGTTTGATTACTCACCTCCTTGCTTGGGCTACGAGAGGGAGAACGGCTTGGGATTGGCGTAGTCGGCTGAGTTAAGAGATACCATGTATCATGCATAGGTAGGTGAGTGTTTAGATTGATAAGTACAAAGTAAAGAAGTAGATATTTCCGAGATCATACACATATACACATGTCACATCTGTTCCAAAGTCCCCGCCATTGACAGGATAAGAGATCTGCCAACGACATAGTACAAATACACTCACACTTTGTGTCGGGGAAACTGAAGGAGGTTGACTACAGTTACCATCCTCAACCCACGCATCACTCCAAATTCCAGACTTGAGGGAAGGGGCGTAAGCGGACTTGTTACACCACAGTCCATTAGGCCATCCTCGGCACTTGAACCGCTTTGTCCCGATACGTACCACGTCTCCTTCTTCGTAGTTTGCTGATGACGAGTAATTGAGCACATCTTCAGTTGTACAAACTTCAAGATTACGGCGAGACAATGGTGCGCTTTCGGGAGAACCCGACGGTGCCCTTGAAGGTGCTTTTGATGGGCTAGCCGACGGTGATCCAGTTGGCCCTTTTGACGGACTGGAGGAGGGTGATGTGGTGGGAGAAGCGGTGCCATCAACACACTTCTCGTAAGTACAAGTACCCGAGTAGTCGGTCGGCGATGCTGTGGGGGTCTGACTTCCACTGCAATAACCAACCTTTTTCCATCCTAGAGAACCACCGTGTTCAGTTGGACTAAACTGGGAGCAATGTCCCTGACGAAGAAAGATGAGTGAATAAGGTATTAAGGAGATGAGTATGTGATATATATAAGTATATCATATGGTCTGAGATTTCCACCAACCAATTATAAAACTTACAGATAATGGCCAACCTTTACATTGATAAACAACACGGACATCATCATCATCCTCAAGTTTACGATCAACAAATGCAGGGGTTGGCTCGGAAGCCTGGATAGCCTTCATGGACCGCGTCTCGAGTGTATCCCTGCGGGTTGTTTTTGCCAGTTTACGAAGGGAAAGATTCCCTCCTCCAGTGCAACAATCACAATCACTGGTGTTTGCGTAACAACTAGTATCCTCACTATTATACTGAGCAGTCCCCCCTGGTCCACAATAACATTGGGTCGGGCTCGATGTTGGCTGAGAGGTGGGCTGTGTGATTTAATGTGTATGTGAGACTCTAATAACAAAATGTACATCAAGAAGGATACATTTCTCACACACATATATTGATACTCACGTTCGATGTTGGCGACGAGGACGGTACTTTGGTTGGAGAAGTCGTTGGACTTGATGTTGGCTGTGAGAGGTAGTGGTTGTGAAGAGAGGGGATGTATGTGTATGTAATAAGTGACAAGTGAGATGAAAATTTCGGTATCCTTTTTCAAAATGTGCTCATAAGATATGTGCTATGATCTGAGACTGTACAAATATACTCACATTTGATGTGGGGGAAACTGTTGGACTTGTTGGAGCAGGTGTCGGAGAGAAGCAAGATTGACTACTTGGTGTACTGACTTCATCTGCCATGGCGACAGATACTTGATCACCTTCCTCGTATTCTGTATTGTCATCCCATTCCCCAGGGCAGCCACCGATGTCATCAAGATCGTCCATGCTTGGGGCGGAGGTGGGTTCGATAGTACCGTCACATGTCCCAATAATATCCCATGCCTAAGGGTAGAAGTAGAAATAGATAATGTTTGATATGAGATGGGATATAAGTATGGTACAGAAAAAGAACACAAGATGTGTCACTAACCATTTTCCAGTTGTCGCCTTCTCCTGGTTGATATGTCTGTATTGTTTGATTGATACGAGTTGTATTGAGAGAGTGGATTAGATGAAAGTATTAATAACAATGCGGGATAAATACCAAGCAAGTATAGAGAAACTCTTACAATCATATCACACCACTGATCGACAGGTGAATTTTTACATTCATAAACAACCTGGGCACCATCCTCTCTCTTCGATACCCTATCACCCGCGGCATATGTTTTATCCGCATCGTATTCACAGTAACATCCACCAATATCATCATACGCATTGATGGGATTGGGTGTTGGTGCGAAAGTACCTTCACAACGACCTAATTGTTCCCAAACCCACACGGTTGAGAAGTGTATATTCTTGTCGGGTTCGTAACCTATATATCATAGATGTGCATAAGACATAAGATATGAGAGGTGTGTTGTAAATCTATATAGATACATTATACATACTCTCATACATGTTGTACTCACCTTCCATACTACAAAAGATATTCTGCGGAGCAGCGGCACATCGATAGACAATACCATCAAACATACGAACTTCACCACCATCATAAACATCCTCGGACGAATCAAAAGTCTTGGGACAATAAATATCATCCCACAAATCAAGTTCAGGATCTTCCTGCATTGGTTCATTAGGATTACATTCTTCAACTTTCTCCCAAGCCAAACTTTCTCCTACCTCGCCCGGACCGAATCCTGTATCTCCACAACGATTGACACTAATGCATTTGTAATTGTGGGTGGTAGTATCTTCACTGTTGGTATCTACCCATAATCCAGTTTCTTCATCTAATACATAGTTTGGAAAGGCGGAATCAGATACTGCAGCGGAGACATATGAATCGATGGTATATGGAGTTTCCTCATATGATTTGTAACACCCTACGCTGGTTTGAAGTACGCGTGGTCGTAGGTGTTTGTGATCTATGTGTTGTGACTGTGATGAGGATGACGCGGAGGTGTCGTGTATATTCGTTGCTGCATCGTATGGCCCTTGAGAGAGCTCAAGAGGAGAAGAGACATGGCCACGAAGGAGGGAGGACTTTGTTGTTGTTGATTCAACTTCAACTATCTCGTCGTTGTTGGCAGCGGCGTGCGTGTATCCGCTGCAAAAGAGGAGAGATAGAAGAGATTTCTTGGTGATATACATATTACTTTTGAGATCAATATTAAGTATATTGTTTTGTATTCGATAGTAAATAAGTGTGGTGTATGGTTAGGCTGTGTTGAAAATAGGCAGCCCTTGGGATGGGGCTTATGAGATAGGGTGCCGGAGGACATGGACATGAATTTAGCACTATTGCAATTTTATAAACAAAATATTGACCAGATAAATTTGTTACTGCAATTGAGACTAAAGATTATTTTTATTTAAATTTTGAGTATAACTGAGACCTACGGGTTAATTAATTTAACCCTGCATAGTGCGATGAGTACTCGGACATATAATGATAACTTGTAGGGCATAGATGTGCTCGAACCATTCAGAAGGGCGGCTATTTTATTGGGCGAGATTCATGCATTACATTGCCCAATATAATTGTTGTATGCTGCTTCGTGTATGATGATGTTGTATCCCAAAGTAGAGGAGGCGTAGACGAAACGTTTCAAAGAAGAGATATGTCGAGGCGTAAGAGTAGTAGTAGTAAGAGTTCAAGTTCAAGTTCAATACCTCTTGGTCTTGATGCAGAAAAGGTCAAGAGTAAGAGGCAAGATCCCGTATCAACATCATTGATACAAATACAAAGGCCTGATCCTCCTCCACAATCAGCACAAGTTACTCAATCCGCGGCTAGAAGACGACCGCCGAGACGCCGCAGTAGTACATCAGATGTAAATACCAAGCAGTCTGAAAGTGCCAAGAGACGAGGACGAGATTTGACATCATCTTTGAATAATATTACTCAGACTCAACATCAACGTCAAGAAGGGCATAGTAGTAGTAGTAGACTACCCCAAAGAAGCAGTACCGGCAGAAGCAGTAGAAGGAGGTCATCCATAAACTCTAATGGAGATATAAGTAACCAAACGCTAGAGCAAGTTCGAAGAGTATTCGAAAAGAAACGATTAGAGAAGACGCTAGATCTACATCGAGACAGACCCTCAGTATCACATGTTCCAAGTAGAAGACCACCACCGAATAGGCGTCATAGTATGCAAGATGATATCCACCGACATCATCGTAATCGTACTAGTATTGGCAAAGAAGATGAAAGGCCTGCAGATTTGACATCTTTCTTCGAGAGGAAGGGCTCCGGCTCCGGAGGAAGCAGTCAAAGTCAAAGACAAGAAGTAGTATCATACAAAGTGGGTGATACTCTCAAGTGTTCAACACATTCTCTCCGATTCTCCTCAACCGAACAAGCTGCAAAAGTCTTATCTGACATACCAATTAATACGCCACTGTTCGTCAAACGTACCGATAGATACTGGTCATATGCTATTTTGATTGAACGTATCCGTGATGAGAATAGTCAGCTAACACATGTAGTTGTATCTCTTACGAATGCTAATAGAGTCGAGGGCGGTATAATAAAGACAAAGATTATTCAATCTAATAGGTGGACAATATGCTTGATGATGGTAAACTCGAGGAAGGTCTTAACATATAAAGCCGTTGTAAGAGATGATGTCGGCGATGATGATGAGACTAACGACTCGGTTCAAGCACTGTCGGGCGTAGATGGATGTAGTCCATCTGTATAATGTATAAATTGTATATAAACTGATCATATCTTGTGTTACTTTTGTATTCGTATGTCTTATGCTAGGTGTGTACTCTATCATACATACTCAAGAGAAGCTCTACTTTCTCTCATACACACTCATTCGTGCTCGATCAACATCCATATCAAGCTCAACAAATACAATGCCAACTACAACTACTGCCCAAACAGCATCATCAATCAAGGCCGACAATGACATTGAGCTCACAGCAGAGGAAGCCAAGCAGTTGGAAACAGCATTCAAGGATGCTGACTTTTGTAAATTGTTGAGTGACTACGTCTCTGAGATATCAAATCCAGAGTTCAAGGAAGAACAAGAGAAGTATACATTGCTCAATTGGAGGCTAAGAATGAACTACCTACGGGCAAAGCATTGGTTCGTCCATCATCTGGCTTTGTTGTTAAATGCATGCACAAGAAGAAGCGAGAACAAGACACAAACAAGCTCTTCTTGAACATTGTTCACTCGGAGCAAGTTGACGAGCCAAGTGTATCAGCTGGTTCCAATTGGTCTATACCCTTTGTCATTGGTCCTCTTCGTATGGAACACGATAAGAAAAAGAAGAATCTAGTTGCAACATTTGATTGCTGCTTTCATCCATTGACATTGATACAAGCACACGGTTCGAAAGAGTTTCTCAACCTCGTCGTCGATATCGCCAAGGATGCTGTAGTGAATTCATTCACATCATCAGGTGATGAGGTTGACATGCTTCCAGGATATACAATTCTCAAGGGCATTTCGTACAAGAGTGGTGCTCAACCAAAAGCCTTGATGATTAGTAGTAGTGTTGCTGTTAAGGAGGATGAGAAGGAGGAAGGCGAGGAGAAGAGCTCGAGGACAGGGGGAGATGACACGGCAGTTGAAGGGTCGTCAAGTAATGACAACAAAGGAGACGAACTGATCATTCCCAAGTACAAGATTGTAGAACAAGGAGTGTTTGATATGCTAGAACAAACGAATGACAAGTCAACACAACAAAGTCGTAGGCCAAAGCAGCTCATTGTTCACATCCATCTTGACAAAGTTACTACATCTGCGACTGATATTAATCTTGATGTAAGTGAGAAGGAACTCAAGATTATGCCTGATGTTAAGTGTAGATACAAACTCGAGTTGACTCTACCCTACACAGTCGATTCAACATTGGGTAATGCAAGCTTTGATAAGAAGCAAAGTGTATTGATTGTCAAGCTGCCTGTTGTTTAGACGTATTTATGATTGTGTTCGAAGTTTAGACTAACAGTAAAACTAACTTGCGTCTTGTGTTAAAATATACCCACTACAGTAATAGTACACACAGCAACCAAAGATGTCCAGACTAAACTCCTCCTCACTACAACACCACTATTCATTTGAAAAGGATAGAAGACATCATATGGTACCGAGAATAGTAATGTTGGAGGTGGACTCTTGACTGTTTCATACTTTGGTTCCAGGAAAGTCCATGAGACTGTTGTAGTGAATGAGAATGCTT
>Ga0214478_100909_pt1 | contig 16379 bp, 14 predicted proteins | sample M1_20Mar14CPVII9_2_FD_178001 | JGI IMG/M metagenome (GOLD analysis project Ga0214478, IMG submission 178001) | Marine eukaryotic communities from Monterey Bay, California, United States - M1_20Mar14CPVII9sort6BwellD7 | ecosystem: Environmental > Aquatic > Marine > Unclassified | place: USA...
TTGTTATTTATTGTTGTTATTGAATAACCACTACGTCTAAAACTGAAGAATAAAGTGGCCACCTGTCTCCTCTTTCTGTCAGTCCATTGCAATAGTATAAGACTTCACCTCACTACTCATACATCGTGTTGAAGTTCTTTTGAAGTATCTAGTTAGATCGATAATCAATTTTAGCCTATTCGTTAAGAAACTTCTTTTGATCAAATAAACAACTATTGTGTAGCAGTGGGTGTAAGGTGATTAACTACTCGATGTATTACCCCCATCCCTGTGTAAATAGAATGAATATAAAGAGATTTAGTTCCTTTCTGTTGCAGTAGTACATCAATTGGTGCTGATATCAAGTATCAATATCTTCCAACAAATAACAAAACTAAAAAATATACTCTCATATTTTTTTTGTTACAGTCTCTGTTTGACGTTTGAACAATAAACATTCGTGTTATATATTGGGACAAGAAGATTAGAAATATGAGTTATATCGAGGATAATAATGATCATCAGCAATATGTCGGCGGTAGTGGAGAAATAACATCGAGTAAAGAAGAGTGCACATCATGTGATCAAAATATTAATGTGGATAACATTACTGAGGATTTAAATAGTGTAGTATTGGACGATATGTCTGTATGTGCCAATTGTGGTAAGGAGGGTAAGAACGGTGATATGAACAATTGCAATAAATGTAAGTCAGTGAAGTATTGCAATGCAGCCTGCAAAAAGAAACACCGAACAAAGCACAAAAAAGCATGTGAGAGAAGAGTAGCAGAGTTACACGAAGAGAAACAAGAGCATCCACCCAACGAGGAGTGTCCAATATGTTTGGTACCCCTCCCAATAACTGCCAATCTATCATCGTTTCAATCATGCTGTGGAAAAGTTGTGTGCCATGGTTGCATTTATGCAATGGAGATGGCGAGCGGAGGAAGAAAAGATTTATGCGCTTTTTGTAGGAAGCCTTATACTAGTTCATATGATGAGGAAATCGAGAGAGTAAACAAACTGATGGAGAGAGGAAACGGTATGGCATTCTATCAACTTGGTGGGTGTTATGCCAATGGACTATATGACACGCCACAAGACTATCAAAAGGCTTGTCAGTTATGGCTTAAGGGAGGGGAACTTGGATGTGCTACAGCATATTGTAACTTGGGCATGTACTACGAAAGAGGAATGGGTGGCGAGGCTTATAAGAAGAAAGCTAAGTACTACTTTGAGCTTGCTGCTATGGGTGGGGATGTAGATGCAAGGTCTTTTCTTGGCCGTGACGAGTACAGGAGTGGCAATCAACAACGAGCAATAAAGCACTGGATTATTGCAGCAAGGGCTGGAGAGAAGAAATCTTTGGATGTCATTAAAGATCTGTTTATGCATGGAACAGTTGCAAAGGATGAATATGCGAGTACCCTACGAGCATACCATGAGAGACAAAAAGAAATGAAGAGTGATGAGAGGGATAAAGCTGCATTTCTAAGGACGACAGGCCAATGGCACCTAACTTCTAAACTTTTTGAGTAAGGGTTTACAAAGACAAAAGGAGATAACAAAGGATGAATCGGACATACAAACTCGAACAATGAGGACTAGTGCGAACTTTATAGTGTGTTGCCCTAATAAAGATAGTCACTGCCTCTTATTAAAAAGGTGCTAGATTCTAAGGCGTGCTTCAACTGTTTGATGTGTAAGTGTAATTGTCTATTGGTATGGACTAAGAGTATCTGTAGAGTAGTTTTGATAGTATAGTTCTTTACAATATTTACATAACCTACTCAAAGGTGCACAACATAATATGTACATAAGACTCATCCAACGTAGCTAAACAGATATAGCAGAACTCTCTTTCAACGTTCTTGATAGACTTATAGCATAGCATAAATAGCATAGCTTCTCTCTTGAGGAATCACATCCAACAACAAATCTTGAGGATACAAGGGGATACGCCCCACATCATATGTACAAACATCAAATCACATTCTTGAGGGATACATCTACATACGATGACGTTTAGCAACATGCTGTTGTCCAACATACCCATGACCTAAATCTAAATAATGTGAATATTGTTCATCTCTACCCTCCTCATATCTCGTTGGACTTGGGGGGCATCTCAATCTTGAGGAGGGATGATAGTTGTTATATATTCCCTCATTTTTCTTGGATAGTGTTGGAAAGGATGGTAGTGATTCCTTCTTCTCTCCTGTATTATCGTTTGATATTAAATCAAGTAGACATTCGCTAGTACTGCATTTCTTCATCCTTGATCGTTTATTACTTGTTATTGGTGTCTGTGGTTGATGTTGATGTGATGGTAGTGTGGGTGATAGATTAATGGTTGATGGCATTACCCTTCTTCTCTCTTTATGACCACGGCGTTGTTGTTGTAGCGGTGTAGAATGAGAAGGTTGAGACACATCACATGATGAGTGAGATGACGACGCTAATGAACTTTCACTACTCCTGCCAACACTTAATGCCAGTGAAAAGTCGCTGCTTAATACATCCTCAACAGAGTTACCGCCGCCATCAGTAGAAGATTCGATAATAGCGTCTAGCTGTTCTGACGGTGAATGTAATGAATGCAATATCATATCACCTGACGATACTTGCTTGGAATGGAAATCACGTAGGAATGATAATGCTGCTTCATATTCCTCTTGTTGTGATTGTGAGGATGTAGTAGTGGAGGATGATGATGTCATGTTGAGCCTATCGCGTTTCTTATTGTTCGGTGATAGGATTGCCGTCATGTTTTATTGCAAATTATTATGAGTGGTCCAATCTATCAACTCGGCTGATTAATTTGAAGGATATCTTGTGATGTCAGACTTTGTTGGCCGCCTATGTTTTGTCCAAAACCGCCACGCAATTTGCAATGTGGGTGATGGGGAGATTCTTCGTGAGTTATGCAACAAACTCAAGAATTTTGTAGTGAAGTAGAGAGATGACATGGCCAAAAGTACGAAAGAATTACTTATATAAAAACATTCTTCGAGATGATAAAGATGATGACGAGCTGTCGTATCAGACAAAGATAGGTATCTACTTTCGAGGACTGAGATTCTTATAGATTGCTATGTATTGTTGAGGCGTTGTATACCCTCCCTCCTCTTGGTATTGAACATATGTATTGCTCAGCATAACATGCTTTGTTTGATATTAGTTTTATATTATATCCTCCTTGGCTTCCTACCTCGTCTAACATGAACACATAACGATACCATTTTGCAAGTATCTTGTGTCTAAATCTATCTAGCTTTGACTTTGACCATATATCCCCGGCTACTCTCTTATGCTTGTGTGATGTGCTTGATTCATATGGATACGAATCTTCCCTTACCTCACACTGTACGCAGGTTGTATGTTTCTCAGACTCTAGCCACTACTAAACATACCTGACGCCGCGGCTTTATCCCTTGCGTCACTCCTCATTTCTTTCTGTCGCTCATGATAGGCCCTCAACGTACTTTCATATTCCTCTTTTGTATAAGTACCCTTCATAAAAAAAATCTTAACTGCCTCCAACGACCTCTCGTGCCCTGCCTTTGCCGAAATTATAATGTGCTTCTTTGATCGTTGTCCGTTCCCCGCGACACCCTCTAGACAGGCAAGATTGTGTCTTGAATCTGAATCCCCGCCAATGGCCCCAAGCTCATAAAAATGTACAGCTTTTTCCATATCTACTTCCACTTCTCTTCCATATCGATATGTATCACCTAAGTTGAAATATCCATCAGAACATCCGTGTTTCCCTGCCTTTAAAAACAACTCATTAGCTTTGTTCCAATCTCGTGGCATTCCTCTTCTCCCATTTGCATACAGAAACGCGAACAAATTGAATGCCTCGCCATTTCCATTGTTCATCAGTTTGTGTATTTCTTCTATTATTTCTTCATCGGATGAGCTAGGTGGCATCCGACAGAATGCACATAAATCTTTTCCTTCGCTCATCCTCATTGCATAAATACAACCGTTGCATATCATTTTCCCGCAGCATGTTTGGAATGTTGTTGCTTCAGCCTCGAGTGGCATAGGCTGAAAACATAGTGGACACTCGTCACGTTCTACATCCTTGAATAACTGTTCTTCATGTAACTCTGCTACTCTTCTATCACAAGCCTTCTTATGTTTTGTTCGGTGTTTCTTTTTGCACGCTGCATTGCAATACTTGACCATCTTACATTTGTTGCATGTGTTCATATCCTCGCTATTACCCTCCTTGCCACAAGCGGCGCATGTTTCTTTTTGTACATCTGATACTGATGTATCGTCATTATTACTATCTGATATATTCACCTTATCAATATCCTCAGTTACTGTATCTATGGCGGTGTTGCTACTATCCACGGTGCTCATATTTTACTATAGTTATCTATATAAATCAATAGACCAATACTCTTTATTTCTCCTTGAATGTGCTACAATTTAATAATTTGTATCATATGCATACTGCATATATGCTTTTTGCAAGTTGATGTGCTTCGCTGTTTGTCAGATTCTATCGGTTGCCAACAAAATCACCCACTATCATTAGATGCACAATTCTAATCTAAATCAACTAATCGATGCTTTGGTCCTCCTCCTCAGCAAATTGGCGGCCCACCCAGTCTTTACACGATACCATTTTTTTTAGGCTTCAACATTAACACTCAATTAATAGTGAACACCGGGTGCATATAATAATGGGGTATCGGATTGTAGTCTATATATATATATATATATGTAGAGTAAAGCAGCTCATATGATACTGACGTTGTTATCAGCAGATATCAGCGTTTATTTTGTACGATTTTTCAATTGGTGGTGGTTCATGCCGTCATTTTTTTTTGAGTTGAGAGTTTGCCTACGATACCAATAGCTACCAATGCTGAGAAGTGGTATGTGCTGTCGCCCTTGTTGTTGACCGCCTATGTTCTAAATTCGAGCATTATAGAGACCAATATTGATACTCGTCGTTGCGGTTATTCCGCTGAACATTGTCTTGAATTTACATTGGTATTACATCACGAACTACGAACACAAAGTCATAGGCGGTGTTATTGGTACTCTATTTGCAATTATACAAGAATTTGCCGGTTTTAATCGAACAGTATTATATCGATTGGCAATAGTAATAGTCTCGTCTCTCGGTATATTAGAAGACAGCACATAAAAGACGGTATAAAAAAATACACATCATATGCACCATGTCATCATCAGTATCAGCCCCTAATAACATGTGTGCCAATTGTGTGCCAATTGTGGCAAGCAGGAAGACGGAGACACAAATCTAAAGAAATGTAGTGCATGTTTATCGGTAAAGTATAGTAGGGAGTGCCAAGCAGCTCACCGTCCACAACACAAGAAGGAGTGTAAAAAACGTGCAGCCGAGATTTATGATGAAAAGTTATTTAGAGAGGTAGAGCGTGAAGAATGCCCGATAGTTTTCTGCCCCTACCAATTGAAGCGAAGGGCTCAATTTTCAAATCATGCTGTGGCAAACGTATATGTAGTGGTTGTGTTCTTGCTATGATGAATGAGAGTGGAGGAAAGCAATTGTGCCCATTTTGTAGGGAATTAAATGCCTTTTCCGACAACGAACATGTTAATAGGACAAAGAAACTAATGAAGGCTGGAAACGCCGAGGCATTCAATATGCTTGGTGGCTGTTATTCTATTGGTGAAATGGGAATGCCAATTGACTGGGTAAAGGCGACTGAGTTGTATCTCAAAGCAGGAGAGCTTGGTAGTGCAGGTGGATATTATAACTTGGGACAAGCCTACCGTGATGGAACTGGAGTGGAAAAGGATTTTAAAAAAGCTCAACATTACTATACACTTGCAGCTATGGGTGGGGATCTACATGCTAGGCATAATGTTGGGGCATTAGAGGGAAAAGCTGGCAATGAATATCGTGCATTCAAACATTACATAGTTGCAGCTAGGGCTGGCTTCAAGGAATCTTTGGACAGAGTTAAGCTAGGGTATATGGCAGGGTATGTTACAAAAGATGATTACGCCAACACCTTACGGTCATTCCATGACCGTCAAAAAGAAATGAGGAGTGATGCAAGGGATAAAGTTCCTCTATCCAAGTGGAAAGTGAGGTGATTCAATATGCCAGCATGCGTCAAGGGAGTTTGTTTTGGTCGTCTAAAAGTGTAGCATTGGTTTCTTTAGACACTTATCCACAAGTTGGTATTATATTATGTCCTCCCTGGTTGACTTTGATCTTGAATGGTGCGATCTCTAGCCATTGGTATATAAACCAGCCGCCACAGCTTTGTCCCTCTCTTCGCTCTTCATTTCAGCTTGCCGCTCATGATATGCCCGTAATATGCTTGCATATCTATCCTTTGTGACAAAACCATTCATAAAGTCTTCTTTGACAGCCTCTAAAGATGACGTCTCTCCTGCCTTTGCTGCCATAACAAAATGCTTCATTGCTCGACGACGATGCTTTATTTTTCGATGACGTTTGAATGCTTCGCCTTCCAAGCAACCAAGGTTATATCTTGCATTCATATGTCCACCTATAGCTGCAAGTTCAAAGTAATGCTTAGCCTTCTCCTCATTCACTTCCACGCCATATCCTAGATCATAAGATAAACCCAAGTTGTAGTATCCATTAGCGCAACCAAGCTCGCCTGCCTTTTGATATAACTCATTTGCCTTTGAATCATCTTGTGTCAAACCTAAAGCTCCAGCAGCATATAACCCAGCAAGTGCATGAAATGCATCACCGTTTCCGTTATCCATGAGCTTCTCTATTCTTTTTATATGCTCTTCGTCTGTATTTGCATCGGGTGTCCTACAAAATGCACATAAATCTTTTCTTTCACTCGTTTTCATTGCATAAATACAACCAACGCAGATTAATTTACCACAGCATGATTGGAAAACAACTTCTCCATCTAGTGGAGGGGTTAACATACATATTGGACATTCTTCTGGAGGAGGAGGATCTTTAAACAGCTGCTCTTCATGTAACTCAGCAACTCGTTTCTCACATGCCTTCTTATGCTTCTTACGATGTTTCTTTTTGCACGCCGCATTGCAATACTTCACCCCCTTACACTTGTTGCATGTATTCATATCATCACCATTACCCTCCTTACCACAACTAGCACATTTAGAATTGCCATTCGGTAAAGCTACACTATCTATACCCTTGGTAATGCTATCCACAGTGAATTGTTCACATGATGTGCACTCTTTATTGTTCGATATCACTTCTCTACCGCCACTATGCTGCTCATTATTATTATCCTCAGCGTTACTACTCATACTTCTAATTCATTTCATATGTGTTCTCATTCAATGTGAAGTATTGTATATATACTATACTAATCCACTCTTTTTTGATTGTTACTTTTTTGGTGTACTAACTTTCAGACCCTCTTGGTATATCAATCTTTACACCATCGAGATAAAACTACCGCTAATCGAAAGAATATCAATAACCGATATATTTGTTGTGTCCACAGACTAATGCAATTATTGGTAATACAAAGGGCAAAGATATAATATATATTGTGTACTCTACACAGTAATGAAGTGAAATGAAAGTTCACAGTAGATACATCCAAAAGGATACCGCATTTTTATGAGAGTGTGAAAGGCGTGCTATGAGCTGCTAGACTATGCTACCGTCGGTGGCAATGGCGAGACTTGCTGTAGTACTCCACTAGCTAATAATAGGGTGCATCAATCGTACTCTCATAATCATTACGTGTTTCTCAGACTCTAGTAGCCACTACCAAACGCCTTCTATGCCGCAGCCTTCAGACTCTTTGCTTCCTTTTACCGCTCGTATGCTCGTAGAGTACATAGTACAGGTTACTCGCTTATCCTATCGAGGGAGTACATTATAATATAGCTCGGTCGAGATAGATGCAAAAAAAGAGCACAAGATGTGCTCAAAAGTTACGATACCTAATTCACGTCAATGCTATGTCCGCGATATATCTCTCTGTATTGTGGATATTATGGGCCAAGTCCGCAGCAATGACTAGAAGTTAACCCAGCCAAGGAGAGGGAGGATAATAATTTATTTTACAGTGTCTTCGTGGGAGTAATAAGAATGTCAATAATTCGATCGAATGCAATTTACTCTGATTAGAAAGGATGGATTCGTCAACCTTATCATCATCAATACCTGCTCGGCCATTCAACGAGTATGCATTCATCAACTTGTGTGCCACTGGTCAGGTTGATAATCTCAAATCACTATTAGAGGTCGAAAAAAGGTATTCTTATGACACAGTACAATGCACTCGTTACCGCGTAGAACTCGACAATGCCCAAGGTAAGCAGAACTTGGTTTCGGTATGTGAATCCAAGATATGATCGTATGATGAATGAGTTGAACAAAACCACTAACCTACCTCCATCTCTTCTTGTTGTGTGGAATGAACTTCTGATTCCCCAAGCTCTATCCCCAGACGCCGCTAAGTCTTCATCAACTTCTAATGCTGATTGGAGGTATAGAATAAGTAGATGGATGCTTCGAGCTTCAGATGAGTTCTCTGGAATCTCTCGTGAAACAGCCATGGTAGCTTTATCGTTCTGTGATAGGTACCTGATGAAAAAGAAGGTCAATCGCAAACTCTTTCAAGTTGTTGCAATCAGCTGTCTCTACTATGCGTCAAAGCTATTAGAGAAGAAAGCAATACCAATTGCAGCCTTGATGAATTACACTCAAGGAAAGTTCGATCGTAGCGAGGTACTATCCATTGAGAAGGAGCTCGTGTCAACACTTGCAAGGTTCAGCTATCCACCGTCAGCTAGTACCTTTTGCCTGATATTCTTGAGTGGATTCCCTGCTTCTGCGGTTACTTCTTCGACATCTCTGCCTCTAATATGCGATACTAGTCAATTTATGATTGAGTTGGCATCATGTTACTTCTTCTTTGTAGCATACAAGCAATCTAAGATAGCATTGGCTGCAATCATTGTAACGTTGGAACAACTGCAAGTTGATACGTCATCTGAACTTATCCAAAGTTGGCTTGCCAAGATCAAACGAGTTGTGGGAGACGATAATGATGATCCGAACACAGACGATATTGAATTAATGGCTTGTACTAAACAATTGCGTAACATTTACAGCCACAATGATTCTCGTATCAAAGCCTTGGACAGTAACAAAGAAGGCAAGGACAACACAGCAACGGAAGATCAGACGAATGATGAGAGATCTCCGCATCGTGTGTCACCCACACCAGAAGACGATGATCAGTCTACCGTGCCAAAAGAAGTTACTACCGCTCCTACTAGTGATCATCAGTTTACAAGCATATCCGATAGAGTTAAAATGAAAGCACATCCCAATGATAATGATTGTATCGATGGTGGTAATCCAAAGCGTCAGCGGTATTCCATGTAATGTTATGTTTGATATGTGTATGTAATCGTAATCTCAACTCTCAGAAAGAAGATCTGTCAAGCAACCCTCGATGATGCCAAAGCTTAAGGTTGTGACTCTGATCACAAGATTGAACTCATGGATTCCAAAGCTTAAGGTTGTGTCTCTGATCAGCTAGTTTTGTTAAGCATGAGTATTGTTTATAGTTAATTCAAGTCCTCGGGTGTATCCTTGCGTGATGACGGTAATGGGTATTGATGCCTGTCAGGTCCCGTTCAACACTGTAATATAAAAGTAAACATACTTGTTGCTTGCTGATGAATCACTTGTAATTCGTATCTTCTCTTCTGAACAAGAAATGGTTTTAACAACGCATGAGTATCCTAGACAGCGCAACCCCAATACCTTAACCAATCACAAACGAGTATAGAATGGTTAGTAGGACGATACAACAGCTTTAGTCGAGCAGAAGAAGACACACAACAATATCAGAACTCACTCGTGGCAATGGCATAACCAAACACTCCCCAAAATGTTGCTCCAAGAACTAATGCTGATCTATATTGACTCCTTTTATCATTCGTCACATCATTCTTATTCTCACTCGGAATCAATCCAACAGCAAAGGCGCTAGCCGTACTCGGACCACCAATGGCTGCATTTGATGCTGTTAGTACCTCTTCCCAACTTGATAATGGCCAACCAAACTTCTTGTTCAATAGTTTGGATTTACTATTCAACAATTTCATACCAATCCAAGTACCACCAACAACTGTAATCGAATGCACAAACAAAGCAAGTGATGCAAATATCAATGCAGATGGTCCACCAACAATTGCTGATGATAAGTCAGCAGTAGTACCCACTGCCGCAAACAGTAAATAGAAACATAAATTCGATAAGGTTGGTGCCACTTTTGATATACCTTGTAATGACTCGATAAACTTGTTGAATGATGATAATGGTTTAGCACCTGGTTTCCATTCATAATGTGATGTTATTATAATGTGTATCAAACGTTGATATATCAATCCTAAGATTGCTAAAAAGGCACACATTGTACCTGGTATGCCAAATGTTGATGTTACTTTTTGTTCAAGAGTTGTTGCGAGTAGTACTGAAGATAGAGCAATGAATGATGCTACAATTGAAGAGGTTATGGAATGTTTATGATTTGATTGCTTCGTTGATGTATCATCATCTTCTTTTTCTTCTTCACCCTCGGATATCGAATCGTCATCATCTCTTGACACTTTACTCAGAAACAACTTGTGTAACCAATTCGATCTTGATGCAGTTTGCAATAAACCAAAGTAGACAGCCATGACAACCAGGTCGGCAGCGGCCATACTACCAAATGCACTACCAACATCATTACTAATAACACTATTCTTCTTTAATGCATTGGCCGTGGCGAAGAAGTTGACCGTGCCTCCAATGTAGCTTGCACATAAACAACCAGCTAGTAATGCTGATATATGTTTTGAGTATGGCATGGAAACGAAATGATAGGATGATACACACCCTATTATGGAACCTATACTACCTAATATGAATGGTATTGTCATCCCTTGGATTGTACTCTTTAGTATTGCTTTGGAGTTGTGTCTGATTTTGACTTTTGGTCAGTGGATACAGTTGATGTAGCATCTCCACTAGTAAAAGACGGAGAAGAAGATAGCAAAGCAAATACCAACGACGCCGGTAGAAATACACTCCAACACCAATCATACAAGTAATGATTAGTGGGTATTCTTATTGGTATGAAAGATAATACCTGAGACAGATTGGAAAGTAATGCTGATGTTAGTAAAGTAATTACATGTCCGCCGCCGTGTGATATGTACTTTTCAAAGAGTATCCCGGTAGTTGATGATAGTATTAGTGTTGTACCTGCTGTTATTGTGTTAGTGGTACTACTTGCAAGGTATAGTTTGCTTTTGGGATATGATGATGAGGGTAGAGATAATTGAGGATGATTGACATGATGGTGCACTAATTTTTGATGGAAATTTGAAGTCTTTGTTCTTGTACTTTGCAAAGCGATAAAACTGGCTGATGCGGCGTTTGATGATAAAAAAGATGTCAATAGAGTAGAGAAGTATATCAGTCTCATGTTAGCAGCGTCAAGTGTATAATCACCGCCACAAAGTCACAAAGTCAATGAGTGATGATTGCAAAGCGTATCCCGTAATTTCGTATAGATAAAAAGTAATCTCGGTACGATCCCCATCAAGTCAAAACATTAGAGATTCGGCCCTTGCCACAGAGAAAAGGGAAGCAACAATAGAATCGGCATCGGTAGAAGTATTATTAGTAGTATATTCGGTATCTGGATGATATTCCACAAACGGCCGATAGAGATTGATTATAAAATTTCGGACACATCTTATGCACAAAAAATAACATATCAGCACAAAGAAGATATTGATAATATGTCAGAAGCAAAACAACAAACGTGTGCTAGTTGTGGTAAGGAGGGTAATAGCGATAATATGAATATATGCAATAGATGTAAAATGGTGACGTATTGCAATGCAGCATGCAAAAAGAAACATAGATCAAAACATAAGAAAAAGTGTGATAGACAAGTGGCTGAATTATATGATGAAAAGTTATTCAAAGAGGTAGAACCTGAAGAGTGTCCTCTCTGCTTGTTACCGCTTCCAATAGATATTGGCCAAAGCGCTTTTCATTCATGTTGTGGAAAAACCGTATGTAATGGTTGTATTTATGAAATGGCAATGAGTGGTGGAGGAAAAGATTTATGTCCATTCTGTAGAACACCCCCAGCAAGCTCTGATGAAGAGAGCATCCAAAGAGTAAAGAAACTAATGGAGAAAGGAAATACCAAGGCATTTTATACACTTGGTGGTTGTTATGAAACTGGATTCGGTGGTTTATTACAAGATTATCAAAAGGCGCATAAGTTATATCTCAAGGCGGGGGAGCTTGGTTGCGCTGAGGCTTATTACAACTTGGCTTGCTTATATAGCAATGGAATGGGTGTTGAAGTTGATAAGAACAAAGCTAAGTATTATTACGAGCTCGCAGCAATGAATGGTCATATATTTGCAAGGCACAATCTTGGCTGTGTGGAGTGGGAAAAGGGAAATCGATATCGAGCAATGAAGCATTTTGTTATGGCAGCGAGGGCTGGTGATGAAGGTTCCTTGGACAAAGTTAAGCAAGGGTTCAAGAATGGAATGATTACAAAAGATGGATATGCTATTATTCTACGAGCATATCATCAGCGACAAAAAGAAATGAGAAGCGATGCGAGGGATGAAGTCCAACGCCGGCTAAGCGGGGATTGATGAGCTGAAGTATTAGCAAATCTGCTAATTGAGGTGGGGGACGAGAATAAAGTAGATGAGAGATAGACTAAGAAAGTGTGCTAGCAAGTATTATGTATCAATTGGCAATGAATAGATGCACTTTTTGCTTGTAGCTAACATGTATGGACCAGTGTTATGTGTTTCTTCTTGCCCTCATACAATTCTTGACCCGTTTTATGCGATAATTAACTTATGCACTTCTGGAAAAGCGATGAGGTGTATGTGTTATGTGTATCTATGAACACTAACTATGATAACATGTAAGAGCTCCGGACCCACTAAATACCGAGCTCTTGCCAAGATATTAGGCAGTGCCTGTATTGATGTTGATACGGAAGATCGGGCACTACTACGCCGCCTCAAGTCCAACGTTGGTGAGGCAGAATATGCCAACGATGACGGGCCAACTGTCAAGTCGATCAAGAAACTAGCCGACTTGTTGGTAGATGTACAAGAGCTAGTATCAGATGACGAAGTATCCGAAGAAGAAGAGGAGGAGGAGGAAGATGAAGCTGCAAATATGACCAGCGTCAAATCTTGGCATCATGTGACTTCTTCTTTGTAGCACACAAGCAATCCAAAATAGCAGTAGCTGCAATCATTGTAACATTGGAACAACTGCAAGTTGACACTTCATCTGAACTTATCCAAAGTTGGCTAACCAAGATCAAAGGAGTTATTGGAGATGATGATGATGATAATTCAAGCAACACAGACGACCTTGAGTTAATGGCTTGTATCAAACAATTGCGTAACATTTACAACCACAATTATTCTCGTATCAAAGCCTTGGACAGTAAAGAGGACAAGGGAAACACAGCCACTGAAGAACAGACGAAGGATGAGAGATCTCCGCATCGTGTATCACCAACACCAGAAGATGATGATCAGCCTGCCTTGCCAAAAGAAGTTAGTACTACCGCTCCTAGTAGCAGTGATCATCAGTTTACCAGCATATCCGATAGAGTGAAAATGAAAGCACATCCGAATGACAATGATTGTATCGATGGTGGCAATCCAAAGCGTCGGCGGTATTCCATGTGATAATATGTTTGTAAGTGTATATAATCTTAAGTCAACTCTCAGAAGAAGAGGTCCTGTCGAGCAACCTCTATTTCACACTCAAGGTGTGACTCTGGGCAAGATTTGTTTAACGAAACTTCAACTCTCTAATGTAATGTAAACTACTGCCCATTGCATGTAATTCTTCTTCTTTGTTGATAAGTGTAAAGTATCATCCCGTCATCCACAAGATTCTTCGCTTCTGAACTTGAAACCATAGATTTGTTAGCATGAGTTTCGTTGATAGTTATTAGTTCAAGTCCTCCGCGGGTGTATCCATTGTGTAGAAGGTGATGGGTATTGCCTAGATCTACCTGTCAGGACCCGATTATTCGCATTCTTCTTCTATTGATATGTGTAGTATCCCCGTCATTCACAAGATTCTTCTCTTCTGATAAGAAATGGTTTAATACCTCATCAGTATCCTAGACAGTGAAACACCAATACCTTAAAGAATAACAAAAGAGTATAGAATGGTTAGTAGTACGATCACTAGCAGAAGTCAGTCTATCCTACTCACTAGTTGCAATTGCATAACCAAACACTCCCCAAAATGTCGCACCGATAACTAATGCCGATCTATGTTGGCTCCTTTTATCATTTGTCACATTATCATCATTCTTATTCTCACTCGGAATCAATCCAACAGCAAAGGCACTAGCAGTACTCGGACCACCAATAGCTGCATTCGATGCAGTCAGTACCTCCTCCCAACTTGAAGATGGCCAACCCAACTTGTATTTACCACTACTCAACATCTCATACTAATCCACGTACCACCCACTACTGTAATAGAATGTACTGCCAAAGCAAGCGATGCAAATACCAATGCCGATGGTCCACCAACAATTGCTGATGATAAATCAGCAGCAGTACCCACTGCCGCAAAGAGTAAATAGAAACAAATATTTGATAATGCTGGTGCCACTTTTGATATACCTTGTAATGAACTGATTATATGTGTAAATGATGATAGTGGCTTTGCACCTGGTCTCCATTCTTGATGTGACGATATAACATAGTGTATCAAACGTTGATATATTAATCCTAACATGGCTAAAAAGGCACACATTGTACCTGGTATGCCAAATGTTGATGTTACTTTTTGTTCAAGAGTTGTTGCGAGTAGTACTGAAGATAGAGCAATGAATGATGCTACAATTGAAGAGGTTATGGAATGTTTATGAGTTGATTGTTTTGTTGATGTTATTGTTGCATCATCATCTTCTTCTTTCCCCATAGACGAAACATCTCCTCTTGATACTTTACTCGGAAACAAAGTTTGTAACCAATTCGATCTTGATACCGTTTGCAACATGCAAAAATAGATAGCCATAACAACCAGGTCGGCAGCTGCCATACTACCAAATGCACTACCCAAATCAACACCATTCATACTATTCTTTAAGACATTGGCAGTAGCAAAGAAATTAACCGTGCCTCCAATATAGCTTGCACATAAACATCCTGCTAGTAATGCTGATATATCTCTTGTATATGGTATGGATATAAAATGATAGGATGATATACAACCCAATATAGAACCTATACTACCTAATATGAATGGTATTGTCATCCCTTTTATTGTATTCTTTAGTATTGCTTTGGAATTGGTTGATTCTGAGCTGTTGGTTTGTGTAGAGTTTTGAGAAGAGCTGGACATTGCAGAAGACGATGGAGATGAAGATAGTAAAGCAAATACCAATGATGCTGGTAGAAATATACTCCAACACCAATCATACAAGTAATGATTAGTTGGTATACTTATTGGTATGGAAGATAATACCTGAGATAAATTGGATAGTAATGCTGATGTTAGTAAAGTTATGACATGTCCGCCGTTTGATATGTACTTTTCAAATAGTATACCGGTTGTTGATGATAGGATGAGTGTTGTGCCTGCTACTATTGTGTTTGTTGTACTACTTGCAAGGTATAGTTTGCTTTTGGGATATGAGGAGTGTAGAGATAGTGGCTGATTGACATGATGGTGCACTAATTTTTGATGATAATTTGATGATTTCTTTGTTCTTGGCCTTTGCAAAGCAATGAAACTTGCGGTGGCGGCGTTTGATGATACCACAGATGATGCCAATAGGATGAGAACATAGCAAAATACCCTCATAGTCGTGTCTACAGCCGTATACACACACCGCTTTTGGGATTGGGATATGAAAGAAATATCACGGAGATTAGTGTCGCTGGTATCCTTCTGAATGACATAAAGAGTCAACAATTATCGTCTATTATCGTCTACATAAAGAGGACTACCTCCGTCCGGTGGCAACTATAGAATAAAATTGGCATCATTAGAAGTAGTATTAGTAGTATATTTGATATCTGGGTGACATTCTATAAAAGGCCGATAATACCTAGAGATTGAGTTAAATTTGGACACATCTTGTGCACAAAAAAATATGAGCAATATTGAAGATTAATTGATATGTCAGAGACAGAACAACTAGCGTGTGCCGCTTGTGGTAAAGAAGGTACTAGTGACAATATGAACACATGCAACAAATGTAAATCAGTAAAGTATTGCAATGCAGCATGCAAAAAGAAACATAGATCAAAACACAAGAAGGCATGTGATAGAAGAGTGGCAGAGTTGCATGACGAGCAGTTATTCAAAGAGC
>Ga0214478_100911_pt1 | contig 16373 bp, 15 predicted proteins | sample M1_20Mar14CPVII9_2_FD_178001 | JGI IMG/M metagenome (GOLD analysis project Ga0214478, IMG submission 178001) | Marine eukaryotic communities from Monterey Bay, California, United States - M1_20Mar14CPVII9sort6BwellD7 | ecosystem: Environmental > Aquatic > Marine > Unclassified | place: USA...
CTACAATAGTGCTTGTTTGGCATTGTATGGGTGTATAACAAGGTGATGAACACTCCCAGCATGATTGTAGGGCCCTCTGTCATACTTTTACAGCCCCACATTGGAAGGTTTCATGCCTCAGATCAGGGAAAAAACTTGATTTTCTGCCAAACCTCAGACTAGTTTGGCCATCAAGTGGTGGTATAACAGCAAGCAGGTGCTACAATAGTGCTTGTTTGGCATTGTATGGGTGTATAACAAGGTTATGAACACTCCCGGTCCTACCACTGACTGCTACTTGGTGCTTTCTTGATTCCCTTCTTGCTTGTGGAGAATGAAGTGTAGAGGCAAAGCAAAAAATAGAAGTACTCTCAATGACCCCGTGCAACACCAAATTGGTGGCGTCAGGCAAAGAATGAGCCCAAAGCCACAACACAAAAGAGATAGGGGAGTCCAAATCCAATGGAGCACTCTTCGGCTTACTCTACGAATGGTGGTTGCTATCATGCATTCTTGCCATTGATCAGGCCTAGATTACTGCTTCTTTCAATTTGTATAACATACAACACTAATGTTACATATGAACTGTTATGAATTAGAAGAAAATTATCGTGCTAGCCCTCAGCCAATATTTTGTAAAATCTCCTCAGCACAAATCTATTTCTAATCACATTCACTATCCATTCTCTTTTTCGATTACCATGAGCCCGTCCAAAGGATCTCCTTGATAAACATTGCCCAAACGCCGACGATGCCAAACCCAGCGGCATACATTTTCATAACTCCCCAGAAGATTTCTTGTTCAGTAACATTCTTGTGCTTGTGCCCATAATCATCATCGTAATTGAAGTAAGGACGAGAGCTACTACGGCGTCTATACCTAGACCTGGAGTAGCTATTACCATTCCACTCATAATCTCTGTCTCCATACCTATCATACTCATCATCTTCTCTTTCCGTCTTTGATGACGATGGAGATGAAGATGGTGCACTACTGAAGCGGCGGTTGTCATATCTCTTTCGTGCCGATGGATCAGTCAATACTTCGTATACATCCCCTACCGCCCTAAATGCCTGCGTTGCATTGGGCGTGTTGTATTTGTCCTTGTCAGGGTGTAACTTTAATGCACGTCCTCGATATGCCTTTTTGATATCATCATGTGTGGCATTTCTTTCAACGTCAAGGATAGCGTAATATGCATCCTTCTTATCTTCTGACTTGAGTTGTAAAATACTACCCACCAATTCAATCATTTCACGTCGCTTACTCTCTTCCACAGCTTCTTCCTTCTCTTCATCCATAACATTTTCCTTCTCTTCTTCGACTTTGATGTTATTGCCAATACTGCTGCTCATACCATTCATACCTTTTAGGGAATAACGAGCAGTAGTAATGAGCATGAGAATACCACCCAACAGACACATCATTCGAATCATACGTTGACTTTTCTGTTTGGATTGGCGGATAGAAGAAGCATCCTGCGGCGGCCGGGATATGATTTCTCTTGCACGTTCAAGTGCATCAACAAGTTCCGACTTTTCATGAAAGTTTGACGTGTTTACACCATATGAATCCAACTCCTTCATCAAATCAGAAATCTTCATTGAGGAAATATCTTCTAATTCGGGCTGTACAATCCCAATCTCTGTTTTAATGGTAAAACCACTAACATTTGTATTCTGAGATGTATCAACATCATTATCAATAGGAGATGCGGTACTTTCCTTCAACCTTTTCAAATTACGACGTTTGAGAAACATTCTCTCCTTCTTCTGCTTCTTCCTCTTCTTACTACCATGATCAATTTCAACAGTATACCGTTCATTACTGCTATTGTATTCAACAATACTACCCATTAAACCATTCTGATTCCGTCCTGCCAGTAGTATTGTTTGTACTTTAGTACCCGGTTCAAGAATCTTTGAGAATATACTATTACTACGAGGACGTGCTAAAGCAGTAGTGGAGGAGGTATTACCTCTTATGTTATGTTGTTCGTCTTTGATATTGTTGTTGGGTAATGGTACTGGGTTCTGTTGATACGTGCTATGGTCATTCATATTCATAGGAACCGCAAAAGATTCATTATTATTGATGATTCCCGACGACATACTACTATTAATACTAATACCCATACTATTGTTTTGAGTAGTATTAGCAGTAGTACAAACAAACGATGCATCAGATGTACTAGTATTAGATACAAAGGAGGTAGCAGGCGTGGGTTTAGAAGATTCAGTAGGTGGTGGTGTACCTTCTTCACTACCAGATACTAAAGGAGGGGAGTCTTGACTATTGATATCATTCATCTCTTCAGTACAATCATTCACATGTACCATACTTTCTGTTGTTGTTTGCTCACAATCCTTTGCTTTCTTTTTTCGATCATCATTATCATCTTGTGGAAATGAACATTCATCCAGTTTGCGCTTACGTATGGGAAGAGACATATTACAAACAATATGAGGTATTATCCACTAACTAACAACAACACTGAACCTAATTAGAATAGCAGAAGTGTTGTGTACCTTCTTAATTGATGGAGATTGGTATACTATACTACCCGCAATAACCTCCGTAGCAGTAACAGAACTGTTGATTAACCTCGGAATCATCATTGCCCTAAAAACGGGAATCTCTGTCTATACAGCTTTTTATATACACCAACATAAAACCTTTAAAAATTGCACAAGATAGTAGACATGAACTCATTCTATGATGGAGTCTATTAGTAATGAGGATGACTACGAGATGATAGAAGACCTTGCAACTAAATTGAGAACATACTGTAACAATAGTGACTTATCTGTAGATGCCCTTCGAACTTTTATCAAAGATAACATACCACCAAACAAAACACAAGATGTGTTAAGAGAAGCATCAATGTTATGTGATAGCAAGAACATATCATTGGATATCATTAAGTGTTTACTTGAGTATTATCCGGAGGGTATTAGTGTAAAAAATGGCGAGAAATATCCATTACATGTTGCTTGTATGAACAAACATTGTCCAAGTGATGTGATTACATTTCTAGCAGAGAAGTTTCCAGAGGCTGTTCGTCATTCATCTATTGACGATGGTGTTAAATTTCCGGTACATCACTATCTTGAATCAGGATGTTGGGATTACGAAAAAAAGAGTCTGGGAAGAAAGATTGATACGAAATTAGTCCTTATTCTTATTAAAGAATACCCAGGAGCTTTCAGCAAACAAGATGACACATTCTATGACTTTGAAATTGGTGAGATGCTTGCCAATTATTTGAATCAATATTGTAATGAGGATGGGTTGTCTATCACAGGACTAAGAGAGCATATCGAGCAGCAGATACCACAGGTTTTCATTCAAGATGTTTTACGAGAAGCACATATGCTTTGTGGAAATAAGAACATATCATTGGATATTATTAAATTTCTATTGGAATACTATCCAGAAGGTGCAGGGTGGAAATTGAATGTTATTATGAATGGGGAGAAGGTAAAGCATACCCGTTACACTTTGCATGCAATAATGAACACTGTCCAAGTGATGTTATTGAATTTCTAATGAAGCAGTGTCCAGCAGCGATACGCCATTTGTCGATAATTCAGGGCGGGGTCGAGGTTCCAGACGGTATTCTTGATGATTATAACGAGTATGAGGTGTCAGGTCTCCCCCTACACTATTACGTATCACGTCCATCTTCCAATATGGATAAGGAAACAATTATCAAATTAGTAAACGAATATCCCGAATCAATGATCGAAGAATGTGAACAGACTTTTGTGAAACCAATCGATATACTCCTCTACAAAGGTGTATTTGGGTTCTTTTCCTTGTCAAGATACTGCGAAGCAAAAGGAGTGACAGTGGACAATATAAGGAAACGAATCAGTAGTATACCAAAGGAATTATTCTTCAGCGAGGTATGTAATCTCCCCGAACACTTGAATCTACTTCAGAAGGTATGTTCAAATAAGAATGTTACATTGGATGTTGTTGAATATCTTCTTGCTGAATATGATTCCGGTGGGGCGGGTAGAGAAATTGACGTGAATTACTCTCATGATCCATTGACAGCATATCCTCTTCATTGGGCTTGCATGAATAGCTCATGTCCCGATTCGGTTATACAATTATTAGTCACGAGATATCCAACTGCATTAAGGAAAGTATCCGTTTTAGACGGGGGAGTTAGTGTAGATCATCCCATACCACGAGAGCTAGTTCAAGATGAAGGATCTCTTGCAGGACTGCCATTGCATTATTATCTCGGACGAGACAAGAATATTGATATTGATACCGTCAAAATGATGGTCAAGTACTATCCTGAGTCTTTGACGACAGCCGGTAGAGAACATGCTTTATACTATTCAGCAGTATATGCTCCTCTTGACATCATGCTAATGAATCAACTACAAGTTATGAACTCATTTGGGATAGTGAAGTTCCTCATTGAAAGCAACGAAACTTTCCTTCGTGACCAACTTACCGGGGAACGCCATTCAACTTTGCAAATTGCTTGCCTTGGTTCCAAAATGGACCCAAGAATTATCAAACTTATCATCAATACATGTCCAGAGTTGATATGCCGCACAGACCGCGATGGCGACACAGCCGTCCATATCTTGTGTAGGAACGGATCTTTACCAGACAAAGCTGCTGTTGAGATCTTGCTACTCCTAATCGGGAAGGACCCTACTTCATTAAAGATTATGAATGGCCACCAAGGAGGTTGGGAAGAAAGAATGCTTCCAATCCATGTAGCTGCAACTGTAGGGGGATCAAAACATATATGCAAGGTACTCTACAATGCAGATAAGGGGTCGATTAGGGCTCGTACTAGTCAGAGAAGGTTGCCATTGCATGTAGCTGCACGCCATGGTTATCTCGATGCAGTTAAATGCCTATTTGATCTCGATCCATCGGCATTGGAAACAAAAGTCTCTTCGCTGTTCTTTAGAGACAAGGATGTAGAAAACGATCATCGATCGGATATAAAGCTATTTCTAGAGACTCAGTGGTCATATCATATCAAAGTCAAAGATGTCAAATCATTGACAGTACGAGATGAGGTAGGACAAGTTTCTCTTCATCATGCTCTCCGCAATGGACAGGCCTCATTGGGATCAATCAAACTATTACTTGAGAGAAAACCCGATTCTCTATTCATTGCTGATAATGATGGCACCCTTCCGTTTCATGTTGCCTGTGGATTCAGCTCGGCTGATATTGTTGATTACTTGATGGATCACTTCACAGTATCATCCTTCGGTGGTAGCATGAAAGATATGTGGGGAAACACTCCGCTTCATTATGCCTGTCGGTTTGGGAAATGTGATATAGTTAAGTTACTCTTGAAGAAACAAGAATACATTGATTCGGTTTCAATCAGAAATGATGACAACAATCTCCCTATTCAATTGCTTTGTGAGGCCCCAAGACTTGGATTGAAGAAGATTGATCGGGAGAGTACTGAATACACCGAGACAATCTGGCTATTGCTCTGCTGTTGTCCAGAGACGGTCATCAATTGGTGAATAGATCTCAATTATTAACATCAGCGGAGATAGTTCATTGCATGTCTTGACATCTGGATAGAGTAGCAAAGCAAATTACCAAATTAACTAACAGCCTTATTTTCATGACCAGTTCTCACATAAAGTTGAGCGAAGCACATATTTCAAAATGGGCAGTAATGGCAGTGATAGTTTCAATACCGTTTGTATTTCGCATAAAGAGACCAAGGACCGAGGGATCAATCTACAGCCATACGGCAGGGAAGTTGGTGCTCATATTATGGCTATAAGGTCCTCTAGTTAATAGTAAAGATCACTATAAGTGGGCAATAACAATAGGCAATAGCATCTAGCAGTATCAGTATCACATTAGCTGTGCTACATATCTCGCTTACTATCATATCAGCATATTTAAACTCGACTTGGAGAGCCAAAGCAATTTATTAATATTAAAAAAAGAATATCCATCTCATATGTTATTCAATATCAAGAGCGTCCTCTTGGTATGTGGGGTAACAGCGTCGTCGTTAGGGAAGTATCAAGATGCTGCCTTTGCTAGTGTAAGTTCATATTCGATATCGAAGTTGTTCATGTTATTTTGTTGTACTATTGTATCTTCTTTTTGTTTCAGATATCACAAATGCATTTAAATTGATTCAACTTCAACTACCGTACACTAATACATATTTCTATTATCTCATATGATATGCACAAACATAACACGTATGGCCATACACATTGATATGATATATCAAAAGGCAACCCCCAATCCATCATCATCGTCTAAGGAATCCTACATTGTCATGATGAAAGACGAACCAATTTTAACTCATGACATTGATACAACACAATCGAATCACGAGAGGAAGCTTAACCGCAAGAGGTAAGTAGACACAAAGATATCCCTATGATATGTTTCATTAATATTACTAATACCTAATGCATATCATTATCATATGCTCAAAATATGAATTTTCTTGCCACCAATTGAACATGTCACTACAATAAATCACTATTTCATACAGTGCAAACTCTAATGGAAAGAATAAGAGGTATAAAAAGTATCTCAAGAATAAGCATGCCCAAGCTGTCGAGACTGCAGGTATCTCCAAGCAGGATATGACACATGAGTATTACTATTGCTCTAACGGATTCCAAGCATCAATGACTGAAGATCAGGCTGCTGAAATGGGCAAACAAGAAGGTGTAGCTCTAGTTGTGAAGGATCAGATGATAAATATGGATGATGGCATGCCCACTAGTGGTAGTAGTAGACGTTTGAGTAAGAGTAGTTTATCGTCAAATGTTGACCCAATTACTTCTTCGGTATGGAGTAATCAAGGTAGGCCACCCAAGATTCGGGATCTAACGATTACTTCACCTGACTTCACTGGCTTGACTGCCCCTGCTGGACCGTGGGCTAGAGGATATGATGGGGAGGGTGTCGTTATTGGTGTGATTGATGATGGTCTCTGGCCAGAGCATCCAAGCTTTGCCGATAATGGTACATATCCTTCTCTTGATGGCTTTGTTCCCAACTCGGATCTTCCATGTGAGTTTGGTAATACCACGTTTAATCCTGACGATATTCCATTCGAGTGTAATAACAAGTTGCTTGGGGGACGATTTGTGTTGGATGCTCAGATCAAAGCAATCGGCATTAAGCAAGATGAGTTCTACTCAGCTCGTGATAATAATGGACATGGTACCCATACAGCCTCAACGGCTACTGGTAATAGGGATGTACCAGCCAAAATCAACGGAGTAGACCTTGGCAAGATTTCGGGTATGGCTCCTCGTGCTCGAATCATTGCCTACAAAGCAACATCGAACCTACGTGGTCTTGTATCGGACTTGACGAAGGCTATTGATTATGCATGTCAAGATGGTGTGGATGTCATTAACTATTCTATTGGTGGTACCAGTGATGGTTTGACTTCGTCTAAAGATATTGCGTTTCTAAATGCAGCCAGAGCAGGTATCTTTATTGCTGCCGCCGCTGGAAATGATGGTCCGCGTCCATCGACCACATTCAAGTCATCTCCATGGTATACTGTAGTGGCAGCGAGCACCCAGCCACGTACTTTCCAAGGATCTGTATCTTCTAGTGATGGCAAATGGGATTTTATAGGTAAATCTATTACAAATGGCACAGATGGGGAGCTGTCTCTTGTTGATAGTGCTGACGTAGGTAGTGAGTCTTGTTGTTCTAGGAGAGCAACAGACGAAGGGTTTTGTGAAACAAATGGCCTTGGAAAGCTCAATGAGGTTATGGTCAAAGGTAAAATTGTCCTCTGTCAGGGTGGAATTGTACCCTCTAGTTCTTTATCCAGAGCGGTACTTGATGCGGGTGGTGTTGGGATGATTTTGTACAATGATAGAGATTCTTCTGAGATAGTTGATCAAGTTGTTCCCTCAGTTCGAATCAACAACAGTGATGGACTTGAAATTAAGGAATACATCAAGGCTGCCGGTGCTGATGCAGTGGCCCAGATCAATCCCAATGGTATAACATCTGTCCTAACTGAGGATGCACCAGTTATTGCAACATTCTCAAGTCGGGGACCAACTATGCAAGTCCCTGATATCATCAGGCCTGATATCACAGCACCCGGTGTTAGTATCCTAGCAGGATGGTCGCCCAAGTCTGTTGATGAGAAATTTGCACCTACTGGACTGTTTGCTTTACTATCAGGAACATCTTTTGCAAGTCCTCATGCTGCAGGTATGTTTGCATTAATTCGCCAAGCACATCCTGATTGGTCACCGGCAATGGCCAAGTCAGCTCTCATGACCACATCCTACCAAAATGTATCAAAGATTGACGCGGATGGTAGTTTGGTGCAAGCCGAACCTTTTGATATGGGAGCGGGTCACGTTAACGGTGGCAAGATCAACAAGGGCTCGTTTTTACAGCCTGGTCTTGTTTATGATGCCAGTTATGATGACTACATTGCCTTCCTTTGTGAACTTCCACAAGAGTTCATCAATAAATTGTACAATCCTGGTCCAAACCGTACATGTGAAAAATTGGGGAACCAGGGTTTTCCTTTTGGAGCAGGGAATCTCAACTATCCATCCATTGGTATTACTGATGATAACTCTGGTTTCAAAACTGTGACCCGTAAGGTTACTAGTGTAGCCAAGGAGAAGGGATATCGTGAGTACAAGGCTGTAGTAGTTAGTCCAGAAGGTTATGACGTGTCTGTTGAGCCTAGCACTATTCGCTTGAAGCAAGGTGAAACAGTATCATTTGAAGTGACTGCTACGAATATTGATTCTCCACTTGGTGAGTGGAGGTTTGGTTCTCTTACATGGGTAGATAAGAGTGACAAGTATGAAATCTACAGCCCTATTGCTGTCAAGCTAATTCAAAACACTGAGACAATTCCATTGGCTAGCCAAATTAGTGAGGTTGTTGAGGAACCTGCACATGAGCAGCCCACATCAAGTAGTAGTGGCATGCCTAATCAAGTCTCGGTGTGGGCGTATGCGTTTATGCCTGTCGCCACAATGATGATGATCATGTTTTAGAAGTGGGAGTAAGGTCTACTCAAGGTGACGAGTTGATATAGGGGGTTATTATTTGTTTTAGAGATGTTGGTACAAGTGTAAGCTGCAAGTCGTGAGGAGGAAGGATGGTATTGGAATATTTCGGCCACTTGTACATTGGGGGCTCTGGCTTGCTTCAATCATTTAAGAGTTGATCGATATTATTGATTAGTCTATGATTACTGATGAGAAGTAGGCCCGATAGGTATATAATTGAAATAGTGCAACAAATAGAGATATTGAGAATCTGCCCAGTCTACTATCCAATTAGATATCTATCTCCGAAGACGATTCCATCTTCCGCTACTCTCATTTTGAACCTCATTTTGATCCGTTGATATCTTTTATATTTGCATATGTTCCAATCATATACAAATAAGAGCAGGCATCTGTCTTGTGTACCCTTGTATTATCTCGTCCATCCAATAAATCTCCCCGACCAATCTTCTTCTTCGTTTACCTACTACCCTCATACTCCAACTGAGCAACAGCACCATCCAACCACTTATACTCATATGCATCCACAAACTTCAATATAGCATCACCATCCTCATTCACCGACAATTCAAATCCACAACATTGTAATAGATTCATGGCAACTTCTCCCCCAAACGCCATAACCTTGGAGTGGATAATTGGATTATTGATTTTGATTGTACGTCGCCGATAGTTTTCAGATTGATCATATTTGGCATTATGAATAATCTTTGATAATGTAATTAGACATTCCGATAGTAGACTTGGGTTGGTTGTACCAATAATTTGTAACTGTTTGAGAGATGATACGAATGTTTGGGGTGGGATCATTTTTTCATCTGTTGCTGTATTGTTATTGTTAGTATCAACAATCTCACTACTGCCATTATTACCATTTGTAATGGTACTATCAATCTTGCAATCTTTATGAATGAGTAAATGTGTATCAGGGAAGACATTCAAACGTTCATTGAGTATACTGTTTTGACAGAGTAAAAAGTTATGCTTTTCTAACCAATAGACACATGATTGTTCCAAACTAAGTACGCCAAGGGTAGCTCCATTTGATTTAGCCATTGATAATACTTTTGTAATAAGCTTACCGGCAATACCCTTCTCACGATGTGATGGATGGGAGTATACGTAATCAATTAGAAAGATTGGTGCTTTATTATTGTTGGTATTAGTACTTTCTGTGGCGGCACGAAGAGCACATATTACACCACCACTACCATCTGTGGTCGATGTATCATTATCAACAACACAAGCATAATATAAACTTAATCCCTTCCTCTTCCATTTATGATGGTCTGACGTTGGATCAACATAGTTGAAACTATCCGATTGTTCAGGTGCAGCTAATAACATACAATGGTTACATTGTTAGTAACAGTACATATTACATATCAATATAATCTCTCTCTTATAATAATCTTACCAAGAAAATTACACACATTTGTCATAAGAGAAAGTGACGAGCCATGACGGACTGTGAGACCTCCACTGCCTCCGCCGGTATCGAGTGGAAAGGAAGCTTCTTCTCCTAATGTTGGAATCGATGTCATATTGTATTGTTACGATCTCTTCTACTACCAATATACAAATAATAATAACTATGTAGATTTATTTGGCTATCGAAACGGGAATAAATGGCAACCTCCTTCTCGAGAGTTGTGATTTTGAGTTGGGTGCACTGCAAGTTGATGGTAGTATAATAGAGTTGACTACTGCATTATATCTCGCTCCTTCTCGCTCCTAGTGTACTTATTTATTAGTCAACAATGTCGTCAGAAGTGATAGAAAAAGCAGACGATGTCATCTCCGCCGACCGCAGCGGAGATAGCAATAGTAGTATTGCAAATAATAACAATGAAGGAGGCAGCAAAGGTGGTGTATCAGCCCTACATGATCTCATAGCCGGGGGTGTTGCTGGTTCAATGTCTGTGATTATTGGGCGTAAGTTTTTTTTAATTATATACTGCTTTCAAAAGTATCATATTGCAATTATGTACATATGTGTGCCCATTTATATCATTCTCGTGCAATACGTGTGCTATATCAATGTCATTATCATTTGAAGTTTTGATTACAATAATATATCCTTGTGCAATAGAACATGTCTAATGCATCATTCTCATATCAATACTACAAAACATACTATAAAAACAGATCCATTTGATACAATCAAAGTACGGTTACAAACATCTTCTTCTTCCAGCAATAGTATTGGTTCATTTCAATCACTATTCAAAGGAATGGCGGCTCCATTATGTACCGCGGCAATTGTTAATGCTATCATATTTGCTAGTTATGGAACGTGTACACGGCTATGGGAAGACTATTTTGAAAGAAACAATGAGACTTATATAGAAGTTGGTGAATCTCATAGAAGGACAGATTCATTAGAGATACAGCATTCGATAGAAAAGGGTATGGAAACATCATTCAACAATACAATAACTACAAACAACATAATAGAAGACAAATCATCAACAACATCAACAACAACAGATGATAATAAGGATCCAATTCAAAGCACCTTCAAAGTATTCATGTGTGGTGCAGCAGCGGGTACAGCACAAGCACTTGTCATATGTCCAATGGAACATATTAAATGTCGATTACAAACTAATACAAATAACATATATAAAGGTCCAATCCACTGTACAACCACAATACTCAAGCAATATGGAGTATTTCATGGATTATACAGAGGTATGGGTGTAACTTTATGGAGAGAAACACCCGCATTTGGTATGTACTTTGCAACATATGATACGATAAAAGAACGCGTCGAGTCATTATTAGAAGAGAAGGATGATGATCATCCAATACCCAGTCATGCACATGCTTGGGCGGCAAGTGCATTAGCGGGTGGGATTAGTGGCGCATTTACATGGGCAATAATATATCCCTTTGATGTTATTAAATCACAGATACAAACTGGATCGCTGGATAAACGTATAAGTATGTGGAAGGTTGGGTATGATATAGTAAAAGAACATGGTTGGAGATATATGTTTAGAGGATTGGGTGTTACGCTCTGCAGGGCGTTTCCTGTGAATGCTATTATATTCCCAGTGTATGAGTTTGTGTTGATACAATTGGGTGATAGTGAAGAGGATGCATTGGAGGATGCCTACAATACTAGTCCGAACCCCTCAAAGTAAAAAAGGTAGTTGAGATTGGACACAGAAACGGATGTAATTAAAGTGTTAACTCTTAACACATATAATGTAAATTACTTGTTTATCTGCTATTCACCAATTGACGACCGTCTCTGGACAGCAACGGAGTAGCAACCAGATTGTCTCGGTGTATTCAGTACTTTCGCGATCGATCTTATTGCGTAACCCTAGCCTCGGGGCCTCACAAAGCAACTGAATGGGGAGATTGCCATCGTCGTTTCTGACTGAAACCGAATCGATGTATTCTTGTTTCTCCAAGAGTAACTTAACTGTATCAAGTTTTCCATAACGGCATGCATAATGAAGCGGAGTGTTTCCCCACATATCTTTTATGCTACTGCCAAATGATGATACTGTAAAGTGTTCCGTCAAATACTCAACGATATCAGCTGTACTGAAACCACAGGCAACATGAAAAGGAAGAGTTCCATCATTATCAGCAATGAATAGGGAATCAGGACTGGCATCTAACAACAGTTTGATTGATCCCAAGGAGACATTATCACTGCACAAAGCATGATGAAGAGGAACTTGACCTACTCCATCTCGCACTGTTAATGATTTGATATTGGTCATGACTAAGGCATAATACATCCACACTGAGTTTCAAGAAATAGCTTAAGTCTCAAAAGTTCCATACGTGTGAGATTTCTAAAGAAAAGATTCCCTTCTCGGTCTCGTGTATCTATTGTTGATGGTTCAAGAACAAATAGGTACTTAACTGTGGCATAATGACCATGCGTTGCAGCAATATGTAATGGCAATCTATTCCGACTACTCTGAACTGTAATCGACTCCTTATATGCGTCGTAAAGTGCCATGCAGAATCGTCGTGATCTCCCTACTTTTGCAGCTATATGGATTGGAAGCATTCTTTCTTGGTAGTTATTCATAATCTGTAATGAAGCAGGGTCCTTCTCGATTAGAAGTTGCAAGATTTCAACAGCAATGTTGTCTGGTAAAGTTACGTTCCTACACAAGGTATGGACGGCTGTGTAGCCTTTGCAGTTTGTCCGGCTTATCAACTCCGGATATTCACAAATGATAAGTTTGATGATTCTTGGATCCATTTTGAAACTAGAACAGGCAATATCCAGAGAAGAGTAGCCATTGCCCCCCTGATCCCGTCTAATAGATTGGTTGTTTGTTTCGATAAGTAGGTGAACAACATTAAATGAATTCATAATATGTTGTTGATTCATGAGGATGATGTCAAGAGGAGCAAATAACACAGCATATCTCACGCCAAGATCTCGAACAGTTGCTGTTAACGACTCGGGATAGTGTTGTAACATTATCTTCACCGTATCAAGATCAATGTGTTCGTCCCTAGAAAGATAGTAATGCAATGGCAGTCCTCCAACAGAACCCCCGTCTACATCTTTTGATATGGGATGATCAATATCGACTCCTCTGTTAATGACAGTTACTTGCCTTAATGCAGAAGGATACCTGGTGATTAGTAATTGTATAACTGAATCGGGACATGAGCTATTCATGCAAGCCAAATGAAGGGGGTATGCTGGAAGTTGTTCATAAGTGTTGTATTCGGCATCAATTTCTCCCCCCGCTGCATCTGGATCATATTCGGCAAGAAGATATTCAACTACCTCTAATGTAACGTTCTCATTTGAACACACCAGCTGAAGAAGATTCAAATGCTCGGGAAGATTACAGATTTCACTGAAGAATAAGTCTTTTGGTATTCGGTTGATCGTTTCCGTATGGCATCCACAGTCAAAGAACCAGTTTCACAATATCTTGCCAAGGAATAGAAACCAAATATGTTTTTGTTTAGGAGTATATCGATTGGTGTCACTGCTGTATACGTATTTTCGCAAGCCTTGATCATTGATTCAGGATAATGATTTACTAGCATAAAGACAGTTTCCCTGTCTATGTTGGGAGATGGACGTGATACGTAATAGTGTAGGGGAAGACCTGATACTTCATTGTCATCTTCATCGTCGTATGTACTACCTGTGGCAATAAACCCACCCTCAAATGTCGAAGAAATGCGTAATGCTGCAGGGCATGCCTCAACCAGCAATTGTATTACATCTTGTGGACAATGTTCATTATTGCATGCAAAGTGTAATGGGTAAGCCGTGTCAAATTTCGAACTAATTCCCTCCGGAAAGTATTCTAAAAGACAATGGATCATATCTAATGATATATTCTTACAGCCACACAACATGGATGCTTCTCGTAACACATCTTGGATGAAAAGTTTTTCTTGTAACACATCTTGGATGAATCTTTTTGGTATTTGGTCAATACGCTGTCTCAACCCTTCCAAAGAAAACTCATCCGTCTTTTCATCACAATACTCTTTCAAATACGAAACAAACTTTTCCGCAATTTCAAGGTCGACATTTGCTGTCATAGATTCTGGGAAATCTTTTATCATCTTGCTCACTAATTCCATATCCATATTAGAAAAAGGGCGATAATATAGGTAGAAATGTAGAGGTGGACCAGAGTCACGATATTGATCCATCTTAGATATATGACGTAATGCTGCGGGGTGCTTCTCAATTAAAAAGTTGATTATATCACTTGAACAATGTTTGTTTTTGCAAGCGACATGTAATGGATACATATAATATGCGTCACGTTCGTGATCTCCATCTTCATAACAATCACTAATACTAATACCTTCTGGATAATACTCAAGTAAGCACTTAATAATATCCAATGAAATATTCTTATTATCACATAACATTTATGCTTCTCTTAACACATCTTGTGTAAGTTTTGGTGGTATGTTATCTTTGATAAATTTGTGTAGCCCTTCGACTCCCTCACTATGTTTATTACACACTGTAGTCTTATATTAACCTCTGCTGTAGGCACTCGCTTATGAAAGTACACCATTTTAAGACGAGATGAGATTGTTGTGGTATATTAAGCTCTGATTTCTGGTACTTCAATCTCATGGAAATGAGTTTAGCTCCCACAAAAACCACACTAACAAAGTTTATTAGTAAAATGCAAAAGATGAAATTCTCACACTCAAACAACTTTTTATGGGAGTGAACTCATTTCCATCCAAAGTAATGAGGCACATACAATGCGAGTGCCTACAGTGTGGTTTATTATCAACATATACTCTCAATTCATTTACAAGCTTCTCAATCACCTCATACTCTTCCAAGTCTTCGCTATTACTATACTCTTCCAAGTCTTCGCTATTACTAGCCTCCATACCTAATGATACTAGCTTCTTTTCTTTTGTGCAACTTATCTTCTTTGCAATAAGGATACCTAACTTATGTCTACATATGTGTTTTTGAAAGATGTATCTTTTTGGGCTACGACTCCGAGGCCAATTGATTATATAGTTCTAATACTGTTTACTGAGGTATTGGATATACCAATTAGTTCATACAGGTGAGAGAACAATAGCCTCGATCCGTCTGCATGCTCATCAATATTTGCCGCATGACTCTACGGCATTATTTGGCGAACAAACTACCTCTCTCCGCTGGTATACAGACTACAAATAGTTGCTATCGCGGGGATAGGAGTATGTATACGATAATATATTGTAGTAGTTGTAGCTTTTTGATTTGTGAAGATTATCAGTTGCAATATTTAGCACATCATCATAAATAGAATGAAAGATATCACGATGAGAGCTATTATTACTACCTCTATAATATTAACTCATTGTACTACTGCTTTCCAAAGTAGGGCCATACTTCAAAGGGAGAATACAATTTGCAATACACAAAAGTTAGTATCAACTCGGCTACGTTTAGTGGGTAATAATGCTTTAGAAGGGATAGGAAAACCGAGCAATCCTGGTTGGGAAAGCGGAAGGTTGAATAGATTAACCGAGTGGGCCGACTCTTCCCAGCCCAATCGTCCTATTATTTGTGAGTATAATCCTCAAGGACGATGGTTGTGGACAAGACAATGTTTTTCGTCAGCTAGCAACTCTTCGAGCCTCCATGTTTGATAGATGATTTCAGAGCGGGTAGATGCCACTTGCATATGTACAGCTAGTACAAGTGCTGGTTGATTCATTAGTAGTGATATCTCCCTTTGCATTATACCCAAAAGTCGGCATCCTGTCAATACCACTCGTGGGTCTGTTAACGCTATTCTTTAGAGGACTCTTGGCATTATCAAAATCATTCTTAGACCCATTTGGTGTGGAGGGATATGGTG
>Ga0214478_100912_pt1 | contig 16353 bp, 15 predicted proteins | sample M1_20Mar14CPVII9_2_FD_178001 | JGI IMG/M metagenome (GOLD analysis project Ga0214478, IMG submission 178001) | Marine eukaryotic communities from Monterey Bay, California, United States - M1_20Mar14CPVII9sort6BwellD7 | ecosystem: Environmental > Aquatic > Marine > Unclassified | place: USA...
AGATTAGAAATCATGTGCTACAATAGTAATAGGAAGATAGTAGAACTAACAAGTAAGTTGCTACTATAACTTAGACACAACACTATACATCGCATCTCCAATCTTCTCCACGTGTTCATCCTTCAACTCGTCACAGTTGAATGGTGGCATGGTATAAAGCAACTTACCAAAAGGTCGCAACCATACGCCTTCGTTAACCAACTGCTGTTGTACTTTTTCCATCCCATCACGATCTAATCCCTCATGCATTTCAACTACGCCAATGGCACCTAGTACTCTAACCTCCTTCACAACAGAATCAACCTCAGCCAATGGTGATAGATGTTGAATTAATGATCTTTCAACAGTCCGTACTCGTTCCTGCCATGGCGAATCCATAAGTAGATTAATCGATGCTAATGATACAGCACATGCTAATGGATTGGCCATGAATGTTGGTCCATGCATGAATACTCCACCAGTACTTGATATACCATTAGCAACTTTGTTATTGGTGATTGTAACTCCCGCAGTCATGTACCCTCCTGTAAGTGCCTTACCTAGACATACAATATCTGGGTATACTATATCATCAATGTTGCTATTGTTGTTACTTCTTTGCTCATCATCGTCATGTAAATTGGATGACCAAGGTTGATATGATTCATCATTCTGCCATCCAGCAAACAAAGTACCAGTCCGTCCAAATCCTGTTGCAATTTCATCAAAGATTAACAATACATTATACTCATCACACAATTCTCGTGCCTTCTTCAGCACTATTGGATGATAGAACTTCATCCCTCCCGCACCCTGTACTATAGGTTCCATTATAACTGCAGCTACCGTATCATTATGTAATTGTAACATCTTTTCCAACTGTTGTATTGTTGTATATGCATCATGTATATTCGATCCACATGGTGAATCTACAAATAATTGTTTTGATAATACATTTTCAAACATTGTATGCATACCATTTATTGGATCGCATATACTCATTGCTCCGAGAGTGTCACCATGATAACCATTTGTTAATGATATGAACTTTGTCTTACTTTTGGAAGAAGAAGTTGTTTGTGTTTGTTGTTGAATAGTGAACCAGTATTGTAATGCCATCTTCATTGCAACCTCGACTGATATACTACCAGAATCACAGAAGAAGACTTTTGTTAGTTGATATTCATATTGCATCTTTTCTAAATCAACATCATCAAATGTTGAAGTTGTAGGAGTAGTAGTGTGGTAATCATTATTCACCATTTGCAATAATCGTGTAGCCAACTCTACAGCAGGACGGTGTGTCAATCCACCAAACATAACATGACTCATACTATCCTCTATTTGACTTTTCATTGCATTATCTAATATTGGATTTCTATATCCATGTACTGCTGCCCACCATGAGGACATACCATCTATTAGAGTCCGTCCATCGTTTAATGTAATATGGATACCCTTGGCACTTTGTATTGGAAATGTTGGTAGTGGTGAAGTCATTGAGGTATATGGATGTAAGACATGATGTTTATCAATGTGTAGTAGAGTTTGACAATTATTTGGACAGCTTGATTGTGGCGGAGAGGGACATTCATCACAAATTTGTGTTGATGTGCTAACATTATAATTTGTTGATGTAGTTGAGAGTAAACGACAATGGTAGCGAAGACGTCTATTACTACTGCAAAAATTTGCTACCATACGTCGAGAAGGAGTCATCTTCTAGATGATTCGAAGAGATATACGTCAAGTAAATACCAAACAAACAACTGAACTATCTGAATAGCATGATAATACGATGTTGGACGGAGGCTACTGTATTGAAATGAGCGAGAAGATTTATCATCTTATTCCACTTGTAAGCATCTCAAAACCAAACTCATCACAAAATTCAAAATCACTAAATCACTGAGAGAAGCTAGCTACAATAATAAACACGCCGTGTATCGTACACGCTAGCCAATTAACCGCCTATACTATTGCAATATCCGCATCATTTACTAGTTCATAAGGTACATATATACGCACGAAGCACTCTCTACTCTCCACTAAAAATACAAACAACTAACAGCAATATAACAAACTCCTGTGTAGTCATGGCGTATCATTTCCTATCCATGTTGGTGTTGTTCTTCACCCTCTTATCCCTTGGCTATTCATCGGCATCTAATAATAACAACCGATCAATCGGCATTATTCAAGGTAAATTAAAATTACCCGATCCAACAACATTACTAAACTCAACACGTATTACATTAAATGATGGTTCAACTCACAATACATATACACAATCAGATGGATCCTTCATTTTCTATAAAGTACCACCCGGTGTACATTTATTAGATGTACAATCACGTACACATCATTTTAGTCAAATAAAGATTCAATTATTAGAGGAAACAATGGATTCACCTAAATGTATAGAATATATATACCCCGGAAGTCCCAAGCAGGCTATACCACATCCACTTGAATTGGTTGCACATGCTTCCTATGAATATTATGAACCGAGACAGGTAAGTGAAGTAATGGATATTATGTCATTGATATCATTAATTAATGATTCTCACATTTATTATAATATTCAATTTAATGCTATAGGGATTTAGTATATTTAGTATACTGCGTAATCCCATGCTGTTAATGATGATTGTTAGTGTTGGGTGAGATATTCATGTTTCATGTGTTGTAGTTTTGTTTGATATACTTTATTTTTTATATTCACTTTCTAACACATATCACATACACCAAACCCAATCAAAAATCTCATAAGCGGTATGGTGTTAATGCCAAAAATGATGGAATCATTAGATCCAGAACAAAAGGAACAAATGCAAAAACAAATGGCCATGCAGCAAGATCCTAGTAAGGTATGTTTTGTTCAGTGTTGTGCAATTTGGTTATGACACATGGATTTAAATGATATCAATATGTACACACTACCTACTAGAACGACAACACTCACAACTTATTTACTTCTCTTTTATAATATTGGTTGATGATGATAAAAACATACAAAAAGATGTTTACACAAATGTTTGCCGATATTACTGGAACAGGGGAAGAGGATGCACCCCCACAAATTGAGAAGAAACCGTCATCAAAATCTGGAGGCAAGACAAGAAGGGGTAAGAGAGATTGATTCTATTGGATGGTGACTAGAGATTACCACGGGCCTGGTGTTTGAATAGTTGGCAAATGCAGTAGTACCGAAAAGAAGCATTAAACGGATTTAAACGCTATAAAAGTACTTATGTAGTAAATATGAATGTAAAAGAAGGCAAAGTTATCTCTAGAGTACTACTGTCTATACACCACAGCAGTAACGAACTCCAAAACATCTCCTCCTATGAGACCACAACGGTTTGTTTGGTTTGTAAAGTAGGAAAAGAAGTTATCAGACCTACCTAGTAAATCTTCTTTCCATTCGCGCTTGAATGAAGCATGTTTAAGGGTTCCTTCTTATGCATTCTAGAGAGGTAGGAATGAGACATATTATCTTCCATGTTGAAAGGAAAAGGAAGAGTGCTAATATTTCTCATATTCTTGGTAACTTAACTCTCCTCTCTAGCCATTAGTTTTCGTCAGTTTAAACTACGCCTCCGTACTCATTCTCCGCATTGTCAAAGAGTATTTTTGTGTTGCTCAGTTGTGCATTCTCATTATTCCCTCGTCAGTGGTACCTGAGACCAACAATTCTTTGTAATTCTTCTCAAACTATCATATCGTATATTAGAAAACATTGTAACGTCATATCTTTCTTTCCATCGTACGCTGCGTCCAAACTTCTTTGAATTAAAATAAGTAAACCAATCCAAAGAATAATGTCCAGAAGAGCATAAAAGACATTGCACATTTTTGGAAATCAGCCAATAGGAATGCAATTGTTGATTCTTTTGTATATGAATGTATATCAAATTTCATTTTAAATCCAAGTAGGGAGAGATTTACGGTAATATGCAGTATTATGAAGCATACTTTTTTCAAAAAAAAGTATAATGTTAGGAGTATATATAGATGGATGTAGGTTGCCCAATTAATCATATGTTATTTGATTGTTTTTGTGTGAGGTTATGATATAATACGAGATCAGTTTCATCACAGGGCGATGTGGTAGAGAGAAACAGCGCAATGTACATTATAGTGAGCAAAGCCATTCAGTTCAACACATATCTCAATATTCGATACTATGATGCACTTCAATATAAGCTTAATAAAATAGACATATAGAAGGACGGTAACATACTCACCTAATCCACTCAAACCAGTCAACCCACAAACACCGGCTACACAACCTGATATAATACCCATAAAGGAACGTATCTTATCAATTTTTCGTAAATTTGATTTGAAGGCATTTACATCAAATACTTCCTCTCCTGCTTCCATTTCTCCTCCCGGTCCACCACCGACTGGGGTATCTATGTTTGCCATTGGATCTATCATGATGCTTGTGTTGTTTATTAGCGTATAATATACATAATATTCTAATAAGCTCAACCAACCAAGCCTATTGAGGCTTATTTGTCTGGCTGAGTGATTAAAGAAAACGGTATCTTTTTTACTATGAGAGTAGTGATTTTCTGTGGTGGTGGAGCTGCTCGGATAATAAGTGTTTTTGTTGTAACGATTGCAATATGGCAGATAATAGTAGTGATGATTATGTACATGGCAAGCCATCAGAGGGGATGTGCTGTCTCTGCACGATGGAGGACATTGATGATGAGAGTCAAAATTATGGTAAATGTGTCATTGCGATTGCATATTATGCATACAGTTGTTTATCGTAGCATATCTCATAACACTTACCTATTGTTTTCTTTTGAATGTATTATTATAGTTGAGTTTCAATCATATCCATCAATGAAATGGAAGCCGGCTCAGTTTGAGTTATGTGTTGTTCAGCAGGTAAGAAGTTGTATTTTTTCATATCATAATCACAGCTCTTTGATTATCTCAAATGTGAAATGTACGATATCGAATCTGCAAATGAATGTACAAACATATTACCATTACATCTGCTTTGACCTCATCTCAAATTGTGTTTATGATATCGAATCTACAAATGAATATACAAACATCCCTGTAATCATAATCAACATCAAATGAAACATCACACATAAAATATCATCAGCTTTTAGATACACAATTTGAAACATACATAAACGATGTCAAAAAGACAGATTGTCAAGCAACATTACGTAGATTACTCAAGAGAGGTCCACCAATATATGTATCAGATAAGCATGCCTTTCCATTAGCAGAAGAGAATGATACACATGTATGTAAATTATGGTTTGCATTAGATGGTAAAGAACGTAGTGCAAAGTTAAAAGGTGCAGTGGAGGGTGAAGAACGGGATGTATTGTGGTTGGAATTAAAAGAATTTATAATTGAGGAAGGAAAAGAAGAAGGCGATGAAGATGATGATGAGGAAGTAGACAAGAAGTGATTATTACATTGATGATACCACTTACTGGGAGAAGTGCGATAGAATACAAAGGGAGCTATGTTTGATAAGGTGCGATTCGGGCATTCTCGACACCGAGGAAATGCAACTGCACAGTTGGTTCTAGTATGTTGCTGAATGAAGAACAAACCGACAGCGGAGGGAAGATAGGATTCATGTTTTGTTGCTTCTTACATTGCTCCGTATACTCTATGCGTATTGAACTCCTGCACACTAAGTAGTAGATATTTTCATCTATAGATTTTTTATGGCGACACCAGTCACTTTTCTAAACATCTTGTCTTTTTCGTTTAACTCTGTCACCACCACTGTGACATTCATCTAAGGCAGCAGAACAAATGGCTAGGCCTGATATCACTGCAGTGTCAACTCGTAAAATGCTGTTGCCTAATGAGGCAGCTTCAAAACCACATTCATTTATGAATATCTTAGCTTCTTTTTCGGTCCAACCTCGCTCAGGACCTATAGCCAATACTACACTACCATTCTGTATATTACTACTGCAGTGTTTCATGATTATATCACGAGCGGGAGGAGGAGTATTATCATTTTCATCGCCACAATCGAGAAGTATTCTTGCTACACCATCACTATTGTTCTTATTACTGCCTATCAAACCTAATCGCTTGAGAGTATCAGGTATTGACTCATCATCTAAACATATATCAACTTTGACAGGTCTTGTCCTACTTCCTTGACTCATACCTTTCTCAATCATTGGTTCGTATGTAGAATATTGTAATGCTTTTGATAATTCAAACTCTGGGTTTGATAGAGCACTTCTGATGATGACTACCCGAGTCAAACCAACAAACGATGCAATAATTGGCCATAAGTACTTTAACCTTGCTGGAAATGGTACCGCTAATATCAATATAATCTCTGGTACTATTGGTGATTGTATTATTGTATTTGGTTTGGGTATAAGTTGCACTTCATTATTTTGTTGTATTGCAACTTCTGCTTTGCATTTATAACCATTTTGATTTTCTTGTATACAGCCTATCGAGACTTCGTCTCCTGTTGTCTTCTTTAAATGTTGTAATACATGTTTAGCCCTTTCATCGGTAGGTTGAAGGTCGATAACACCCGTGTTTGATATCTCCTTCTCTTTTATTAGTATTAGATTCATTTAATATTACGAAAAGACTACTAGAAATCGCGGAGGGTTCTTTACGAGAGCAGCAATACCTATCATCACTTTTTGATGTTGCAAGAGTATCCTTCGATTTTATCTACTCCGTCTACTACAGAAATACTTGGTGTATCTGTTACTGGTATGTATCAAGAGTACACTACGTCGATGGTGTCATACAAAACGCCGTATTTATGAAGCACAAGCGGCGAGAAGGTAGGTAGAGCAAAAACATCAGTCATTTTTATTTGGCGACTCAACGATCTTTACATCTTAAAAACTTTCCCCCTTAGATAGGCAGATTTTTGCTAGATTGGTCTATGCATCTAATATCCTCTCCATCGATATTGCATTCCTTATCATCATCATCTCTTACATGGTTATATAATTCGTATTCAGACGGTGCTAAAGTTTGCCTACCAATTTCACTTCAGCAACAAATATCAAACACATAATATCAAACATATTATATTAACATCCACTGAGTCAGTCAGCTAAGGTGATATATCAACACAAGTTAGGTAATAAATATCTTTCCGGTCTTCGTCAATCAAATTAATTGTATACAAACAGAATGATATACTTGCAATTTATCCTTTTCATCGTTACATTAATACTGAGAGATGTTTCAGTTAGATCATTCACATCAGTATCTCCAACAACAAGTAGAGTTGCAAACAGATTGAGTACTTTATCATCTTCCACAAATGATGAAGAGATTGGTACTGTGGCTATACTCGTACCAAACTCGAATGATGCTTCCAAGTTTGGAGATAAATCACCGATACAAACACCACCTACTTATATTGAAGTGGCTCAACAATTAACAAACAAGATACGGCATTTCTCAGACGGTCGTATTACTGCAAAGGTAGTAACTCCTAATTCAGATAATGATGACGCACATATAACAACTTCTTCCAATATGTTAATTGCATTAGGGCTCACTAGTCCACCAGATATTCAATATCTATCTCAAACATTCAGAAAACGTCGTGAATTGCAAGAGCAGAGTTCATCTACTAACTATGCTCAATTTGCAGTGGACTGTGGTAGTAATGAATATGCTCCTGTGGTAGGCCCATATGATTTAGCAAACCCATCCATCTCTTCAATGGCTCCCTGGACATCAGATGCAAGTGGGAAACGGTTATCAGTACAAATGAAAGAACTCTTTGAGAAGCACAACACTGATGAATTTGCACTGGCAATTATGCTCTTCTTTAATCAATTCTCTGGTGAGAAAGTGCCTTGGGTTCAGCACTCAATTGATGTAACATGGGAGAAGGGAATATTTCAGAATGCTAAAGAGTTATACGGTATGGTATCAAAGTGTGGGAATTGCATTACAGAATGCCTAGGGGATGAAGATTGTGCTGCCTGTATCAATGCTCTTGACAAGATTGATACACGTGATCAAGTAGCAAGTTATCGAACAGTCGTGTCATATGAGAGTGAACTACTACGAGACTTTTCACTATGTATATTGCAAAAGAATAACATCTTTGAGTGCAGTGCAGAGATACCCAAGCTTCCAGTTGTTGAACCAATGAATAAGTGGAATGGCAACGACATGTCAGTAGATATAGCCCGGGGGATCATGATTGGCCACCTAGAAGGGGTTGGACAAGCTTCGCTTGAGCCCTGTCAAAATCTAGATGTCTCATGGAAGGTTGCATGCGGGGCAAATGTTGCTTATGATCAATTCCCATCTCAAAATCAACTCTTCTATCCAAGCCGTAACGGTAAAGATTTATGGTATGATCCAGTCTTTAGAGTAGAGACGATAGATGGGAGAAATGTATGGTGTAAACGACACTACAGAGTTCGGAATGGTCCTGTCCCAGGGACATTTCGGTTCTCTGTTCTTGACAACGGTGTTACCTCGGACGAATTCTGGACTATATTAGGTGCTGCAGATGATTTGAGTTGGGTTTGTTTTCATTATGCTGGAGCAGCTGGTGCAGTTGGCCAGGTAAGATTTGGATTTGAGTTGCATATCTTTTGCTTATATAGCGTATAATGCTTTGATGCATTTACTAATCCACCTCTCGCTTCTTCTCCTATTCTCAGCGCTACCTCGGTGGTTTGCTCTGTACTGCAACCGGTGAACTACCACCGGCAAAAGACTTGGATGAGATCTGGGAGGTGTTCAGATCTGCAGAGATTGAACCTTGGGAACTATTTGTTGTCGATAATAATGAAACATCAGCTGGGGCATTGTGTGCTGGCCCTCCACCACTTGATTTCTATCGAAAAACAGCAGCAGCAGTGGTAAGTTAGGTCAGAAAATAAAGCTCATCATCAATACAATACACACATGGTACTTTCATTAGCTTAGTAGTCATATGAGTGGTCAAACTTTTATTTCATCCAAAAGAGATGAGTTGTTAATCTTCCTAAAGTTGTGCATAATGCCGAACAACTCTTTGTTGAAACGAAATATCACAGCCACGTCTAATGGCAAGTCCTTAATGAATGATACAGAGGGACATTGACAAATAATATCAACTCCAGGGAAGCTCGTAGAGTGTGCAACAGTAGCCAGGCTTGTGATTCTACCGACCCTGCCATCCAAATATGGTTCAAGTGGTACTTCATTAGACTTAAAGCATCCTCCACTTGTTACTATCTGACGAATAAAAGCAGGATCCTTGCCATCTTCTCTATTGAATGGCACTTCTGTGAAGAGATTACCGGCCGCTGACTTAGGTACTGATGATCCTCGGATACTTTGATCAAATGCAAAGACATCTGAAGAGCCACACAACTCGCATAATGATGACATGATGATATCATTAGTACTAATTGTTGCACTGTCTCCTCCTCTACTCCTTAGCTCCTTCTTCTTTTGAGAAAGCTTTTCTTTACTTAGTAATATGTATTGGCACTTTCTCTTGAATAGTGTACGTATGTTTTTGAATACACCCCAGCCAAATGGTAAGCCGTAACTCCTAGTGTAGTCCCTCTCTGAAAAAGACGCCGGATATATCTCATGTGTTGACTTCAATGGATAACTCCATATTATAGATGTTGGAGTTTCCCCTTTCATTAAGTTCGATATTTGTGCTACAAGTTGGAAGTACGTCGTACCGTCTCCAATGGCATGTGACATTTTAATTGAGAAAGCAGCTGCTCCATCTTCGAAGTCCATTATCTTTGCTGAGAACAAAGGACTACCATGTTTGATCTGATCATAGGAGAACTCTGCTTTGCTGCTAAGGATATGTGGTGAAACATTGTTTATGACACAATCAAACATTTTGTTTGCAGTGTCTTGTGTAGCCACGACATCTCTTGGGCTTAACACATCTGAACTATCAACTTCTTCAACAAATGATTGAGGATCAAATTGGTATGGATGAATCCACAGCTCACTTTGTTGACTCCAAGGCCAGATTGACTTCTTAACTTCGACTAACTTTCCTGTAAGGATAGGGTTCATCCAAACGAGTGCTTCTATTGCAACTTTAAATGCTTCTGTAGCTTGAGGTGTCCATCCTGATGCTATACTCAAACCCTCTATTGAGACACAGCGCTTAATCATACTAACTGCTCTGCCTTTGTGAATGAAGTAGGGAGACACTGTTGTATCTGTATCATTATCATCGTTAGTCTGATTGGTTTTATCATTTATTACAACTCTTTTAGTTTTATTATCTTTAGTTGAATCATTAGTTCTGTCGATATGTGTCAATTTATGTATTGGTGCATTTGATACATATCGTTGAGTTTGTCGACGAAGAGGAGAAATAATATTCGATTTTGTGGATGAAGATATCCATGCTGCTGTCTTTACTTGAAATACCGTAACAACCAGAGATATAAATGCAATATATATCATGGTACCTATACCCTCTATGGTGTTGTTTGATGCTAACCAACGAATAACGATAGGAGGTGATAGTGCAATGCAATGCTATGACAACAACGGCGTTCTCTTTTTCAAAAGGATACCAGCAGTATTAGTATCTTTTTGTGCAAAATCGCATTGAAAGAAGAGATGACGCAAGTACCTAGCTTATGAGCCGTGCAATAATTCGAGGCGCTATTGATAAAGTAATTACATTGTATATTAAGCGAAATAAGAAGAAAATGGTTGCTATTAGCGGTAATACTCAAGTGGTTGCCTCTCCGTCATCCATAGGTATGTATGTTATGTATACATATCTTATGTTTATGTCATGTTCTCTACTCATTCATCCTCTCTTGTATGTATCAGGATTTTCTTTTAGTCCAGGCGGCTTACTGTTCCCATATCATTTGGGCGTTATAACATCTTTAGAATATCATGGGAAACTGGATGATACTGTACATCTTGCGGGTGCAAGTGCAGGTAAGTGTTTTTGCAAATGATACTAATACTACTAACATAATACTATTTTAGGTTAGGTAAACTCTAACATTCTTTGTGATATAGGTGCGATTGCCGTTGCGAGCCATGCTGCTCGAACATCGCCCGAAAGAGCATTAGAGGCTGCATTTCGTGTCTGTGATGCGTGTGAAGTTCAACATGCTGGTAAAGCTGTAGGTAATTTACTTCCGCTACTAGAAATTGAGATGGAGAGAGTATTATCAGAAGATGCACATACAATTATCAATGAAAGAGAGGGAGTTGTAGCTTTGGCACATAGAGAGTTATTTCCTAGAAATAGACCTGTACTGACAACAAACTTTGACACCAGAGAAAGCTTAATTGATGCCGTTTGTGATAGTAGCATGTTCCCTTTCTTTTCTACACAGTGGCCGGCTAGATTGAGATATGATGGAGGAAGATTGCCCAGAGTAGTAGTAGACGGGTTCTTTTCAGTGCCGAGAGAACGATATGGTTGTCCTGATTTCAAACATCTCAATTTTGATAAAGAGCTTGATAAGAAACTTCGTGGTATGGGGGCAGTGCTTGTTGATGAAAGTGATAATGAACAACAACAAAATGATGATGAAGAAACACCTGTAGTTGATCGTACCATAACGGTTGCATGCTTCCCTCATCAAACGGTCGGCTTAAGTGCTTCATTGGAACAAGATCAAATATCTCCAGCACCAGACAACGATGACCCAGTTGGTCAAATGAAGGATCTCTTTAGATATGCAACACAACCATCATCAAGAAAAGAACTAGAGATGCTATATGAACAGGGCTGGGCTGATGCCGAGAAGTGGACACATGATGAAGAATTGCGAGAAAAGAAGCTAGCTGATGAATGGATAAAACAAAGAAGACATGATGCAGAAGTAGAAGATGCTATTAGACGAGGAGAGTTATTTTAAGTAGAGTGGTTGTTTTGAGGATCCATTTAGAAGGAAGAAGCTCTTACTTTGACGATTCTTTTTGCATTAGATGATAATGATATAGACTTGATATTCTAGACCATCAATGTGATAATATAGATTGCAAACTAACCGATAACTAACTAAGTATTGCATCATTCCATATACTACCATACCACCATGCACTATATAACCAATTTGATAATAATATATAACCTAATTTGGATGTCAAATTAATGTGTCTCGATTACAATTGCTATATCTCAATGCTCATATGTATAGCACTACAGTTTTGATGATGGTAGCTTCTTTCTAGTGGCAGCTAATACCGCTGTAAGTTTCATTGCTAAGTTCATCTTTCCCTTTATCTTTAACATGCCCTTCATAAATGCTAAGATGTAACATTTTATATACAATACGTACATATATGTGGACCTAAGTTGTTAGTAGTCATCAAGAAAGACATATAGAGTACAGATAACACATACCTTGCTGTGGTTGTACCTCTTTCCGTATCATCTTACCCATTACTTCCTCACTGCAGTTAACCGTTAAATCTGCTTTGCCATCAAATGCATCTCCTTTAGTTACTTTGCAATCATTGGGGGATGAAAGGTTGAGTGAATAACTTTCACCTCCAACGGTGAATAAAACATTGCCTTTAAACTTTCTATGTAGTGATTTACCCCCATCCCTTACTGCCTCGTTCATTGCAGCGAATACCTCTGCCGTCGTTGTCATTGTCTAAATGATATGGTAGAGCCTCTCTTCCAAAACAACAATGCAAATTGTCAATAATCTCGACAAGAATAAAGTTATCAAACGGTAGTTGTGATGAGCAAGTGGAATAAGTTAGATAAGTGTTGGGGTGGTAGATAAAGAGGGCTTCAATATAATATATTGGGTTTGGTTAGTATAGAGTTACTGGTATTATATGCTTAGGTTTGGCAACTTAACAGGCATACAGGAGATTTACATCATTTATCAACATTGACCTCTTAATCTTCTTATCATTCAGTACAAGTTAGCTTGTATTTAAGTGATAAGAGTTACTGGTTGGATACTATGAAGTTCAAGAGAAGATCAACTAAGTTACATATATGCTGTTGTCGGTGGCTGCAACATCGACATGCAATCTATATGGCTTTGATAATAATAATGGTAGTACGAACTCGAATACATATTGAACTTGGGATATATGCATCTGCTACTGATAGTAACACTCCATCACTTAATGATTTAAATTATTATGAGTTACTAAATCTAGAACAACCAGATACACATAGAAGAAAGTCAACACTTACCAATCGAAGGAAACGCACAACATATAGATCAAAGATATCTACACCGGATATTAAAAAGGCATATAGAAAACAAGCACAACTCTATCATCCCGATAAAGCAAACAGGCACAATATGACGAAAGAAGATGCTACTTCAAGATTTGCAATGATTGCTCAAGCATATGAAGAACTTAGTAATACAAATACTAGAAATGAATATGATTGGGACTTGTTAGATGCGGAGGATGAGGCTGAAGAACGACGTTTATTCAATGAACAACATAAGCAAGGCTTGAATAGAAATCAACAACATGAACAATATACTTCAGAAGATTCTACTCTATATGATAAGATGCGTACTACAGCATCTACTTTCAATACTTGGAAAGAAAGTATAGATCCGTGGTCGGTATTCGAGGACTTCTTCTTCCAGGATTCTACAGCTAACGATTATGCATATTCAAACAATTATCAACATGATCATCAGAACAGACAGCAAAGGTATGATAACATACCGAGTGTGTCTGAACAAACTATATATCAAGGCTACGACCCACAGTTTGGTGCAGATATATACACAGTGTTGCGAAGAGAAGAGTATACCAATAATAATGATATGAATACAAATGGAAAGTACTTCTTTCGGATATTAGCACAGGATTTTGCCTCTAGCACACAAGTAGATCCATACACAGGATTTGTAATAAACGAGTATTATACAGCAATATCAGAGCCCTATTTAGTGGAAGAAGGGTATGAAAGCTACCCGACAAATCATGATACATATACTGATCCTAAGCAACCATCTCATTATGAATACAAAAGAAAACAACAACAAGAAGATCAAGAGAAGTCACACCAACGAGAGAACCCACAAAGAGTAAGCCCAACAAAATTAGAGATAGGTGAATCATTCACACCAGTTAGTAGCTTATCGGATCCTTGGATATCATCAAATGGGAAATATCAAGCTATATTGACTTCCACATGCGAGCTGCAAATCATTAGTCAATCTTCATTAGACGAAGATGATGATAGTGATGAGACAAAGTCAATAATATGGTCGAGTGAAACTTATATACCAACTATCAGAGCAGATGGCTGCTACCTAACATTAGGCTCATCGGGTAGATTAGTGCTGTCAGTTGATTATGGTAGCCACTTGAATTCAAATACTGTTCTTTGGACTACTCCGGAACCTTCAATCGTTCCGCACTGGGATAGTAGTCATACAGCAAAGCAACAACCAATTACATTTCAATATTATGCTAGTTTGGATGATGATGGTGTTATGGCAGTTTATAGAGTAAGAGAAGAAAGACCAACAAAGAATACTTCACAAAAGACCTCATCGTCAACTCAAACTAAGTTACATATACGTCCAATTATTGATAAACTTGGCCGAATATACCAAGACATAACAAAAGCATCTGAACAACAAGGCAGAACGAAAGCTGCAGTAGCATGGAATCATTTGCGATATAATGCCATGCGCATAGGTGGCAAATCTGTCACATCAGATAATGACCATCATCACTATCATGAATGTATATTTTCAACAAGTCCTGTTGGCTGTCTTACTTCAGGCCGTAGGGTTATTCAATTGTCAAAGAGGTTAGCAAATGTTGCCCGAACGTCAGTCAAATCGGTAGATAAAACCTTAGATTCGTTCATATCAGTTCTCACTGATCAAGTGGATTATGATGACGATGATGAGGAATACAACTATTTTAGTGGATCCAGCTATTCCTCGCTTGGTGATGAAGATGAAGACATACTCGATACGTTGATACGTATCACTGAATCTGCTGGTGTAAAGCTTGGCAAGGCAGGAATTCAAGGCATGCAAAAAGCACAAGTACATGGCAAGAAGGTTGTTGGAAAAGTGGTGGGCAAAATGAAAGATCGTATGAGATCAAAGGAAGAGATTGATAAGTTTTTCTAGATAGAGATGTATTCATTCTTACTCATGACGAGATGCTTACTTTAATCATTGTGTCAGACTAATAAAAGCTGCTCGTCTTTCTCCTTCAGCATTGATAACGTAAATAAAAACCTTGGACACAGATGCCGCACAACAGCCTCCGATTCAATCGTAAGTTGTTCAGTGCATGGCATCTTCATTCTCCCCTAGCTTCTTGATAATGATAGCGTTGATAGCTTGCTGTAATCCTCCAGCCTTTTCCTCTTCAGTTTTCAACTTATCGTTGAGAACATTGAGCTCTTTTTGATTTTCTAGCAGATTACTTTTGATGATCTCCTTGATACTATCAGTTTTTATCGCCGATAAATCAAGTTTGAGTGATGAACACTCCTCCTCCAAACTACTCTTCTTATCGTGGAGACTGTCATCCTTCATATCTGCTGTAGCCTTGGCAATTAGTTCCAATCGACCTTGCTTGGTTGTTTCAATATAGGCTTTGACATCCTGCATAGTGCTTTCGTCGAGAGAAATCCCATCTCCCTCAACTCTACGCTTCTTCAACGGCCTAGATGCCACTCCCTCTGCCTCATTCCCTCCAAGCTCTTTGAGGATAGTAGCCTGGATATATTCTTTCATCTTTTGGCTCTCCTCCTCTTCCGCGTCCATGAGAGATTCAACCTTCAAGAGCTCCGTCTGATTTTCTAGCAGATTACTTTTGATGACCTCCTTAATACTATCAACCGATAAATCAAGTTTGAGTGATGAACACTCCTGCTCCAGCTTCTCCTTCTTGTCAAGAAGGTTGCTACTCTTCATACCGGTATCTTCTAGAGTAAAATTGGGAAGCAAAAAAGAAACACCAGCAGTGGAAACTTGGTGTGGATGGCCCAAGAAAGATGCCGGAATGTTTATCACCTTGTACACATAATGACCACTTACTAACATGCTAGTGATGAGTGAAGTGGTGGCAGCTGCATAACCAACGATGATTAAGTGCCCTTTAGATTTAGGCGATCATCCAGACCCAGAAGGAGGGGGGGCCAGTGGTGTGATCTTGGGCAATGTTCAAGCAGAGCTTGATGATATACAAATATTACACATAATTTCAACCTTCATCCCCTTTAACAGGACTCCAGGTATGGGCTCTGGCTAGAGCCCACTTTTCAATAGGCCAACTTCTGGCCACTGTACCTCTGCGGGGGATCAACCTCAGATCAAAAGTGGCGGTGTTTTGGAAAGCTCTGCTCATGCTCTACATGACTGCACTATCGGTCAGATACCTATCTCACAC
>Ga0214478_100913_pt1 | contig 16348 bp, 12 predicted proteins | sample M1_20Mar14CPVII9_2_FD_178001 | JGI IMG/M metagenome (GOLD analysis project Ga0214478, IMG submission 178001) | Marine eukaryotic communities from Monterey Bay, California, United States - M1_20Mar14CPVII9sort6BwellD7 | ecosystem: Environmental > Aquatic > Marine > Unclassified | place: USA...
ATGAAAGCAGAAGAAAAGGAAGCTCTATTAGAATCGTTAAAAACGAATGGGTACAAAACAGACGAGGAATACAGACAGTTTATATTGGGTGAAGTGAAGGATTCGGGGGAATATACAAAAGAGGAAATAAGTCATGTAGAAAGAAGTTTGAGGGAAGCAAGGGAAGCGGGGCATGGTGATACAGCAAATAGTGATGGAGGGGAGGAGGGGCATGGTAATACAGTTAGTGAAGGAGGGGAGGAGGAGCATGGCTACTCAGTCTCAGAGTCAAATGTTATAAACTTGCTTAAGTCAATGAAGGGTTATTTGAACGGAGATGGTATGAATGATGAACAATTACGTTGTCACTTGCAAAATGTTAGAGAAAAATATGAGAGGACTTACTGAAGGGGTACACAAATGGGAACCCGTATGTATATATGGCGTTGTAAGTCACAGTCTCTTAGTAGCGGAGACAAAAAGACAAAGAGAGGGTGTATCTGCTTGTGATAATTGTTAGGTTTAACATGGGTAATGGGTATTAATTGGCAACAGATGTGTAACAATAATCTTTGAAGGCACAATATAATTGTAATGATCAGCACACAGGTTTAATTTTTATGTAATGGTATCCTCTGTATCCTACTGAAGAATCAAATAATGATGAAACCTCAATGCCTAACGGATTGCAGCTTTCACGGTACTCTAAAGTGAAAGACTCAAATTTCAACATCAAGGCCTAACAGCTGAAGGTTTCACGGGGACTCCTAATGTGAAAGACTCAAATTTTACAATGATTCAATAGTATATGCAAATGCAAATATAACGAATAGAGTTTTTGAAGGTATCCTTCTTACATCCTCATTTGAGTCTTTCATCTTTGAGTCTCCGTGAAAACTGCCAGCCGTCAGGCCTTGAGGTATGTATCAGGGTTGCTGTTTACGAGTATGAGTCGAGTACGAGTGTTGAGTATCCTCTCGAACTAGGTAATGTAGTTTTACAGAAGTAGAGAGTGTAATGAAAGCTAAAACATAACCTATTCTTCTGCTGTGATCTCCTATGTATATCTCCAACTCCTCCTTATCGATCAACATCATGCTACCTCTTCTCCATCCGAGAACAACCGTAATTATGTGATTGAGACGGAAGTATCGTACGATAGATAAAATACGATCGTATGTGCAACGCTACACCTGGAATAAAGGATACCGTCTAAGTCGGCCCAAAAAATGATAAAATGACTCACCCCGCTCGCCACTCGTGATGATACGATAATACTTATCACTGCAAATACTTATCACTACTAATGCTAATGTGCTCTATTAATACCATATTATCTGGTACAATCTACATGCTTTTGCTTAGAGCATCTACCGCTTTTTCGACATACTACTCAAAATTACTTTTGAGACAAGGCTCTTCACTAAGAGTATCAACATCAAATACAAACGGTTTTGCAACGATGACAACAGAATCTGCTAGTATCAAGTACCCAGTGGATATATGAACGGAGTTGATGTAGCTCAAACACAGGGAACTCCTAGGAATGTTGGGCCTTGCGAATATATCAGAGTTTATAAACAATTTGCTTACCCGTATTAACTACTTAACTGTTCCCCTCTCTAATGAATTATAAAGTAATATCCCAACCCTCTCCAATTACATAATTTAAACCTCCACTGGCAATGATGGTAATGGTTCTGCTTCTTGCATCACCTGTCCTTCCTCTTGTGACTCCTGTCCTTCCTCTCGTGCCAAGTCATCTTTTTTATTCTCTTGATTCACCTTCTTACTCCAACAACTAATACACAAGTCAGAATTTTTCATGCCTGATCTGTCGTTCTTGCCTCCACATTCAGTACAGTAGCCACACGCCCCATGCTTGATGCAAAGTCCACTCTTGACTCTGATATTTTCACATCCATCAAAGTCGCAGTAATTGTATCCGCCATGTTCTTTATCACACATACCACTATCACATGCTTTCCGAGTACATCCCTCAACAGAACATAATACCTTGAGATGAATTGGTATACCAATGCAACCTTGTACAAGAAACCAATTAAATCCAATATCCTCAAGAAGACATATATGTTCTTTTGATAGGGTACCATTCTTATATGCAGTGCGCTTATTTGATACCCACTTTCCCAAATGTGGATTGGCTTCATAATGTTGAGGAACATTGCAATCTCCATTATCTTGTTTGTATTGCTTGAGTTCTTCAACTCTTTCATCCCAGGATACAGTAAGTACCCACTTAAATCCAATACTATTCAGACGACTGATTTGTTCTTCGGTATTCTTTCTAACACCATACGTGCGCTGTCTTGCTACCCACTTTCCTAACTGTTTGTTGTGTTTGTATTCGCGAGGAACATTGCAGTGTCCATTCTGTTCTTCATATTGCTTGAGCTCTTCAAATCTTTCATCCCAATATTGTTCATTATCTTGTTTCTTCACTTCCCATTCAAATCCAATACCATTTAGATGATCAGTTTGTTCGTTTGATAGCGTGCCATTCTTGTATTTGTTACGCTGATTATGCACCCAATTTGCCAATTGTTGGTTGACGTAATTTCGTTTAACTTTGCAATTGCCATTCACTTGTTTGTATTGTTTAAGCTCCTCGAGTCTTTCATTCCAAGCCTTTGATGTACCCTTGGTTTTCTTAGTCTTCGGCATTATATTGTTATTGTAACGTGGTTCTTTTGTATGGTACTGATTATATTAATGACAATTAGCTCTTTTATGAAGTGATTTCGTCGTTAGCAGCGCAATAAATTGCGGCAGTCTATTAATAGTAGGTACCTTGTGCAGAGTGTTATTGTTATCGAGAGGTGGAGTGAAAGTTGATCTCACTTTCAACGCGTACACTCCGCAGAAAATCGCTGAATTCTCATTTGCCGTTGCACACCTTTTAATACTACCAAACCTTTCATTTGCCGCCGACAAGTCGATTGCATAATTCGATTGCTGACCTTTATTACATTCTTTATACCCATATCATCATATTATCCAATACTAAACATCAACTCAATACTATCAGACTATTGTTATTGCCATCCTCTGCCTACAAGAAATAGAAGTTTTAGCACCACTCGAAAGAAAGTATGGTAGGCACACGACGTGGTAGAGCTCAAACTGGTGGTGGTAATGCAAGGCAAGAAGGAGCAACGCCACAACCACCGCGTGGTAGACCTGTTACTAGATCTCAATTATCAACATCAACATCAAGAGCAAATAATCCTCGAACACCCTCAAACCTTGCTCAAACATCAAATCGACAGAACGACTTATCACGTCAGCTTGATCAGCGTAGGGATTCTCTTAGACTATCAAGAGGAGATCTAGGGGATGATGTAGCATCTATACATCAACTAGGACCTTTATTAGATGATCTTCCGCCGTCGCCACCTCCACCAGAAGAAGAAGAAGAACAACCGCCGCCACCACCTCCACCAGAAGAAGAAGAAGAAGAAGAACAACATCAAGCAGAAGATAATGAAGTTGTTGATATATTAGGAGCACATATATTGCAAGGTTTGCAACATAATGAACAACAACTGCCGCCACCACCTCCACCGGAAGAAGAAGAAGAAGATCAACAACAACAACAACAAGCGCCGGTGCCGCTACCACCAAACTGTGTCCATGTAAATTATCAAGAAGAAGATGATGATATTGATATTATTGTAGGAAAAGAAGTTGTCTCAGAAGCTGATGGATCTATTACCTTACCAGTAAAGAGTATAGATGGAACCGCTGCATTTGGTAGACAAGGTATCTTGTTGGAGATTAATGGTAGATCACTTCTCACCCACATTAATGAAAGAAATGGAAGTATAGGTTTTCAGAATAATGCAAAGTCAAAGGCTGTATATATCAAATACATGATACACTATGGCACACGCCCTCTTCGATTGACTATTAGAAGAGTAGAAGGCAATGATACTGAAGTTATTTCCTGTGGTGAGAATAATGGACGGCATGTGATGATTCAATGGAATGATGGCGAGCAGCCTTCAAAAGGCAAAGTCCATACAAGATTACCAAATGGCAACTATTTGATTGACAAACACAATGAAGTAGTGACTATGAAAGAAGTATCCATTGATGATATACAATTTGGTTGGCCAGATGAAGATGATTATTATCTTGATGATACGGATCCTGGCCCAACACAGTTACATGAACATCAAAATTGGTCAGGAATTGGGGTACCATATCGTCCAGGAGGAGTTGGAGGCGATCATCCTGGGATATTGACTTGTCATGATCCAGATTATAGAGCTTGTTGTGTCTTTAGACAGCTTGGTGAAGGAGTTGATTTCGATATGGAAGACATTCTCCGTAAACAAACTGGAGGAGCAGCTGCCGCTGACAGATATGCACAGTTAGTGTTGAATAATGTGAATGATCCACCAAAGGAGGGAGTGATAAACTTTGGTCTAACGAGAGTTTTAAATGCGTATGGTCACAGATACCTCATAATGGAGCGAGAAGTAGGTGGGGTATTAGGTTCATGTGCGGGGAAATGCAGTAGTCAATGCATGAAAGTATCATGCCCTGCAAGATTTGATTTTGATAATTCTACAGTTCAACGAACATTCACGGTAACACACAGTGATCATAATGTACAATGCAAGGTTGGTAGATTTCTATCCACTACGGACGAACCTTTATTTACACTTGCTTTAAAGAGGGCTGTGGCACTTGAGTATTTAAAACAATGGGAGCAGATCTACAGTTTGGATGTGAGAGTTCTTGTGTGTGTATTTGAATGCATATTTGATAGTATATCAGCTCTAACTGCCACTCTACTCTTCTCAATAACAAAGGATATCGAGACTTGGCATATTGCTAGATACATCAAGACTTACATGAACTTTGATCAACTCTTCCGCATTCTCAAGCATGTAGAAGACGGAAATGAGGATGAAGCTATCCGACTCTTGAAGTTGGGAAATGATGTTGAAGATGGATATGAACTTCATCCTGATAAGTTCTACTTCATTTCCACCTATGGCCGTTTTGTTCAAGTCAAGCCTAATGGAAAGATTGAATTATTAGGATCTATCGGCAAAGATCAGTACATTAGATTGCAATTGTTGTGCAGAAACAAGTTAACTCTAGCACCGAAGTGGATCGGCTTCAGCTTACATGACCTTGTTGATAAACATTACAATGGGAACAATGGCTTGCCGCTTAGCTTGTTGAGAATGGTATCAGATCATCTCAACGGCAGGAGACGATCAAACCACAAGGATGACTTACGAGGGGAAAGATGGGCAATCAATAGCGGACAACGAAGATTAGGAGTCATTGATGAGGACGAAGATGAGGAAGAAGATGACTCATACTGGGTGAATATATATGCGGATGAAGAAGAGGAAGAAGAAGAGGAATAAGAAGTAAAGTTTTTAGAATATAAACCTCTACATAATCTTGTCTCTAGTATATCATTATAGTTATATCATAATCTAAATAGACTAACCCTACAACGAAAAGAAAATAGGTTCATCTGATCAAAGGGATTGAATGCTTTATTGGAACACATAACCTCAAGGCCTGACGGCTGGCAGTTTTCACGGAGATCGAAAGTAGAAAGATTGATTGGTGGTGGTCTTGAACACATGGATAAAGATTAGCGATGGAACAGTTCACTTAAAAGTTAAAAGATATTATAGATATCAAAACCCATCAGTTAAATGAATATAATTCAGTGAAGAACATATTACTGTCAACAATTTAAGATATCAATAACCCATCAGTTAAGAATGAATATATATCCATCAGTAAAGAACATATTACTGTCAACAATTTAAATATACAACATCTGAGGGTGTATTTGCAACAAATACGAATCATGAGAGTCAAAGGAAGGAAATACGAGGTACATATTAAAGATGGGTACTATGCTATTACTAAGATTTTAGAGCGAAAGAGGAAACGCGATGGATCTATTATATGTAAAGTTGAGTGGGTGGGGAGTTTGACTACAGATTGGGTGTCCGAGGATGCCTTGTGTAGAAAATCTTGTAAGTTATTGTTTTGTTTTATTTGTTTTAATACATGTAGATTCTACTCGAGTTAAACTAATCATTATTGTACTTTATACAGATAAACTTGCAAAAACAATGTATCTTAATGTTGATGATGATGATGAAACAGATGATGACGAGCTTAACCCACCAGAAGTAAAGAGTATCGAGAGTAATGATAATAAGATTAAGAAGGAGAATGGTTCTAATGAGAAGCTACCAGAAAAAGTAAAGAGTGATGGAGGTGTTAAGATAGAAGATGAAGATACGGACAATGAAACAGATAACGATACTCAGCCATCACAAGTCGAGAGTAATGATAAGATTAAGAAGGAGAATTATGGTCCCTATGATGAAGATACAGATGGTGAGGAGCAACCAGAAGAAGTAAAGAGTAATAATTTGGATGTGAAGATAGAAGATGAAGATACGGACAATGAAACAGATAACGATACTCAGCCATCACAAGTCGAGAGTAATGATAAGATTAAGGAGGAGAATTATGGTCCCTATGATTATAAAACAGATGATGAGGAGCAACCAGAAAAAGTAAAGAGTAATAATTTGGATGTGAAGATAGAAGAGGGAGATACGGACAATGAATGAGGCGAAGGATATGCAACCAGTTACCAATCCGTCTCTTGGTTAAATTATTTGTTTAGAGTAGTTGTTAATTTGAGTAAAGAACGAATTTAAGTCTATACTACTGTCTGCTGTATACGAGCTTTCTTAGAAGCATGTGCAGGTTCTTTGGTATCATTGGCCATTTGTTCCTCTACAGAAGGATTTGTCCACGTGAGTTCTTCGACGGTAGCATGCTGTTTGTAATACCGAAAGATTTCCCAGGTCATCTGCACATCGGTGTCAGCAAAATGGGCATAATCATACACACCATCAGCACACACGCATTCGTGTAGTTGTTGGAGCCTCAATCCATAACGAAGGGGAGTATAACTAAGACGTTTCTTGTACTTATCTTTCGCTTCACGAGGTAGATACTTCAACAATTGAATTGAATACGTGTTGCTCTTTGACACATCATCCCATACAACCCGCTGATCAGGACTGAAGCTGTTTGTCAAAACAGTATGTTCATGGTCCATGTTATGTGCAATCACAAAACCATCCTTGGGGATATTCTCAACGATACGAATGAATTCATCCAGAACCAACTCCACATCATCTCCATGTTTAGATGCACGCTCGGTAGTGATACCGTGAACTTCCGTGGCCTTTTTGGCAATCTGTTTATATGTCCCATATGGTTTAATAAGGTACTGCTTTGATTCTAGACAGTCACCTGTATCACTGAAAAGCTTCCAAGCAATCTCAACGATGCATCCAGACGCAAGAAGTGGGTCTCTATGAGTCCAATCATGTGTTTCCAGATCAACAACCATGTACTTTACATTACTTGGGAGATCTCTGTCTTCTACGATGCTATCCCATACGTTGCCTCTACTCATCCATTCATGACGTTTTGTCACAGCTTTCGTCCAGGCCGTAGTATTGTACGGGTTGTGCACATGTGATACATTCATCTATGGTCCAGTATAATGTAGGTGAGAGATTTGTGTAGGAGAAAAGAAACGAGAGCAACTTACCATATTAAAATACTGACAGGAGTGCAGATGTATCATATGGTGGTGTAGGACATTGATGGCTATTGTGCAGATATGAGGATTCGAAATAAGAACTTGTTCTTAGTCTTGTTCTTATCAAGATCTCTTTCAGGCATACCTCTAAATGAGTATCATAAATCATAAAGAGGTTGCAATGCAAGATTTATGAATAAGTGAGTGTCTGCTGTGTTATGATAATTGCTTTAACTATACTCTCTGTATCTCTCCGGGATAGAACTCCAGTACTTATCTTTCATTATCTAAATGCATTAGACAGTTCACTGAACTATGGGTAGAACAAAAAAACAGCATGTATGTCAACGGGAGGTAAAGCCCCACGACGTCAGTTTGCTAAACATGCTCGTCGAGTAAGGCATCCTGATACTAAACACAGTGACCATGTTAAAAGGTCTACTACTGGTAGGCAAAAACCAGAAGAAGCACATAATGTGCCCAAATGTACCATTTGTCACCATCACCCAGCATACTTCATTGCGATGTGTGGTCATCGTATCTGCTGCAATGAATGCCACTCAACCTCCTACTGTCGTCGTCAGATATACAACATGGAGAAATGCCCCTTATGTCGGCAGTGGATCGGGCTCAATAGCGGAGAGATGCTATATCACTTGAAACACTAGGTCGAGAAGAAATGCTTAACTTAGACCTGCAAACTGTCGAATCTCTGCACTGCTTTTGAAGACTATTCTTTCAAGCCAAGCAATAAGTCATAGAAGAGATGATTCCTTATGTTAGTCATAAAATAAATGGATATCAACTCAGTATTGCAACATCTATAGTATTAATAACACCTTTTCCATTTATTATCTCCTACAAACGCCAGAAATGCCGCCGCTGCCTCTATCCTTGGAATGGCATGCTAATTACCAACTCGTAATGTCTCGGGATATGCAGTTAGAAGACGCCAAATAGTTTCAGTGTATACAGGGGTATCTTCGCCTTCCTCGTCTTGTTCATTCACATACACACAAAACAGATGAATTGGAAGCATACCATCGGCATTCCTTTCCGATACTGATACCGATGATATTGGACGATCAAGCAGATATGCTATCACTTCACAGTTAACTCCTCGACAAGCATGATGTAATGGGAAGTTCTTGTTCGTATCACAGTCATCCAGGCGCTCAGGTGAAAGCTCTGCCAAGTATTCGACGACTCCAACTGTACTCATCTCACTTGCAACATGTAAAGGAAACATTCCACTACCATCAGGTACAGTGGCAGCGTTAGGATTCCCTTTGACTAGAAGCTTGATGGATCCGAGTGGAGCTCCGGCACGTATTGCATAATGAAGAGGCAGGGAACCAGTAGCATCAGGAGTCCTCATAAAAGTTTCATCTTGTGCTTTTCTAGCATAATTCATTTGGGTCTGCAGAAAAGAAGTGATGCATTCCATTCTGTGATACAAGTCTTCATTGTATACTTTTCCTGTGTCGGGATTGATAGGTAAGTCATCAAGCTTCTCCCGTAGAATATCGATCGGAAGTTGCTGTTGTCCATTTCGTATTAGGACGGCCTCAGGGTATAGATTAAAGAGGAGTAGCATAACTTCTCTTTGATCGTATAGATTCATAGAGGAACAAACAATATGTAGAGGCAAAGTACCATTTCCGTGTAGATGTTGGTCACCTCCATCATCAGACACAATAGATTTTGATACACATTCAGAGTCATGAAGAATCAAGAACTGGACGATTTCAACAGTGTACTCTTCCCTATAACCCAAGACTGTCCAATGGATCGGCAAGTAACCATAATGGTTTCTAATGTGCAAACTCTCTGGGTGCAACCCGAACAGATATTCTACCGTGTCAGGTCGTCCCTCGTAGCATGCATAGTGAAATGGTAAACATCCTGCGCTATCCACCATTTCTACTGCTTCTGGGTGTGCATCCACAAGTATCTTACAAAATGATGGGGATCTATTGGCGGCAGCTCTATGCAATGGGAGTTCGTCTCCATCTGATAGAGAATCTTCCTCGTCAGTAGGTCGTGTGACTAAATCCGGTTGCGCCTTGAGTAAGAGGTTCAGAACTTCCATTGCAACAACTTCATCATCAATATCCCCATCACAGACAGTGTGTATTGGCAATCCACCCCGATTGTTTGATTGGTAGATAGAACCAGGACAAACACGTAGAAGGAGATCAATTGTCTTTGCTGTGATACTTCCATTCATACATGCCAAGTCTAAGGGGGTATGCTCTTGTCCATCCAGAGAGTTAAGAGAGGATGGATTTGTTTCAGCAAGATACTTCACCACATTAAACATCTCTCCGATACCTTTGTTATGCATGAGGATATGAATCGGGGCGCTATCTGTGTTTACATCGGTATATAGCAAGACCCTTGAATCTATCACCAGCTCTTTAACGATGTATAGATCAACATTTGATGTTCTTGATAGATAATAATGAAGAGGAGTACCACCATATCCATCAGCACCACTAGTTTGACTAGCAATCCAAGATTCAATACCCGTACTACCCCAATCATAATTCATATAACACACGTGAGTTAGTTGGACATTAACAGCGAAAGAACCTAACCTTTCCAAGAGAAGTCGGATAACCTCATTCGGGCAATGTTTGTTGTAACATGCTAAGTGCAAAGGATATGATGTAATAACTATATCGTCAACCTTCATCTCGTAATGTAATAGAGCAGGATATAAATCTAATAGATACTTTACGATTTCGAATGTAACATTCTTATTCAAACACACTCTATGCAGGAAGGATGACTTGTATAAATCCGTACACAAGTAACGCTTACCCTCAATTACCCTGCACAGTTTAGCAAATGATAGATCGCCTGATGAGCAGATATGTTCCAACTGTTTTGTTCGACTAGAAGCAATGTCATTTCCAGAATTCATTATAATATGTCTGACGATGTTTGATAATACAGTTTCTACCAAATAATAATACAAGCTTCGGAGAAGTCTTAGAGCTGTGGTGCCATATCAATCCAAATCAAATCCTATGATGATGTTCAGCCCCGGTATCCATCACACTTACTGTCACATGACCAACACCAAAAGAAGATAGACCACTCTTTGAAGCCTCGCAGGCAGCCCCAAAGCACCACTCCGAAGCTTGCAGTGCTGCGCCACAATGAAAGGCTTGAATAAGGATGGTATAGGACACCTGACTACTCCCTTGCTCTCATAGTAAGATCAAGGGCAATATCAAGATCTATTTTGGTCTTGTTCTTAATTCTTCAGTTTCGTGGTAGGGCTCATCATCATAGTACTGTCATACCGTATATTTCGAAAGAACCTATCCACATCACTCTAATTCCCATCCAAATAATTCCCATGCAAATCACACACAAATCACAATAAACTAAAACAACACATCATGTCATTAGATCAATTAGTAGATCAAAAAGAAATACCATACCCCCTTATAACGTATCTACATGGATCCGGCAAGAAGTTCAATAAGAATAATTTTTTGCTTAATAGGCTGATAAAACAATATAGTGTTCGTACCTTTACTATTATTTATTTGCTTTATGTTTGTATTTATTGCAATATCAATCTCATCTATTTACACCAACATTATGAATCTATACAATATTTATTAGCGTCAATACGTGGGTAAACAAAAAAAACCTGTCAAAAGCGTAAGTCTGTTTTGTAGTGTTGCATTGTTTTGAAGTTGAGATCTCTTGGTGATTCCGCATCATCCATAGAGTAAACATACATTTTCAACAGTATACGGTCTAACACCTTTCTTGTTTAGGCCATCATAAGAGCATTCATCGAAGCGGGTGGGAAATTTTATGATAAAGTTTCAAATAAATATGTACTCATGGATAATGAGAATGTAATTTCCTTGACAAAAATAAATAAAACAGTCGCTCAAGCGATTACTGATAAAAATACAAAGAATAAAGCAAATATAGCATCGTTAACGAATGGGGGCGAAACAGATGAGGAATACTGGGCTGAAAATATCAGACAGTTTATATTGGATGAAGTGGAGACTTCGAAGAAATATACACAAGATGAAATAGATTATGTAGAAAGAAGTTTAAGGGAAACAAGAGAAGCGGGGCATGGTGATACAGCAAATAGTGAAGGAGGGGAGGAGGGGCACGGTAATACAGTAAATAGTGAAGGAGGGGAGGGGGAAGCAAAGGAGGCGGGGCATAGCAATACAGCAAATAGCAAAGGAGGGGAGGAGGAGCATAGTGCTGCAGCAAGTGATGGAGGAGAGGGGGAAGCAAAGGAGGCGGGGCATAGCAATACAGCAAATAGCAAAGGAGGGGAGGAGGAGCATAGTGCTGCAGCAAGTGATGGAGGAGAGGGGGAAGCAAAGGAGGCGGGGCATAGTAATACAGCAAATAGCAAAGGAGGGGAGGCGGGGCATAGTAATACAGCAAATAGTGAAGGAGGGGAGGAGGGGCATGGCTACTCAGTCTCAGAGACAAATGTTGCAAACTTGCTTAAGTCAATGAAGGGTGTGAAAGACGAACAATTATGTCGTCGTCAAGTGCGACGTGCTACACAAAAATATATGAATACTTATTCTTAACTGAAGGGACTAGGTGCGGATTTCCATTGCGCCGGTCTTAAATGGGAACCCGTATGTAGATGAGGTTGTAAGTCACAGTCTCTTAATAGCGGAGACGAAAAGAAAGAGAGGGTGTATCTGCTTGTGATAATTGTTATGTTTAACATGGGTATTGATTGGCAACAGATGTGCAACGAATCTTGGAAGGCACAATATATTGTAATTGTAGGATAGTGACTTTAACTGAGATCAGCACAGGTTTAATTTTTACTTTGTACATACAAGATTTGATTCCTCGGGGGTGGATCATTCATATACACCTCATTGTCAGGGTCAAGGTCTTGCTCTTACTCTTGTTCTTGAACGTTTATTTTATTCCTGATAGAGAGAGGTATGAATAGCAATGGCAAAAGATAAGAGATGAAGATATCAACATGAACGTCAATAGCATATATTATATATGTTCCAACTGCAATGGAAGTGGCTACGTGAATTGGTCAGTACAACCTACCTGTGCAACTTGCAGGAGGCCGGTCTTGAGGCCAATCACTTATCATCCACGTACTGAAGCAAGATACTTACCTCCAGCTCGACGTGATAGTAATTTCATCGAATCAGTTGCAAGATTGCTTAAGATGGCATCCATTTCTAATAGTGAGCGAGAAGAGCCATCATCACAGGCATCACAATACCAGGGACAGGAAGAAGATCCGTGCCCTATTTGTTTCATACCTCTCCAGCGTGCCTTTAAAGAGAGGGGTGGTATGTCGATAACTCAATGTTGTAATACAATGTTATGTAATGTATGCGCTGACAATGTACAAGACGAACTAAAGAAAGGAACTTTGAAGTATACATGTATATTTGGCACATTATGCTGCGGTAATAACAATGAATGAAGGAGATGGAGAGAGCTCGATAGAGGGATAGAAGTAGAAGTTCATTATAGTCTCTTTTTACTCGAATGAAATCGACTGATACTCTTCCTACCTACAAGCACCTCCAATCCCCACCGCTTCAAAATACAGCATCAATGCTGAAGATTTGTTCCTCTGCTTTTACAGAAACTCCAGACTTGGCGTACTCTCCGACTCTCTTCTCAAAGAAGTTGGTCTTACCCTGTAGTGAGATCATCTCCATCCACTCGAAGGGGTTGACAGCGTTGTAGTACTTGGTGCATCCAAGGGCACCCAATAACCTGTCGGCACAGAACTCAATATATTTACACATTAGCTTTGAGTTCATGCCTATAAGCTCCACCGGAAGAGAATCAACCACAAACTCCTCCTCAATCTCAACAGCGTTGGTGATGATTTCAATGATACGACTTTCTTCCAACTTATTCACCATCTTAGAGTAGAGGAGGCAGGCAAAATCACAGTGCAGACCCTCATCACGTGAGATCAGTTCATTCGAGAAGCAAAGACCAGGCATCAACCCTCTCTTCTTTAACCAGAAGATGGCACAGAATGAGCCCGAGAAGAAGATACCCTCAATAGCAGAAAAGGCTATCAAGCGTTCACAGAACGAGGCATTGTTGGCATTACACCACTTTAAAGCCCACGCTGCTTTCTTTTGGACAGTTGGTATTGTCTCGATGGCGTTGAGTAAATGCATCTTCTCCTTTTGATCCTTGATGTAGGTGTCAATCAACAAAGAATAGGTCTCGCTGTGAATGTTTTCCATTGCAATTTGGAAACCATAGAAGCATCGTGCCTCGGGCGCTTGGATCTCAGTGGCAAAGTTACCTGCAAGATTCTCGTTTACTATTCCGTCAGAGGCTGCAAAGAAGGCCAAAACACGCGAGAGGAAGTATCTTTCATTATTTGTCAGCCCATCCCAATCTTGATGATCAATTGTGAGATCAATTTCCTCGACAGACCAGAAAGAGGCAAGTGCTTGCTTATACATCTGCCACATCTACGAGTTTGTCAGAAGGAGCTATATAATATTACAGAATAGAACAACACAGGAAATGTCTATACACTCACGTCGTTGTGTTTTATGGGGAACAGAACAAAGCGACTGGAGTTCTCTCTTAACAATGGTTCGTCACTGGTGTTGTTGCTAGTGTTAATGTCAGTTTCAGATGCCACAGACACAAGCTGATCATTTTCGTGCTCTATCATCGGACCGCGGCTCCTTTGTATAGAGATGTTCTTATGGTAGATGGCATTTTAGAGCTAAGTTGATTTGGCAGAAATCAAGATCAAGATCCAAAGAGATACTCAAATGAATCATAACTAAGCACAATATTACCAAGCACCACAATATAGCAAACGGTCCAACCAGACATGAAACATTTAAAGGAAAACGACCTGAATGGGATAATGTTACTAGTGAAAGCAACAGAGCTGGTAACTACTCCTAGCATTGGAGAATCATTCCATGCAGCAGGACAGGATGATGTCAGTATTTCTCCAAGCACAATAACAGTCGATGACGACAATATTAGTTGTTCTTCACAAGCAATAACAATGAGCCACCTGATATCAGTCGAGTTGTCAACCTCTCCTCGGCCTACATATATGATAGGACAACCTTCTTTGACTATAGAGGCTAGAGCTGGGGTTGTTTTGCTACTGATGAAGCTTCATTGCACCCACCAGTTTGTACCAGAGACGCTAAGTCTGGCAGTCAACATCTTAGATCGTATCCTAACAAAGAAAAGCGTCACAGAGAGGGACCTTAAACTTTTCGGCGTGATGAGTCTAATCATTGCTTCTAAATTGTTGGACACATACCAAGAACTAAAACTGGAGCAGCTTCTGGAATACTTGTCAAGTATGAGTTATACAAAAAACGAGTTGGTTCATACAGAACAAGAGATTTTGGAAAGACTAAACTATCGTGTGAGTGTGCCCACAGCTTACACATTTCTCTACGTTTGCATGGAGATTACAGGGCGTATAGTAAAGAATAAGGACATCACAAAAGATGCTTCATTCATCCTTGATAGTACCCTTCCAAGGTATCATCTACTCGAATACATGCCAAGTGAAATAGCTTTTGGAAGTATCTTCATCGCGAGAATACTCAATGGAGCTAATCTCTGGAGTGAGGCTCTGGCCACAAGTACAATGCTTAGCGAGGAAGATATTGTACCTATCGCACGATCCATCTTATCAACAATAACCCAAGTGAAATGTATGTCAGAGTTTAGGTGGATGAAAGACAAATACGACAAGTTGAATGACGAGGTATATTATCAAACGCTGCGGGATCTTCATCTGTGTGCATAAGGTCACAAAAGAATCATCGACATGTATGTATAGATAGATATGCTGAAATAAACTGAAATAACGTACTAGTTGTAAGCAATGATGAATGTAATGCAAACTTAGTAGTCCTATCGTAGATGTACTCTGAACTTATGACATCTTACTATCTCTCACATACAATCATCACAAAGGTAGTATAGAATCGCACACATATCTTCTCCCACCAAGTCACACCGCTATTATCCGCACAATCTCGGCGACTGCTGTTGCTGGATGATCAGATCTTGCTCTTGCTTTGTTAAGGTCTTGTTCAGTGATTTTAATAAAGGTCTTGTTCTTAGTTCTTAGGACATACATCAACTTTACATGCATAATTTGCTCATAATTCTTAATTGCAATCAACAACATCATCATCATAATCAATCACCAAAGCAAAGAGCATCAATATAAAATGGTTCGATCCACTCCGAAGAAGACAGTAACTACAGCAAACCCTTACGAGAAGATCAAGTTCTCTTATGCCGGTACACCCCTCAACAAGAAGAATGGCAAATCAAACAAGATCCAGTCGGTTCAGACTGCGGTCGATGGGGTGTTCATTTCCTGGTCTACACGACCGGATAATAAGTGTTCATACCTCTGGCCGCTAAAGCAATACTTCACTGATAACGGAGAGAATCAAGGTCTCACCAAGAAGTGGAACTTAGCCGGCTTCATGGTTCGTCGACTATTCAACGAAGACGACATCACCCAGAACAAGCGGCTACCGGGTGTGCCTGGTATGTTCTGTTTGTTTAGTTTTGTCTTGGTGTGATTTGCATGGGAATTATTTGGATGGGAATTAGAGTGATGTGGATAGGTTCTTTCGAAATATACGGTATGACAGTACTATGATGATGAGCCCTACCACGAAACTGAAGAATTAAGAACAAGAC
>Ga0214478_100916_pt1 | contig 16320 bp, 17 predicted proteins | sample M1_20Mar14CPVII9_2_FD_178001 | JGI IMG/M metagenome (GOLD analysis project Ga0214478, IMG submission 178001) | Marine eukaryotic communities from Monterey Bay, California, United States - M1_20Mar14CPVII9sort6BwellD7 | ecosystem: Environmental > Aquatic > Marine > Unclassified | place: USA...
TGGTAAAGGTCGTGGCCGTAGCGGCCGAGGCCGAGGTACCACCAACGTCGAGAAATCATTGCAACAACAAAGACAAAATGCAGCGGATTGCAATCAGAAACAACAATGTATAGCATGCCATAAGAATACAGATAGAATAAAGGAATTACAATCAAAGACTACCGCTGGTTTATTATGTTTAGATGAAATGACATCAGTTTTGGATAAGTTACGTATATATCTTGAAGATATACAAAGTGATGCAGCACTAGGGCTTATTGAAAATTATGAGAACGGTGCAGGTGGTATGCATCAGCAGCAGCCTCATATGCAACAAACACCAGCATCAAATAATACTCCACAAACATTACAAGAAGCAATTAATGCACGTCCTCAATACCTAACAGTACCACCATCAACGTATACATCATGGTTGGAGAATGAATTGGAAATAACAACTCTGTCTGATTTATCAGAATGTATTAATGAATGCATTAATGATGTAGAGAATGGTAATAATAACATTGATATACTTGCTAAAGATAATAGTAATGGTCATGTATGGATTAAGTCCGGTATGAGGGGTGCTTTTAGAAAGTACATTTTGAGAACTAGTGCTGAAGAGAAGGAGCAGTTGGGGGGTGCAGAAGTTGATGAGGATAAACAAGCTGATACTAGGAGTAGAAGTCCAAAGTGCTTCCTCGGTTCGCCATCACGGCAGGATGTGCCTCAGAATTTAAAGGAAGAGATTGTTGAAATTAGTAATAGGTTAGATGTGGATAGTGCGGAGGAGGTGGTACGAGATGAACTCGCCCTAAAAGTTAATGATAAAGGCCGTACTTCGGCGAAGAAAACAAAGTTAAAGAAGCTGTCCGAGGGTAAGGAGGGATTGCCTGCCAAAGAAGAGAGAGATGATTGCAATAATAATGGATTTAAATCAATTAATGATGAGGTACGGGGATTAGGGAAGGGTATTGGAGTTAATAACGGTGGGTTTGACCAACCATCAGGAGGTGGATTTGACAATAGCGGCTTTAGTGAACAATCTCAACAGCCTACTGGGTTTAGTGGAAGTACATTTGGGCAGTCTCAACGTCCTCAACAGCCGCCGTTGGCATTTGGATCAGGTTTTCCAACTGGATTTAGCACCGCAAATACCACTCCTACATCTGGTTTCGGTCAATCTAACCAGGTTTTAGAAGATTCCACGATCATTCATCCCAAGAAAGTTATTGGGGTTGAGAAGGGACCATCGGAGGAGCACGTTAAACGAACAACTAGTCCCCGGGGCAGCGCCTCTGCAATTTGCAATCTAGTGGGAAGTATGGATAATCGATCAAAGAAGGCTAGTGCCAAGGCCACCAGATCGAATTCGAAGAGCCCAACCCCTGATTTGCAACAGACTGCCCGGGTAGTCTCTCCCAAAGCCAAGGCAGTTACTGTTGAATTGACCAGCCCAAAGGGTGCTGCATGTATACCGGCAACTTCCCCATCATTTGATAGTAAGGCACAAGCCGCCACAAATGTTGATAATCAGAAGGGTTTAGAAAAGATGACAAAGTCAAAAGGGAAGATTGTTGGTAGTCTACCACCTCCTCCTCCTACCCCACCACCCCTGGTTACTCCTTTAACTCCACCTAAAGCAGATAAGACACCAGTGGAGGACAAAGATAAGAGTAGTGCAGAAGTAACCTCTCCCAAGGTCAAACCCAAAGCAATTGAAGTTGAGTTACATGCTATAAAGAAGGAACAGAAGAAGAAGCCTAACAAGCCTACCCCCTCCCACCCGTTTGGCAAGACACAATTTGCCCGTACAAATCTATCACAATTTATTAAGAAGAGTAACCCAAATAGCAAAAAGTTCGTGAATCCAATCTTTGGTCTAATACAAAATGAAGATACCCGAGACATGGGCCGCCGGCTAATTGAACTAGAGGGGATGGCATATAAACAACATAAAACAATCTCAAATCTGATTCGTATGAAAGAGGACGCCATCAAAGCTTATTCTAATGATAAAGTAAGCAAGAAAGATGATGTCGATCAACGACAAAAGGAAGAGGGTATAATTGAGTTAGGAAATAAGTTAGCTGCTGCCATGTTGGGGAAGAAGAACAAAAAGGAGACTGCACAGAGGTTAATGATTGAGGACACAAAACATGAAATGGAAATGAAAGAAAAGAGAGAAAGGATGATTGCAAATTACGACAAGCAAATAACCGACGAAACAAAGAAGTTAGAGGCAATTCAAGCTGATCTTCGTAAAGTCAAAGGCCCTGATTTGAATGGTATTGCGGAAGATCCCGACTTCCATATCGATAACAACAGAGATGATAGAGGCCATACATACCTGATGGTTGCTAGTTCGAATGATGACTTTGATACGGCAAAGATATGCCTTGATTTGGGTGCCGATCCATCAATGTCTATCAAGAACGACGAGGGGCTTAGTGCAATCCATTATTCCCATTTCTTTGGCTTTGACAAGATCACTGACTTGATCATGGAGGTAAGATCTATTTCCAATCACTTGTGTAAATGTACTTCTGCATTTCAAATCTAATACAAACCCTTCTTTGTCTACAGGCAGGAGGGATCGTGCCGGATCAGAAGAAGTGGAGTTTCCTTGAGTGTACTTCTGTGACCGTGGCGAACAATGATTGGGATTCTACATTGAAGATAGCCCAGGCTGCTGCTATTCCGCCGGAGACTTTAGATGGGTCAAAATGTGAGGCCGACCCAGACTTGAGAATGAATATCCTAAATGAGCATGAGCGTCAAACCATTGACTTTACCTGCTTTGAGTCTAGGCTTGAGCAACAAGATATAAACCCAAATCAAGTACGTCGAGTAGTACATATCGAGCAATCAGTTTATAAGTGGCTATTGGGGTCGGATGATATGACTAGGTTGAACTTCATAAACGTTATGGAAGGGCTCAAGCCTGTTGCAACACGTAAGCGAGGTGTAGAACGAGCTGTACCACATCGTCGTGCCATTATAGGAACAAGCAACACATTTGAACTCTTCGCTGTTAGTATTGTGGAAGGTACTGCTTCGGTCAAATACGAGAAAGTTGTCCTGTGTAGTCCATTCGTATCTGGCGAGAGTGAGGGTGTATCTAATATCGGTGTTTTAGTCTGGGCTGTAGTGCCAGATGCTCAAGCATCTTTATACAAAACTCTCATATCGAATACTGAGGTAAGTTTTGTCATGTACCATACCAGTTCTTTGATTGTATTCAACGCCTGGTTTACATGTTTCTTGTTTGTTTGTGATAGTTTATGCGCCATAAAACGAAGTCGGATGATAGATACTTGAGGCATAAGGAAAGGAACTTGGTACTCGAGTTGGGAAAAGATGTAAGTATTGGCATGTTTGTGTATTCTTGTCTACTCCCTAAAAGCCCCTTATTCATCGTCCGTTATATGTTATTATTTGAAGATGCACTTGCTAGATCTACATAGTACTAGTATCTGGACAACATCGACAATGGTTCTCTATACTTTAGATGTCGATAAGGGTGATCTTGATCGTATTCAAAGCCAAGGGTTTGTTCCAAAGAAGCGTGTCGTTAGGAGCGAGGAAATGAGTAAGTTCAAAATGTGTGTTATGTCATGCGGTATGCTTTTACTCTCATCTCAACGCTACTATCTTCCTATTTGGTACAATACATAGTCAATAAGGCAATCTTTCGGGCAGGCAAAGAGGAAGCAAAGCAGAATGAAGATATTTTGGTCTCGAGGCAAGTGTATTACAAAAGTACTTTGGTCATGGGAGGTGCAGGGTAAGCATGAGTATATATTCATTTCATGAAGATTACTCGTCATATAACTTACACAAACTGTGCTACTTTTCACCATAATCAGAACGGGAAAGACATTACTCATGATTAGGAAGCTGCAACAAGAAGCTCCAGGCAACCGTATTCTTGTTCTATCACGACTTCCTCGTTTGATCAAGACAATCAAAGTGGCAGTGGAGGAAGAGAGAGATGACAACGGAGAGAACATGACATTCACAACATATGATGAGCACTTACAATTTATGGCTCGTCGCTTGATACCAGATGACGAAAATGATAAAAGATCTTTCCTCGGTCACCATCAAGTAAAGTTCGAATCCTCTGAGGAAGATACCGATAAGAGACCTTCATTCTCAATTGATTTCATCGGTAAGCAAATTGTTGAGAAAGAGAAGAAGAAGAAAGAATCTACTAAAAGTAAACGCAATGCCGAGAAGGAGAAGAAAAAGGCTTCAGAATTCTCTCTAACCGAGAAAGACCGAAAACAAATGAATTCTGAGAAGATAGAACCATTAACAGCTTGGCAAGCTATTATCTCCATCAAGTCCAATGCCCAATGTGCTAATACGAAAGTGCCATTGACAAGAGAAGAATATGTATCTTCTCGGGCATTTGGTCTCTCTGAGAAGCAGAGAGAGCTATGCTATGACTTGTTCCTCAAGTATGAAAAGTGGCGTAAACATAATCGTTATTGGGACGAGACAGACAGAGTTATGTATGTGCTTAAGCACGGTCCAAATGTGTTCAGGGAAGAGAAGTTTATTCCTTGGATATACCAAGTTAAAGACGTCTTGGATGATGACGGATTGCCTCTATATCCCTTCTTCTTTGATATAGTTTGTGCTGACGAATCTCAAGATTTCACTGGAAAGTCCGCGTTAGTATTGTTTTGTCATGTAGTACAGTGTGTTCAATATGAAGTCTTGGGATCCAGTCACTTTGATTGAACTTGATTTGCATTGATTCGTTTACCCTAACAAATCACATGTTCTAACATAAGTTACAATCGTCTCTCTTCATCTTCATGAACTGCAAAACGCGCATCTTCCAGAACTTGAGATCGCTCTTTTCGTTAGGATGTCGGCAAACATCCAATCCTTCTTTTTGGCAGCCGATCCATGTCAGTCTGTCGAGTCAGGTAAGTGCATCGATGTTTTCTGTGCACAAGATATGCTCTTTTTTGTGATTGCTTGTGCACAAGATGTGCTCTTTTTTAGGATATCATCGAGTGTCCGTCAAGATGTACTGGAGTCTAACATGTTGAATATCCTCACTCTCTGCTTTCGCAGGCATTTGTATGAAGGAAGGAACTGTCAACAATGTTGTATACTTCCAGCGTGGCGAGTATGATAAAGACTCGGAGGATCCCCTGCAAACAATCAGGCTAGAGACTAATCATCGGACACATCAATCTAACCTTGAAATTGGGCAAGCCATTAGACGAGTCCTGGCTAGATCATTTAGATATTCCTTCAACGAAGAGCGTGCTTTGATTAATGGAAAGATGCCAGAGATGCTCAAGATTGACAAACTAAGCGACATAGCTGATGGGAAGGTTATGGATTATGATGGGGAGGTAAAGTCTATCTTCTGTGGAGGGAACATCGTCTTCCTAGCTCCAGATGAAATTGTTACCAATCTAAAGTTGCAGTTCACTGAGCTGGGGATCGAGAATGATATCTTGGAGTACGAGAGGTAAGTGTGCATAAGATGTGATCTTTTTGTGTCTTTTCATAAATACTCCCACACCGTCAAACCTCGTCTCTCTCAGGCAAAGGGATTAGAGTTTGACTCGGTTGCTCTAATTGGTTTCTTCTCGTATATTGAAAACAGATGTAGCGGAGGGGAATGGGTCAACGTACTGCTGTGGTTATCCAGTACAACGAGTCTTGCTGTCACCGATTCAGCTGAAATGATCATGGGTCGAAGACTTGATGATTGTGACTACAGACTCACCAATCCTCAATTATCCGACGAGGCCATGATGTTGTATACAGCACTGACAAGAGCAAAGGATAGGAGTGAGTATCTATTCGTATATTGATTGATCTGTTCGTTTAATTAAAAGCACCTCTCTAACATGAAAGTTCTTTATGCAACAGTCTATTTGATTGAAGGAGGAATGCAGTCCTCAGCTCTATCATGGAGAGAAAAGCTGGCTACCTCAAAGAATTTCACGCCTTTAGTTGACGAAGCATTCCGTATATTACGTGAGCTCTCGTTGGCAAAGACTGTCAAGTATATTGATGGGGGTGAAGTAGAAATGTCTCCATCTCAACACAAAGAACGTGGAGTGGTGTATGTGACGCAGGCTCTGTTGCAGCCTGACTACACGAAAATGAAAGAGAAGTTTGAGCAAGCTTTCCGTAGGTTCGGCCCTGACAAGGGGAATGATGCTGATCTCCTCAGGCAGGCTAAGCGTCACCTTCGTTGCATCGAATTGAAATGGAATCTAGTACAAATGGCCAATAAGCACTTCTTCCATCCAACTAGATTCAATTACAACCTGGAGGGTAAGTTTGACAAAGTTCTTATGTTTGAACAACAGCTAATGGACTTTGCGGCTCGTTTCCTTGGAGATAACTTCTTTTGGGAAGAAGTGAAGGAGGTGAGGTGTCTCGTAGAATCGGTATTCCTCTATACTTTGTATGAGTTTCGTTTTGCAGACTTTTGTATCAAGTGTAGGGAGATTGGATGTTAATTGAATGCGTGTGCCTTGTCAAAGTAGTTGATCATATCATATGCTCATCTGCGTCGGGGGTTGTGTTAGTCTCTGAACACATGCCATGCATTGCCAATAGTTCGAGGCACGAGTAGTTGAAACAAAAGTAATCAAGACATTGCATTGCTACATACAAAAGAACTGCCCCTCCATTTTCAATATCAAATATCGTCTAAGTCTAACTCTAACTAGTCCTAGTTGATCATAATAATAATATTATCATTATCATATGAGCTAAAGCAAATAATAATAGTTAGTGTTAATCATCTCCTACAAATAGAACCTCTTGTGTGATCAAAATGGTCACCACCACTAACAGAACTTGAAATCTTTATACATACCTCCGCCCCTCTTTATATTTATGATTAACCTCACTGATTCAAGAGAGATCAGTAGTCAGAGTATGCGAACCCAAATAAGATCTAAGCAGTAATTGGGTCTATTTACACCTGCCTTATCTTCTCATCACCCCCTTGAGTTATCATAAGCAACAACAAATTTGGCTGTTTGGCTTTCATATGAACGTTGCGTTATTTACAAACACAATGAAATAATGAAAAGTCTACACACAATCAGCCTATCTCAATGTAAAGAAGCGACACTTCATTGGGGCTCTTCATAAACGAGTGTTATTCACAACCATCACAAGATAAGATATTGCAAAGAGTGCAAAGAGTGGATCATAATCAAGTTCATTCATCAATAAGTTAACTGAAGGAGTGGCCTATGCAACTTTATCGAATTGCAATACATACCCAATAATAAAGTGTTCATAATTGGAGTGCCTTCTTCAGAATAACTATGCAATCAATACCATCAATAAATACAAGCCACAGCGGCACTGCCGGCGGTGGATTAATCTCACCAACAAACTCCAACATGACATCACCAACAACATCACCAGATAAACTCCTACAACTGCAACAAGCAGACATCCAAACCGCCGCCCGTATCACCCAATTACAATCAATCATATCCGACACCTCCCTTGGAGTAGTATCACGTACTAAAGCCAAAGTCGAATTAGCCCTCTTAACAAAAGACAACACCCTCCGTAACGCACAACTAACTGAATTAGAAAACATTAATCAATTAAAACTAGGTTCTAAAAACCGCTCGGCCATAGAACATTCCCAAAAGGTTGCATTGGATAATGAGGCAGCGATGCGTGAACATTTAGAAAAGTTATATACTATTGCAATGGAACAACGTGAGGAAAGTAGGAGAAAATTGGAAGATCAAAGAAAAAGGAGTTTAGAGGCTGAAGAGGAGTTGAGACGGTGTGAGAAGGAGGCCGAGGAGTGTATGGTACGTTTACGTTTGTTGATATTATTTAGTGTGTTTTTGATTGTGTTGGTTTGTTTTGTTTATTTTTGGGGTACCAAAGGGCGGTGTCATCTTTGTACATATCTGTGCACCATATATCTGTGCACCACATATCTGTGCATATCATGTGCTCATTTTCATTTGTTAAAAGGGTTGGGGGGGTGATGATATAAGATTTTGGGTATTGTTTCATATGTATTTGGGCATAGAGAGATATTATGTACATTTGGATTTGGTTTAGGTGGTGTGTGAAAGTTTTTATATGCCTTCTCTCTAACCTTCATCTATCTCCTTTAATTATCCAATCCTACAGGCAATGGTCAAGGCAGCAATGGAAAAGTTAAACGAAGCACGGAAACGTGCGGGTAAAGAACGAAAGTTATATGAAGAAGCTAGATTAATTGAGGAGGGACATGTTGCTGAATTGCAAAGATTGGAAAAGGAAACCAAGGGAGTTGAAAAGGAGGATAAGAAACAAAGTAGTGGTGGAGTTATGGATATGGATACGGATGATGGGGATAAGAAGCAACAATCAATGGATACAACCGACGACAATATGACTAATCCAGTAGAAGATCGATTTGACAAGGAGTTAAATGCCATGAAGGCTGACCTATCTGGACAACAACAAGAACAAAAGAAGGAGAATAAACGTACCGACAAGGAAAAGTATTGGGCAGCAAAATGTATTGAACTATCACGTAAAGTTGCCAAACTTGAGGTATCACTGAAAGATTCACAAGCCACGGCCGAGCATGCCACATCGAAAATATCATCACTCGAGGCACATGTCAACGAATCAGGTGCCAAGCATGCCTATTGGGAAGAACAATCGGCCAAATTATCAAATGAATTGCAAACTGTTAAAAGTCAACGTGATCATCAAGAAGAACAATTAGCTGAACTCAAAAAGAAGATTGCCATTGAAGATAATCAAATGGCAAAGCTAAAAGCTGAGATTGAGGAATTACAAAGTATGAAGGCTGTATTGGAAAAGCGTCAAGTAGAAGAGACTCAGGTTGCAAATAAACAGGAGGATACCAAGTTGGATGCATTAACACATGAAATTATGCAATTAATTAGTGATAAGGAAGATGCATTATGTTCAGTTGAAAAGGTTAAGGAGGTATACGAACAAAAAGTTGCAGAAAGGGAAGAGAAGATACAAGATTTACAACGTCATGTGGAGATCTATGATACTGAATTAACCGAGGCACGAAATCTATTAGATAATAAGTTGGCACATTCCGACCATGTTGAATCATCGATTAAACAATTACAGGCCAAGAAGGCTAAAGATGAAGAAATGTTATTAAGTGATCAACAGCGTGTAGTGGAGGAATTGGAGGCTGAGGTTGAACGTCTCGGGGAAGAGATTGTTGATTTAGAGGATACAAATGATGAACAACGTAAGATGATTAAAAAGTTGAAGAAGAGTAAGAAGGAGTCGTTTATTGTCCAAGACAAGTGAGTAGATAGTTTGCGGTTTGCTTTCCTTGTTTTTTGTGCACATTATGTGTCCATTCCACTAATACTACCAATGATACTCCACTATACACACAGTGAAATCCAACGTCTAAATGCCTTGATGTTGGTGGAGAAAGAAGCAGCCGAGCGTTTATCCTTTGACATTAAGCACTGGAAGACGTCTGCTACGGATCTGTCCAAGTCAGTTTGTGTTGTTGAGAAAGAACGAGATGAACTCAAGGAATCCATGGATGCTATGCAAGGCAAGTTGAATAAGCAAATCATGACACTAAAGATGGACATAAAAGAGCTCAAGAGAAATGCCGCCGAGAAAGAAAGAGTACAGTATAAAGTGGCACCTCCACAATCAAGAGATATGATGTCTAATCGTTTTGTTGATTCGATTAATGGAATCAAATCCGATTCTCCCGTGAATATGGACGAGGATGATGATCTCGACAGGGAGGTAGAGGCCAAGTTTGGTGGCGGATCCCTTTCTAAACTGTCGAAATTACCTGATTCTTCTTCCAACTCCAAGAAGTTGGCGTCATTACCTGAGATGTCCTCCCGAAAGAAGATGCAGGCCGCAGGCTCATCGATCCCCCCAACCTCATTTAGAAAGAGCGGCCGCCGCCGGGCCAGTGAAGAGAGTGACGCAAGCATGGGCCTAGAGTTGAGAAAGTCTTTGTCGAATCTCAAGAACTCGTTTAGGAGACAGAACTCTCGTGATAAGGCACCACCAAGCAGTAAAAATGAAGAATTTACACCAGCAAAGATTCAGATGAGACGACGTCGCTCTACCTTCGAAGAGGAATCCAAACCAAGCCCTCATATGATAAGCTCTCTCAAGCTATCGTCACCTGAAATGCGCAGGGTTACGAGCCACAATGATTTGAAAGACTCGTTGTTAAACTCTCTAAAGGAATCCACACTCAGCCAGTTCACCGTAATGTCGGATGCCGGAGAAGAGTTTGATATATCAGCACTAGAGAAGATGTTAGGGGAATTGGTTGATGATAGGGACAGACTAGCGGCTGAAAACAAACAGCTGAAGGAAGGCAAACCTTTGACACCCTCGGCATTCAAAGTATCGTCCAAGTCACCTGGAAAGTCTCAGGTTTATCAACTCTCCCACGATGGACATCTTTACATAGGCAAGGCAAAGCATGGTCTCAAGAAGCAAGTGCAGGGCCATGTTGAAGATATTTGGAAGATTGTTCAGAAACAAGCTTCAGAAGAGGATGCCAAAATGGATGACGATGATGACAAGACAGTTGGTGGATCTCCAGCTACAGGAGATTTTCCTACGTCTCCCTTTGCCAAGCACTTTGCAAGGCACTGTCGAAATGCCAAGTCAGAGGAAGAGGTGGCTCAGTGGTGCAAGGAAAACATAAAGATGCAAGTAGCCACCAAGAAGGTAGACGAAGAGGAAAAGAAGATGGAAGGAGATGGTGCAAAGCCACAGCCTACTCGAACAGTTTATCAATTATCCTGTTCCTGTCCGGATTGTAAGTCGGATCTGCATTACATTGGAACCACACATAGTGATCTTCATAAACAGATGCGCAAGCACTACAATCAGATCCACAACCTGGTCAAGGAAGAGTACAGCGGGGAAGGTTTCTGTAAAGATGCTAGTGAGAGTGGTGCTCATTTAGGAGAGTTCCGATCCACCGCTCTTCACTTTGCCACGCACTGCCGAGATTCCAAATCAAGAGAGGAAGTGAAGAATTGGTGTAAGGCTAACATCAAGGTTGAAAAGTGGAGCATGGTCTGTCGTGTCTGTCTAAGTAGTGCTCATGACACAGAGGCTCCCGAAAGGAGGGATAGCGTTATGGCTTTTAAAAGTTCAGCAAAGTTTGAGGAATAAGAATGAAAGTCAGCTAGAGTTGGATATAGTAGTGTATATTTGTACGTTTAGGGAACTATGCTTGATAACAGCTAAACTTTATACATGTAACACACGCCTATTCGTTAATCTTACATATATACAGATCTATATAGTTGGGTGCCTCGCTCGTACCGTCTCTCCTATTAGCTACTTCATGCCTGCTTGCTCAGGGCTAACAAACTACTAATTGCATCAGTTGCAGCGGCGGTCTTCTCTGGTTCGTCCGACGTTGAAACTCTCCTAGTTCCTTCTGGCTTCTTGTCTTCCTCAATTTCCTCTGCATTATCCTCCTCCATCTCATCTGCCTTATTATCATCTACCTTTTTGGGGAAAGAAGCAGCCTCTTCCTTGTTGGGAGGAGCAGCCTCTGCCTTGTCCTCAGCTGGTGCATCAGGATTGATAGCAGCTTTCTTTTGATCAAGTGAAGTCTCCTCTTCTGACATCTTTTGGTCCTGCACAACAGTATTCTCTTCTGATACTGATCGGGCAGTAGGTGAGGTTTCGGAGGGAGCCGCATCAGCTTTCTCTTTTGTCTCTGGTGATGGGATACTCTTTTGAAGTGCCTCTTTCAATGTCTTGTCTCGGAGTGCAAGAAGAGTCTCTTGGTCTAGATTACGAAGTACTTGTAATCTCTCCTCTGGCGTTGCATTAGATAATGATTGGGCAGGAGGAGCTGCAGCTTCACGTAATGCTTTTTCTCGTTGTGCATGTATAAGCTCGGCCTTTTGAAGTGCCGCTATACTCTTCTCATAAGCTGATATATTGCTCATGTCCAGTTGAGCAGCCGAGTTATATTCAGCAGCAGCGGTAGGTAATAAAGAACCTGGTGGTAGAGCAGCAGCAGCAGCAAGTGGATGATGGATCGAGGGTAGAGATCCAGTAGCACCACCACCCGGACGTAGATCATTAATAGGGGGTAATGCCCTGGAAGATGCGCGTTTAGCGGTTTATGATGATGAAGAGAGACAATAGTAACTGAAGTTAGTGCATACGGCTTATAGACAATCAAATGAAGATACATAAATGCCAAATGAAGCACTCAGATCTCAAATCTTCACATTGAACCCTGAATTCATAAGATAAAACAATACTAACGCGGACTTTCCAGAGGTTTGGTATGGCCTTACTGCCCTCGCCTTTCATTCTAGTTACACGTTCCATTAAATGAATATCATCTTGACGGCCACGCATGAATAGTTCATGGTACCATGCCTCACGATCCGAGGGTACTCTGTGATGTATTTTGTATTGTTATATAGCACAGCACAAAGGGTTGGTGGGGATTTGGCTAAATGGGCATATCAAAGAAAAAGATGACACATGATGTGCACACAAAATATATACTTACCGAGCAAATCCCCACAAGTAGAGCTGACGATGGAAACTCCGTAACTTTGTAGCCTTGAAGAATCGTGGTGATACAATACTCATGAATTGATCCTTATCATGTATTTTAAATGCCCGTCCTATATGTGGTTTAAAGTAGAGGGGATTGATTATGAGAAGTGTAGAGGATACCACAAACAATAATACCACAAACAATAATACCCCACAAACTATATAACAAATACGTACCATGTGGTAACCAACTAATAACATGTGTCAAATTAGCCCGTTCACAATAAGACAACACTTCATGTAATTTACTAGGAAAGGAATTATCACCAACTCTAACATTATTCGGTGACATCAAAGTGTATGTATTACCATGTCCACCATGATCCCATCGGCCACCCGTATTTGGAGATGTTACTATTGCTCCTTGACTATTCACTGTTGAATTAGTATGGACAGTGTTTGTAATGGGTGGAGTGGGATTATTATTGGGTAATAGTCTTGCCACCGCTGCATCTAACTTTAACTGACGTGATTGTTCTAGCTGTTTTAATAATTGTAATTTATATTGATATGTTTCCAACTCATTAGCGGCAGTGCCATTATGTTGACTAGATGATAACGTCTGCTGTTCACGTAACTGTTGTTGTAATATATCTTGTCTTAATCGTATCTTCTCCTCTTCCTTCACATCGGGGGGTATGTTATGCTTACCCTTTGCTGTGGGAGGCTGCAGCGAGGTACCGACACCTCCTCCCATTGCATGTGGAATTGCCCTTGGTACTCCACCCGACGATGGAGGCTTATCTTCTGGCTGTTGCATTGCAGCAGCAGCAGCACGTTGTAATAATAATTCAGTAGCCTTACGTTTCAATAATTCTTGTTCTAATCGTGTACGTAAATCATCTTGGACATGTTGACGATTATTATACGTTCCCTCGAGTTGTGCTACTCGTGATGATAGGAGACGATGCTCTTCGTCGGCTTGTAATGTTGTACTGCCCCTGGCGGCTGCTTGTAGAGCTTGCTGTACGTCATGCTGTTGTTGCAACTTAGCCTCTTGTAATGCAAGTAGTTGTTGACGTAATTCTAGTTCTTGACGATGTTGAAGAAGGGCTACTATGGATGGATTAGTTTGATCGAACGACGATGGGGGTTGTTGTTGATTTGCCGATTGTTGAGACGGCTGTTGTTGTTGGCCGCCGCCGCCGCCGTACTTTTGAAGTAGGTAAGCATTTAGATCATCCATATTGCAATTGGTATAGAGGATGTATTTATAGAGCAGTAGCTATATCTTAGTGACGATTGTTTTAGTTGCAAGCAATAGAAATAGAGGCGAATGGCCGAGCTAAAATAACTGAAGGCCTCTTCACGCTTCTGACAATCCTGCGAATAAGTCTCTAGGGTAAATTCAATTAACCTTAGTGTTTTATTAACCTCTAAGAATAAAATTAGGAGTTTTGAAACCGAACGAACCCAATAGATCAGATACGGCTCTCGTGTCCATTTCTGAGAGAGAATTGATTCACTAAGAGAAGGAATTACTTTTTACTAATTTGGCGATAAAACAGACTCTTCCACCAAACTACATCTTCATCTTTTGAGGAGTTTTTTGACTACTATGACCCAAGTTAGAGTATTACCATTCATATAATGTACTGATTAGTAGTGAAAACAAGATTATAAGCATCCATCCCCTCGTGATACTGTGCCGCACTGCACTCTCTATAAATCTCACGGAGAAATCACATCCACAAATACAACACATAAAAATTACAATGACCGCCACTACTCTATCTTCAGCCCTTATCCTAATATGCAACATAATTGCAATATCAGCAGCCGACTGTCGTAATTCATACACATCACTACCCGCTGGTAAAACAACATATGATATTGACGATGGCGGCTTGTAGGTATCCCTTCTGCCAGAAAAAAAGGTTCATATCTTCACAAAGACTCCCAATTAAAAGTAGTTGTATTGCGCCATAGTTTAGTAGGTTTTACATATATTCGAACCCTTAGTTAGTTACAAACAAACAAACCACCAACGGCAGATAGAAATATATTATCTAGATTAACACCACGTTATTATTGCAATGTCACCGCCTTCGGGTGGTATTCTTCTTCAGAAGAAATTGCGCCGTAGATATCGTAATCTTTCTGATAAGAAATTCAATGCAGCTTTTTCACGAGCTATCTCTAGAGTAGAAAAGGGATTGAGGGATAGAAGTATTAAAGGGGAGGATATATATTATTATACCTCTTTATATATGGAGTATGAAACTACATACGAATCTATATCATCTTTTGAACGTTTCTTTAGCAAAACTGAAAATCTAAAAGAACGTGGTGAACCAAACACACAACCCACAATCAATAAAAAAACATTACCTACTCCTGAAGATAGAGTGGGTATTACCAATGCTATTGAAAGTATAGATGATAATGGTCCTATTGTTATTCCCAAGGGTTTGTTGGAGGGCTTTATTAGTGGATATGGTGTTGGTGGCGTTTTATCTTCCAATGACATTAATAATTATGATGCACCCAAAATTAATATTGGTAATGATTTTATTGACTTAGATGGCGATGTTGTTTTTGAGGTGGAGAATCCTGCGGATTTAAACTCGGTTGGAAAGTTTAAGGAATCTATTCAGTTGATGGGTGAGGGTTTAGGGCTGGTTAAGAAATGGTTGGAGAGTGGTGGTGGTGTGGATTTAGAGGATTTAGTTGCAGTGGAAGAGGTATTAAAGGTGTGTATATTGTTTGTTTATCATTATTTAATTGTTTTAATTGTGTTCTTATATTTCCAATTCGTCAAATGGTAGGGTTCGATCAGTGATGGTTCGGAATGGAGTGTTGGTGTAGCGGTAAGTTTTCTTTTTTTAAGTATTCCATACTCCCATTTCTACATAATGTCTAGGGATTATTAATATCCTTATGATGGCACCTACTTTAGAATGGGACTTGTTATTATCTCACTATACTCTCTTTTTGTTTCTTGAACTTGACAACCGATACACGAAGGGCTGTTGGGATGTAATGTGAAAACATTACATATACAATCAAATACCCAACACATCCTATGCCAACAGCCGAGAGAATCTGCGCCACCAATGGGAGGTGGTTGAGCAAGTCCAAGGCACTACTCAACACAGAACAACCTGCATACTAAAGTTACAAGCAACACATAATGATAGTGTAAGGATATAAACAAGATATGTAAATACGGAAGACGGAAGGCAGAAGGGAAAGATACTCACCACTGAGAGCCCTCCCTGCACCCTACTTGACATAGTCACGACCCCATTGTCCTCAGAATCAAGTGAACCATAGCCCTTGGCACCACCCAAACACCAACATACACATCCTAGGATGGCAAATAGAACCACGGTATAGGCCAGAGAAGGTGCCACAATAAATGCACCACTTGTGCCCTCTGAAAACACACCATCATCCGAACTGCCCTCAACATCACGTAATGTATCCGAAGAAAACATAACTTGGTACCACCACAACCACCCATATCCTCAGAATCACGTGCAGGCATGCCAATGTCCGTACCAATATCCGTCGCAGCCACATCACGTGCACTATCGTCAGTAATCTCTTCCTCCACCAACTCATTACCACCAACCAAAGGATCTGATTGTGAAGAATAGTTCTAGAAACAAAAAGAGAGTATAGTGAGATAATAACAAGTCCCATTCTAAAGTAGGTGCCATCATAAGGATATTAATAATCCCTAGACATTATGTAGAAATGGGAGTATGGAATACTTAAAAAAAGAAA
>Ga0214478_100918_pt1 | contig 16301 bp, 11 predicted proteins | sample M1_20Mar14CPVII9_2_FD_178001 | JGI IMG/M metagenome (GOLD analysis project Ga0214478, IMG submission 178001) | Marine eukaryotic communities from Monterey Bay, California, United States - M1_20Mar14CPVII9sort6BwellD7 | ecosystem: Environmental > Aquatic > Marine > Unclassified | place: USA...
TTGTGTACAGAGAATGTGTTGTGGCCATTGGTAGAGGTACTGCAGACAATTTGAAACAGCGCAGTAATTGAGGCTGAGGTGACACAAAATAGCCATCATCAAATAGTATGAAGTTGCTCTTCATCAAATGCCAAGCTAAGTTCTGATATGCAAACTTCAATATTATAGCATTTAGTCACAATAGGGTAGCATAGATTAGCAGCGTTCATTAAGGTTGAGATAATGAACATTAGGGATATGAGGGCAGTAAATGATGAGAACTCCTACTTGGATCGCGGTTGAGCTTTACTATTTCTCACATCCCACAATGTTGGATTGCTTGGTGAATCAATCCGATCATGAGAATGATAAGCACCACTCAATAAAACTGGCCTGCTCCCTCTGTGCTTGATACTGCTTGAATTGGCAATACACACAGATTAGATAATTGCAATTGCTACATTGTACTGCCTCGTAACTGTACTTAAAAGTTCAGTTGCTCACATAAAATACAAATCACAGTCAAATCTATCACTATCACCCTCAAGCATATCAATCATCATGAAGCTTTCACTACTACTTACCGCCGCACTGGCTTCCGTTGCAACCGCCGATACTTCTAGGAAGAAGACCAATCTTCGTCGTGGATTGGAGGAACCGTTCAGCAGTAGTAGTAGTAGCGAGGTAAGATCTTCATCGTCAAGTTTTGTGCACTGTATCCTCCTTTTCACACTTTTATTCTACGCTCACCTGTCTTCTGCTGTAACATCTTGTGCAATAGGGCGTTTCTTGTTCTGATTTTGAAGGTCGTTGGGAAGCACTTGATGGTGAAGATTACAGTAACCTCTTGATTTCTATTGTCTGCGATGGAGATACTGCAACTATTAGGTATAGTGATGACAAATGGGTAGCACCGACATGCGGAGAATTCGGAGGACCTGGTGGTTTTGAAGCAGATTATACCCTTAATACTGATAATTCTTCCATTGATGGTAATGAAGTCTTGGCAGTCTCATGCCAGGATGGTACTAAGGAGACAAAGGACTTTGGTCTACTTCCTGGGAATAAGTTTGTTCTCCAAGACAATGGGAGCCTCCAATGGTTTGAGTTCTACAACTTCTGGCCAACTAGCACGAACTAACACTGATTAGCTTTTAGTATAGAGTATCCTCAATGTCAAGGCATAATAAAGAGTAAACGTGGGAAAGATACATTTGAACAGTTGGGCGGGGGTTGCATAGAAAGTTGTTATTCGAACTTTCTTCAGAGGAGTATGTCACGTATCGAGAGCGCTCAGATTTAGATAGAAGTAATGATGTTAGGACATTTGTTGTTTGAATAGCTTTTAGTGCCGTTATGTTTCGGTATTGGATTCCTGATCTGTTGACCGAAACTACTAGATGCAATCTGATATCCCCTCCTTTTCAACACTGTGCCATTGATACTCTGCTGTATTCGACTGTCAGGTTCGCAGTATACTCATCCGAGCTTACGTCCTCCCAAGGTGTTTCCTTTTCCTTGAAATAACTGAGACGTCTGTCCAAATCCAGGCAGTGCCAAACCACCTGGAAATGATGCAGGACTGTCCGTAGTAGTGTCAATGAGATAGCAAGGTAGACAAGCGGCCTCCTTTGTCATCGTTATGACATCTTGCCCTTTATCTCCAACATTACTAGTCTCCGAAGAAGATCTTGCAACAAGTAATGCACATATGAACATACGTCCAGAAGGGGCAATTATTGATCCTGGATCAGGCATCATCATTCCACTCATACCTCGTGCTCCCCAACTCGAGGAGGATGAAGCACTCGATGATGAAGACAGTCCTTTTCCTGGCACGCTGGCCGTAAAGCCATATGAGTAGGTACTTTGTCTACTAAACCAAATCAACCCAGGCCCCGAGGCAGCATGCCTTGTTAAGAATCCCTTCGATGCAATTGAGTCTATATTTTGTCCTCCCGTTCCGTGGAATAGATACACAACATTATGACTACCACTCAATCGAGTCTTTAACGCCTCAAACTTTCGAAGGAGATTAGGATTAACAAGGTATTGAGCACGATTCAAAGTAACTGATGGTGTCCTTTTGTTGAGAGCCTTCATGATAGTTGCAAGGTGTCGATGTCCAGCTCCACAAAGTCCTCCTTTAGCTTGTGCATGTCGACTTGATGACATACTACTTTGAGTCAAATCCCAATACCTAACCGATCCTGATAAGCCAAACTCTCCCGGCATCCATGTAGCATCTCCACCTACAGTGGTATGGTGTGGTTTGATTTTCATGCTCTGACGCTCATGACGAGCTGCTGCCAATCCTTGTAAATCGATACCATTATAATTTGACGATGAAGTAGATGCCATAGCTGCCCCGGGGAATGAATGCCGTGCCCTCTTCTTGTTCTTCATATTACTTAAAGCTCGATCCTCTTCCCACATTGCCAATTGACGCTCCCTTTCACTGTCCCCAGACCGTCTCTTCTTCCTTGGCTGTTTAGATGGTGCTGATGCTTTATTACCACGAGGACTTTGGCAAGCCTCACATATAGATGAGCTTTCATCATTGAGTAGAGTGCATGTCGAACATGCCCACTGAGCTGACTTCCACTTCTCAGATTCTTTTCTGGATACGGCACACACCTCACATTCTAGTGCCAACGGATTTGTATTCTCTAATGTACACGCTCCGCATATCCAAAGTTGAGAAGTAGTTGGTGATTCTTCTTCATCACCACTGCTTGTAAGGTCAATTAGAAGGGCAGAAGAATCTGATTCAGCAGAGTGACTCATCCTTTTGCTCTTTTCGTCATCTTGTTTTGTATCGTTGATGCTGTGTCTTCTAATATCCTCCCCACTTGTAACAACGGCATCATTATTGGGAGAACGTTTTCTCTCAACTTTTTCATCTTTTAAGGGATAGCTACTTTTGACATGCTGATCTTCAACTACTTCTACTTCCATATCATCATATTCCTTTGCGGGTAGAAGTATTGGTGTTTCTTTTTCTTGAACTGTAAGTTTATTAGCCGTAACTGCAGATTCATTTATACTCCGTAGTTCTTTATCATCCTCCCCAGCACAATCCGTGGTGTATATACTTTCAAGATCTTCCGCTGCCGCTGATTCATTATTATGCTCAGCTTCTCCTACCAATGAACTGGCATCTTCCTGCACTGCTAGAGACGGTAAACTTGCCGATGCCTCCTTATCCACCACTGATAATGTTACCGCTGCCGAGTGTGACATATCTTCATCCACTGACTGAGCTGCTTCCTGATTTATATCATCGTCTCGTGTAGCAACATTATCCAATACATGCCCATTTAATTCACCCGCATCTACTGATTGTTCTTCATCTTCCATCTGATGTAGTTCAGCCTTAGATTGCTCAGTACCCGCATCAACTGTTGGTTGAAGTTCCACTTCCATCTGAAACTGTTGTTTCTTATTCAACAACTTTTCAGTAGCAGCTCGTTTCTTCTTCTCCTGATCAATACGCACCCTCTTCTTCAATTGTAATATACCAAATGATTCTTTAGTTAATGGAGCTTCCTCTTCACTACTGCTATCACTATCTAACATATTTCTTTTCTTCTTCTTCTTCTTCTTCTTCTTCTTCTTCTTCTTCTTCTTCTTCTTCTTTGATTCTATCAGAGTTTGCTCCTTCTTACTGCCGCGAATTGGCAGAGTAGAGAAATTACTATCGGTTTTAGTAGTATTAGTAGCACTGCTGCTCAACTTACTACTAATCGGAGATATACTGCTTGTATTTTCATCCACATCTGAATACACCCCTAACCCTAACTTCTTACTCTTTTTAATGCCAGGATCAATAATAGGTGAACTTCTTATCTTTTAGTTCCCCTCTTTTTCTTGCTGTTGTTAGAATTATCAAGAAGTTTCAATTGCTCATAAACATTGGCAGTAATAATATCTGCTTCCTTATTACATTGACTTGTCGCTTTGGATTCATCGTATTTATATCTAGTTGGTTGATCTTCCGAGAATGATACCACCATTATTTTATATTATAATTGACCAACCAATATCATTCTAGAAAAGTGTTTATGGATCGATTTTGGATTTATATACATTAATAAAAACGCACAATCTATCAAATCTTATACATTATTTACATATAAAATTAATGTGTTGTTGTCTTTGTTGCTCATATCTCCCACACGCTTTGGAAGCATACTTGTGTAAGAGCCGCCGCCACAAATAATAGCTGGTAACATATCACATAGTAGGAAAGTGACTCAAATCGATATTAGCGATTTAACGGTTTCTATTATATTTCTTCTACTAATTACTAATCATTTATCGGAAAGATAAATCACATACTGCGTTGTTCGTGGTAGTAGTGTAGTAGTAGTATTATATCGTGGTGGCCGCCGGCGGCTACCAAAGAAGAATCATGACAATATAAAAATTCATACAAAAAAGTCAATTCTATAGTTTATGTTAAGAATAGATTGTATTAGCATTGGTGTAGTCTACTAATTGCAAAGCCCTCTGTCGATATTATGACGACATTAAATCCAAATGCAGCTGAATGGAGACCTCAACATCTACGGACAATGCCATCAAGACCAGACAGCGAGCAAATAATACGCAATACCTATATTCGTATCATTGATAGTTATCGTCTTCGTCTTGAGGTAGAGTATCAACAAACGGGTAACTGTCCAGAACAATCGATATACAATACCGATGTGGATATTGATGTGGCCTTTAACAATGTAGATAAGAGAGATGTGGAACTATATGCCAAAGATTTTAGAGGATATGTTCGGCATGGCATTTGGGGTGATACGTTTGCTTCTTGGGTTAGTGAAGAGGATGATTTAATACCCATTGTTTACATGGCTATTAATGATGAGATTCATAACATTACAAAAAGAGTATTCATTTTAAATGATGGGAATGATGATCAGGTTGCTGATGAGTATTACTGTTTAGGAGTAGATGGGAAGAGAGTTGAATTGAACTCGGATTTGCTTGATCTAGCAGAACAAGTCACAGGCAGAATAGCAAATGATGAGGAAATGATGATATATCTGAATATTGCATGTCGGCATGGAGTATTACCGCAGATGAAGGTTGGGGAAGTTATGCTGTCACCGATACAAAGTATTGGAAGTATGAACATCATCCGAATACTTTGCAGAAGAGTAAGGCCGGTGATGGTTGGTGGACATTCTACGAGGTTCATAAATCAAATGGTGGTGCTTGGCGTTACATTTGCCATCCAGATATTACGAAATTACATCTGAAATTGTCCCTTTCATCAAGTCTGATTGGTGTTCATCATGCATTCCCAAATCTCACGGCGTTAGTTATAGATTACACTGAACATCCCGACGGTGCTGGTCAATATGGGGACCATTTCTGTTCATTTCGAGGCGATCCTGTGTTGAATTACAATGAATTGCAAAAGTACTCATCTTCCTTGACTCATCTTGAGATCTGGTTGGACAAAGATATGTCTGAAGACCAAAAGGTAGATCCTCGTTCACAATTGTACTTCTTGAATCTCTCAACATACCGAATTAATTATGGTAAACCAACATCTGTTGAAAAGTTCAGTCGGGAATAATTTGATGACTTCTATCCACTTTACTATACTATGGCCGAGAGAGTTCGATTATCGATATGAAGAACAGAAAACATTCCAGAACCTTTACCAATGCTTCCTGGCTTGAGTATTGCAATGAAAAAGGTATCACTGGCTTTGAAAACAAGCACGGTTTAGCAAAGGAAGTATCATACCTGTACTTTGACATTCCAACCGACGAGGAATTATTCATTAGAGAAGTACCGGAGAAAGGCAAGAAGCATTATTTAATGGAAATCCACAGACTATTTAGAAGGATAGAAGTTGAGCAGGAGAGAATAGCTGAGGTATCACCCTACTGTGTACCCGGATCGGATTACTGCTGCTCAGTGGAACCTTGAGGTATCCCAGAGCATAATAAGTATCACGCTCTGCTAGACAAGCTTTACAACCATCAACGCTCGCTTGCAATTGTAGACGAAGGTACTCCATATTGGGCTGCTGATTCTAGCGTTTGGTTGAGAGGACATGGAAACTACTGATCATACCTGTTCATTTAACTTGATAATTATATAACATAAAAGCGACAAATTTTCAAAACATGTAAGTATGGTAACCAACACTGAATATGAGTCATAAGTGTGAAACTCATACCATAGATAGATATCTACTTGATTATCATCTGCTCTAGTTAGATACTGAGCCTCCTTCATATCAATTGCCCAATGACCCATATAATATTATTGAAGATCGGTGTCATAATACAGTTAATAAGGCATTTGGTAGTGGCTCGGTGAGACTCGGATCTTTCCGGTATCCTTTTATTCTCACCATGTGGCGAAATAAAGAGAGAAGAAGAGACCTCGATATCTATGTATCATATTGTTGACTAACATATCTTAAAGAATGAAAAACGGTACTAGTACACATATAGATGATGATGAGATATCAACAATATTGCGTCACTTCCGTCCCAAGCCAGGATTTATTTCATCAGCCTCTGCAAGTAAAGGACATGAATGGATGAAGAGTGGAAGTAGTAGTAGGGCCAAGAAACAACAAAAGTATAATAGAGGATACACCAGTGTACAATACATCGCGCCCAAGTCTAATAATGATGATAGTAGCATTGATCAAGGCAAGATTCGATTAACATATTTGCATACACATCATAATATTCAAAATAATAACCAGTCATCAATTCCAATCTTTTTAACTTTTGAGATTTCAGTGAATACAAGAGGTGTAACATGTGTGGATTGCAATGCTCCAACCAAATCAATGTCAGAAAGTATACAATTACAGCTAAACAAGTTATGCAATGAGCTGTCTACTACAAAGGATACCACTACAAACAGTAATCCTTCTCTTTTCTTAGTTGCATCACAACTATTGCAACTGCTCAATGATAACTTTCCAACGCCCCCATTTGATCATAATATCGACGATAAAACATTTGAGACACTTGTATCACGAGTTGACAATAGATCAAATGTTATAAATCTTAATACATGCGACATGATCGATGTTCAAACTTTGCTAATGAGATGTGCAGCTGCGGGACGGAATAGAAGTAAGGTCTGCACTCCTGTACCTGTTGAATTCAATACATCTTCTAGTGGTAATGATGATGCATTGTCACATCGTATCTTTAGAGCATCGAATCAGTTGTATTTGAATGGCTTTCGTGGGCAACAACAGCAGATGCAACAACAAAATGACAAGTCAGAAGATGCAAAGACCTTGTTGACATTTCTGCTATCTCTCCCTTGTACGGGCGGCAGTCGATTGGTCAATAGTAGTATATCATCAACAGCAGCAGCAACAACAGCAACATCTTCCAAAAGTAAAGTGGCCAAGCTAACAATCAACATCAATACTGCACTAGGATCACCCTCTCCATCCTTTACTGCACATGCCAACAAATATGGTACAATCACTGCATACCACGGAACAAAGATTGAAAGTACATGGTCAATAATCAATCATGGTTTAATAAACTTATCATATCATGGATCACTAAGTGCCAATGGTGCAATGTTAGGAGAAGGTGTATACCTCAGTAGCAGTAAACAAGTTGCTGAATACTTTGCCCAAAGTGCAGCTCAAGGTCCTGTACCGGCGTTAGCATCGGCATTCCAACATGAATGTATATTACACTTGCTATGTTTGGGTAATGTTGATATATCAGATTTAGAACCATTAAATAGTTATGATATAACATGTCTACCGGTATTTGAAGCTACGATTATCAAACCATCAATATCATCATCAGGTGATGATGAGAAGATTGAATCATCTACTACCAACAATAAGGCCTCGAAGAATCCAACGATACAAGATGGCAAGTATTATGTATGCAAGGATAGTGAATATATACGTCTTACTAAGTTGCATTTGACTATTGAACTTCGAAAGAAGACGAGTATATGGACATGGATCACATCACGTCTATCTCTTCCTTTGATTGTGGTTGTTATTGCTTTGCTTTGGATGATGATAAGATGAGATGAGAATGTGATAGAGAGTAAGTGGAGGTTTGAGGAGAGTAGGTAGAGTGGAGGAGAGGTAGTATCGCTTTAGATCGCTTTGATTTAGTAGTGTTAGTACACATACAACACGTAATACGAATATACAATGAACTATTGAAAAGAGGTGGTAGTAGTAGTAGATTGGGTCACGTGAACACGAACTTAAGGCGGACGTCAAGCATTTGTTTGGATAAGGACTTAGTTGTTACTTGATTGGATAGTACTACCATCCTCAGAGCGTGTTCGTTTGACCAACCATTTGATCCTACAAACATCATTCACAAGAGCCGCGTCGGATTAATAGTAGACGAGACGGACGTATTGTTCATTCATTCCCAACACTTTGGCACCAAGAGGAGAGGTAGATGTGTGTCTCCTCCTTCTCCCTCCTCCTCCTCTTTACTATACCAAGGTTTATCCAAGTATTACCATTCAATTTGACAACCACAATATACCTACAATCAAACTAAGGTTTGTTATTGCATCATCATCATCACCATCATTATAACCTTGGTAGTGAGTATATCTTATGGTATTAACTCGGCATCTAACCAAGTGCGACCAATATAAGATGACAATAACATCACATGATCAAGTATAATCCAATACTACCATCATTTACCATCATAAGTATGAACGTATTGTTCACCACAGACTACCAAGGATCACCTACCACCTACCATCACCAACTTATGAACAATATAAAGGCAACTACCATCGGTGGGGAGGGTATATTGGTATCTTTGATGGTATATCAATCTGAGATATGTTATGTCATATGGTTGTTGATACTACTATCCGGTTCTACCATCAATAACGTCATACCAATCTTGTGTTGCAATGTAATATGTCCAAGGTAGTACCCTAACAACTATAACAAATCACTATATCCATCATAACTTCTCCTATACTACTCGTATCAAGTCGATTCTTAGTGTAAAATGATCCTCTCATCCTCCTCTATCCATTTATGGTAGTTAGAAGGTCAAATAACAATCTTTTGTCAATCAACTCAACTCGAGCAAGGGTTATTTTGTCATATTTTGGAGCCGGCGGCAGCCATGGACTCCAATATTTAGTACTTTCAGAGGTTGATTATTAATATCATCATCAACATTATTATTTTCATCATACTCATTCGCTACCGCTCATTCGTTGTTGATCTCCTCCTCCTTCGCTATCGCTCAGTTGTCGTCGATAAAGAACAATAGACTCACCTTCGGTTCGTCAACTCAGTTAGCTGACGCCTCCTTCGTTTACATCATAGTCGCTTCGCTCCATGATGTAAAGAAGAAGAGAAAGATACTCATGCTCCGCATTCGTATCAACAGTTACAATAGACATCTAATTAACATTATACTGCCACCGTATCAATCAGCATTACTATCAGACGTAACAATAAGTAGTATCATCATCCAATCAACCTGTCTCTACTCCATCCGTACCAACAAACATGATTTGGATGATGATGTAGTAGGAGCAGCTCTGCTACTGCTGCTACATCATTCATTCCAAATCATCAACCACTACTACAATCAACCTTCTTTAAACAAACAACAGCAGCGGTAGCTGGTGTTGTTTGTTTAAATTATATATCAAACGTACCAACCATCCTTCTAGTGCCGACACGGCTATGCCAACCTGTCTCTTTATCGAACGTTAAGATTGACTGTATGATGTGAGTGACGAAGTCACGAGCTGTGTTTGTCTTATATTAATGTTTCTCAATCATTCTGTATCATTGTGAGTCCGATAGGACGAACTGTGAATCTCTTATATTTAATATTAATCGTAATATTGATGATTGTAGAGTTTGATCTCAGTTTTCAATGAAGCTAATCGGCGATCAAATCCGAGGCTCCGCCGCTGATTTGCAAAAAGTACCACTTGCTCGAGTTGAGTAACTTTCATTTCAAGGTCCTCTAATGGCGTTATTAGTACCATAAACGTGTAGATCTCGTTCTCCTGTTTCTATAACACTAACCATCGTCTTCATAACACACATATTCATAAAGTTATGAGTATGTAAAGTTTGCCGATTGATACTCTAGGGTACTGCCTTGTATCTTATATGGTATCATTAGAAAGAGGAGACTTAACAGCATTCCATACTGATATTCATAGAGAGGAGATCACTACCATCCCGTAGGTGGTCTCTATTATAATATTGTACGACCCGCAATTACAAAGATATCAACTCCGAGAGTGAAGTGGATCTTCTTCAATTTGTGTGGCTCAAACGGACCGGTACAATTAACACGGTACGACACAAAGATACACAATCTGAAAGGGAATCCGGTTATGACATATCCTGTCATAAACGGCCGTAAATGTGGACATGTATCTCACTATTCTTTCTTAATTCCCACTGAAAAATTCAATTCGAGTTGATGAGTTTGAACGGAAGGAAGGAAGAGATCTGGGGTTTTGTTTCATTAGGATGTTATCTCTCTCACTCAATGGTGCACTTCGTTATCTTTACTATACACGGTTACCATGAATAAGTAAACATACTACAACTGAGAAGAAGAGTGGAAGACGGATCTCCTCTTCTTCCGATGATAATGATTAATGATGTAGATGATGATGAGATATCAACCATATTGCGTCACTTCCGTCCCAAGCCAGGATTTATTTCATCAGCCTCTGCAAGTAAAGGGCATGAATGGATGAAGAGTGGAAGTAGTAGTAGGTCCAAGAAACAACAAAAGTATAATAGGGGATATACAAGTGTGCAATACATAGCACCCACGTCTAATGATGATAGCAGTGAACAAGGAAAGATTCGATTATCATATTTGCATACACATCATATGCAAAATAATAACCAATCATTGATTCCAATCTTTTTAACATTTGAGATATCAGTAAATACAAGAGTTGTAACATGTGTTGATTGCAATGCTCCAACCAAAGCAATGTAGAAAGTATACAGTTACAACTGAACAAGTTATGCAATGAGCTGTCTACCTCAAAGGATACCGCTACTGCTACAAGTACTTCTACCTCCTCAATAACAAACAACAGTAATCCTTCTCTATTCTTAATTGCATCACAGCTGTTGCAATTGCTCAACAATAACTTTCCAATAATATCTCAACTTGATGATTATGCTAGTAAGAGAGGAGAATCATTTGAGACACTAGTATCACGAGTTGTCAATAAAAACGCACCATCTGTAATAGATCTAAATGCGTGCGATATGATCGATGTACAAACGCTCCTCATGAGATGTGCAGCTGCCGGACGGAATAGAAGTAAGGTCTGTACGCCTGTACCTGTGGAATTCAATACATCTTCCAGCGTTGGTAATGATGATGCATTGTCTCGTCGTATCTTTAGAGCATCGAATCAGTTGTATATGAATGGTTTTCGTGGACAACAACAAACTCAACACCAGCAGATGCATGATAAGTCTGAAGATGCAAAGACCTTGTTGACATTTCTGCTATCTCTCCCTTGGACGGGCGGCAGTCGATTAGTAAATAGTAGTACATCATCATCAACAGCAACAACAGCAGCAGCAGCAACAACAGCAACATCTTCCAAAAGTAAAGTGGCCAAGCTAACAATCAACATCAATACAGCATTAGGATCGCCCTCTCCATCCTTTACTGCACTTGCTAACAAATATGGTACCATCCAAGCTTTCCATGGAACAAAGATTGAAAGTACATGGTCAATAATCAATCATGGTCTAATCAACTTGTCATATCATGGTTCACTGAGTGCCAATGGTGCCATGCTTGGAGAAGGTGTATACCTCTCATCATCAAAGCAGGTAGCCGAATACTTTGCTCAAAGTGCAGCTCAAAGTCCTGTACCGGCATTAGCATCGGCATTTCAACATGAATGTATATTACATTTACTATGTTTGGGTAATATTGATATATCAGATTTAGAACCATTGAATAGTTACGATATAACTTGTCTACCGGTATTTGAAGCTACGATTATCAAACCATCATCGTCAACATCTGGTGATGACGATTCATCTACTACCAACAATAAGGCCTCGAAGAATCCAACTATACAAGATGGCAAGTATTATGTATGCAAGGATAGTGAATATATACGTCTTACTAATTTACATTTAACAATTGAACTTCGAAAGAAGACGAGTATATGGTCATGGATTACATCATCTAGTAGTCTATCGCTTCCTTTGATTGTGGTTGGCATTGCTTTGCTTTGGATGATGATGATGAGATGAGAATGTAGTAGACTATAATATCAAACCTACCGTCGGTCGTCTTCTTACTTTCCATCTGTTCTTTATCATGTACTTAACCGGTTGCATATTGAATTAGCAAGCCGTTTTAGAGATGATAAAACCAAATATACTAGTGCTAGCATAAACCATCCCAAATACCAAGCTGATACTAAAGCACAGGGTACTAATACCAAAACTAATAATATAGTAACTCCAGGGGAAGGAACATGTACATAGAATACCACTACTGATACTAATGACAAGAGAAACGTAACAAGGTAATATAAGCTTGCACGATACCAATCACTTGTCCAAGGTAATGATTGTTTAGTTGTAGACCTTGACATACCAAATGATGTTAATGTTGTAAGGCCAAGGCAGACCGAAGGGACTATGACTATTCCAATAGGAGTATTAACTTTCAACTCTTGATCATCGGCTTCTTGAAATTGAGACAAATACATAATAAAATAAACCAAACAGCACCAGGCTATGGCACCAAGCGCAGTATTAATGGCGGAGATAATTTTCCCAAACCTTTCACTATTCAAGCATTTCTTCATTGAATTGCAGTACTCCTGAACTTTATTGGGTGATGGATCCTCTTCATCATTTTGTTGATGCTCGTCTGTATTATCACTATCGTTTATATTGATTTCTGGATCATCAACTGTTGCAACTATTGGAGTATATGTGTCCTCCGGATGAGCTTGCTCGACACCAATATTTATTGTATGCTCTTTTTCCTCTTGCTGTTCAACATTAATAACTATTTCTGGTTCTTCTGAAATATTGCTCGCCATCGTCATATCCAAGTTCCTACATTTATTATGCTAATATACTAACTCTTATGGTTCTTGAATGGAATGGCTATGTATTGAATACAACACTATGATCACCTCTTCTATCATATCTCTTCTCAGTATTATATTAACAACCACATCATCTACTGCCAAACTAAAGTGTCTCAATATCAGTGGGGGGTCATCTCAAACGGAAAAAGATATTTGTAGGATAGGGTACCATACGTATTAAGCTAAAGCCAAAAAGATATTTCCTCACGATCATCATGCATCGTGACTTAGGTAATGATGAATAGATGAATAGGACAGCGATCTACTACTACTCTCATATCACAACGTCGATTGCAACACAACTATTGAAGTCCCGGAATGCTTTGAGCGGTAGGCTGAGTACAAAGAGATTATAAGCCCGTCATTTCAACAATATTCGCTTCGAGGAGCATTGCCATATTGCAATTGCATCACACAATCACAACTTATACATCAACTCCTCAGGATAAAGCATATTAGTGGCGAGAATTGGTAGTGCCGTCATTATCAATTAGCTGTCAAAAGATTTCTTTGAAGGAGACAAACAACTCACACAACAACTACTAAACATCATGACAGCTTATAAGTTAAATAAGATGGCATCGTCAATAGCCAAAATGCAATCTATATTACCAAAATCATTACATCCCATGGCAATTACATATCTATTTAATAATATGGTCAAACTTGCAGGAACAGCCGGCATTAGAATTGAGAGTTTAACACAAACAAATGCCAAATTATCATTAGCAAATAAACGAAAGATACAAAATCATATCGGCGGATTACACGCTTGTTCAATGGCATTAGCTGCAGAGTCCGCCACGGGTATTTTGGTAGGAATGAATGTCCGTGATAGCCATTTACCACTGATCAAACAAATGAAGGTAGACTTTGTTAGACGATGTGAAGGTGATATAACATGTGAAGCTTCGTTGTCAGACGAGGATTATAATCGAATCCATACAGAAGATAAAGGAGAGGTTTGGGTGTCATGTAAAGTTGAGGATGAATCGGGGAAGGAACCTATCAAGGCACATATGTTATGGGCGTGGGTTGCAAAGAAAAGAAGGAGTAAGTTGTAACAATTAAGAAAGAAGAAGAAGACTTCGATATCATCTGTTTTGTCTGTGGTGGTATACGTATTGCCTGGGGAAACATATTGAAATCTATGAAAGTACAAATACTAATTGGACTATCGAGGCAAGATGATACACTAGGTTGTAGACTATCTAATCACAATATCTTTTCTCTGCCATTCTTCTCTACTGTGCTTACATTTTACACCATCATTTGCACTTATTTCCAGTCACTTACTTTCACTGATATCCCATAGATACAATAAGACGGACTAGTTCTTCCTTTCCATCCATGGCATTGAAATACAACCTTTCTTCTTCTTTTTCCACATACAGTTATCATCTGTAATACAATCTTCCTCTTCCTTCTCCTCACAACTACTTGTACTAGTACTCTCCCCACCACCAGAAGACACTTCTGCACATATATCCAACCATGTACCTTCCAACTGTGTGTATAATACATCAGTAAAATCGGGATCACTAATAGTCGTTGCCGTTCCTCCTTGAGATAAGTAGAATCCAGGTGATGTAATCTGCACCTTGGCATTACTACCGTCTACGGTAACTTTATCAGTTTCAAAGTAAAAGAAAAAGGCATGACCGCGAACTGTGTAACTTATATCACCATCTCCAGTTGGGACAAAGGGACTACTAAAACGACCTTTTGATTTATAACATTGAAGTGTATCATCTTTCGATGCATCCCAGAAGATGAAACTTGAGCCTGGTCCATTGGTGTTTGTATTCTGTGAGTTATCGGTCGAGTTGCCGTTATAATTTCCTGGAAAGTCTTCACTTACTTGAGGTGCATCAATACCGGAAAAGACAAGATCAATACCTAGGCATACCGAGGGTAGACAATTGTCAAATGTTGATGGACAATTTGCATCGTCGTAGTTATTAGAAAACAATGTTGTTTTTGCAGGAACACCGAATCCACAATCACTACCATCATCAACCTCCTTCTGGAGTTGACGCATATATTCTTTCTTTGTATTTGTAAGACGAGCATGACACGATGCAATTATCAATGATGATATAAAAATATGACGACGAGCTAGAATCATAATCATGATGAATGAATACTAAAGTACCAGTTACTTTTACAGGTTGAAATATTATTGTGTCGGGCAGCAGTTGCAAATGTTATGTTATGAGAGAGTAGTACAGGTACTATTTGGGGGAGAGCGAGGCGTGGAGGGGAGAGGGCAGTTTTGATTGTTCATTTTACGACCACGAGCAAGATGTTTAGACGTCTGTGGTGCTCTTCTATGGGTTCAGTATGATCCCAATGTACTAACAACTTTCAATCCATATGTAAGCGTGTATATGAGGTTATATTGATATCTTATAACAAACGTGCTATGATGTACAAACTTCTTTAGGATAATGGAGTGCATGTGATTAGTGAATGACAAATGTCCCTCAACGAGAAAATACCCTAGATCAACTTCAAGTAGAGGCTATTCTATACTGCCTGGCACACCTATTTTAGTGGTGGTCGTGGTCATAAAGTCTGAGAAGCTTTCGACCATCTTGATTTCCTCCTTTACAATCATGCCCTCGATTACAATAAGGAGATCAAACTTAGCATCAAACAAACATAGCATCTTGGCAGTGTCTTGCCTCTAAAGTGAGCCGTGTAATCATATCATATCTTCTCGTCTAGATATTGGGCACTTCTTGTGAGCATAATAACTCCGAATTGCAAAACATCAAAACACATCAATTTAACAATCAATAATGAACGCATTTCGTAACAAACTATCAACATCCTTCAAAAACCGTAAGGATAATGATCAAAGTGATCAGCAACAACAACAAGGCAATTCTACCAATAACAATAGTAGTGGGCATACATCAAGACCACAAGCAATCCATTCAACATCTACAAATTCCAATATGAGTACAACTTCAACTACCTCCTCACAGCAATCGTCTTCTGCATTACGCGGTTCATCATCTAAGATGCGCGAGGTTAAGAATGATGGTGGTAGTGGTAGTAGTAATAGTATGGAGGTTGAGCGTAGTAGTAGTAGCGGTGTACGATTTGAGACTGGTAAAAAATCTGGTATGTTGTTTTATATTGTTTAACTGTTTTTATTGTTT